>Ga0208904_1002814_pt1 | contig 10674 bp, 14 predicted proteins | sample AntAceMetag02UKB_FD_184774 | JGI IMG/M metagenome (GOLD analysis project Ga0208904, IMG submission 184774) | Saline lake microbial communities from Ace Lake, Antarctica - Antarctic Ace Lake Metagenome 02UKB (SPAdes) (version 2) | ecosystem: Environmental > Aquatic > Non-marine Saline and... | reverse complement strand
TATCAACCCTAACAACATAATCACCTCCACTAGTAACACCTGTAAATGAATAAGCTCCATCTACATCAGTTGTGGTAGTCGCTATTTCTTCTGTCTCAATATCATCTTCTAGAATTACTAAAGTATTAGGAATTACTTTTACTTCGTCATAATATTTTATTGTCCCAGAAATTGTATGGGTAGTAGCAGAAGCAATATTTACAGTTGCAACATATGTTTGAACTAAACCGCTAGCAACCGTAACAGTATAAGTCACTGGGTCAGTAAAATCTTGCTCTGCACCAGAAGCAGGACTGACTGTAGCACCATTGATATCAACTGTCGGAGTAAGAGTAGTAACATTTGTACCATAAGGTACTTCTATAGCAATTGTCTTGGTGTTTTCATCAATAACACCGGTAGTTGATGGACTCGCAAAATTAAAAGAATTAATCTTTGGGCCAGCTTGAACAGAAAGCAAAGCATCTGCCCTTCCGTAACCAAAAGTATTATCAACCCCAGCAGTGCCTAAATCTACTGCTGTATTTAATATCTGTTCTCTTATTTGATTACCAGTTGCTGAAGGATATTTCCCCCATAATTGTGCAACAATAGCGGCAACAGCTGGAGCAGCAGCACTAGTACCAGAAAATGGAGTATAAAATCCACCAGCACCAGTTACCGCTACTTTATCAATACCAGATATATCTGGTTTTATTCTTTGTGTTTGACCAATTATAGTTACAGGACCCTGCGAAGAAAATGGTTCTATAGTATCGTTCCCAGGATCATCTGCTGCAATAGCCCCTACAGCAATTACGTTAGACACTGCAGGGTGCCCAAAAATGGAATCTGCTGAAGTTAAATTGTTTGTATATAGAAAAGCCCCATTACTCGGAAGAACGAACAATTCCAAGGTTTTTGTTGTTGCTAAACCTGTGTAATTGTATACCCAAATACTAGCTATAATATCAACTCCCGTATCATTAGTATAAACAATCTCCTCAAAAGGATCATCATTACCATCCTGTATCATACCGCTATAACCTATCACTTCAAATCCATTCCTATCCATCAAATATAAATCATAATCATTACCTGAAGACCCAAAGCTATCGTTCCACTGCATAAATATGTTTACAGTTGTGCCAGCTGGTATATCTACATAAAGATCTCCGTTGGTGGGATCAGAACCTCTACTAAAATCATGAAAATTATTTTCATTTCCATAATAATTTCCTTGATAATGACCATAGCTAAAACCTGCCCCTCCATCATTTCCAGCAGCCGAAACATAAACTATATTATTAGCCGCTAAAACAGAAGCAACATGCAAAGCTACATATCCATCTTCAAAATACGGTTCACTATAATAACCAAGGTCATCGACAATAACATTACAACCAGCGGCAACTAAATCATCAATTGCATTATTAAAAGTAATTTTATTAGTGAAACCTTGGTGAAAATAGAGATCAGCATCAGGAACCATGTCATGAATAATTTCTAACGTAGCAGTCCCTTCATCAGCGTCACCGCCATAACTATCATCAAGTACAGTTACCCCTATTGGCAAATCGCCACTACCTTGAGCTGAGGAAATATTGTGAACTCCATCAGAAATAACTCCTATTTTTATTCCAGCTCCACTCTGTGAATATGTAGACCGAACATCATCAGTTTGATGAATTATATCTCCTTCAGTAAGAACCGAACCACTTCTGGTAATCGGTCTTGCAACTGAACGAATTGATTTTACTCCACTCAATGAAGCAAGCGCTTCTAACTTAGAGGTATCAACTAGCGCAACTGCTAAATGATTTTTTTCATCTCTATCAGTAACCTTCCAAGCAATAGAATCAACCACAGATGTTGAAACCTTATCTTCCAGATTAATATAAACATAGACCAAATCACCGTGTGTTTGATTTGTTAATTTTTTATTATTAAAAGTCTTAACAGAGTCTTCTTTTACAATAAACTGTTTTGACTCTTTCATTTGAGATATCGCTTGTTCTCGAGTTTGATTTGGAAGAAGAAAATTATTATCAATTAATTTTAGCAAGTCAGTCCCTAATTTCTTTTTCGGTTCTGATAAATTTTTTTTATTTGATTCTTTAGATAAAGAATTTGATTTATTTAAAATTATTCCACTTTTATCAGGTAAAGTTTGAGTTCTAACCTGCTCAAAATTAACGTCTTTCTTTTCAATAGCCAAAGCGATAGGTATACTAAAATTGCCCAAAACAACAGATAAAATTAAGACTATTGATAAAACTGACTCAAGCCCTTTTTTATTTTTCATATTAATTTATATTAAACCACAATTTGATAAAAAATGCAATCCATCTACTTTACTCTTTTTTATCTTCGTAGGACACCTCTCGCCATGCCAAAAATTAGTTTAGGCTAATATTCAATTATATTTTAATGATACATTGTTTTATTATGCTCCGCAACCTCAATTTTTCTAAAATTTTTTGCGAAATTTTTTAACTTGATCGTTTTTAAAACCAAGAGTTTTTCAGAAAACGAGTCGCGAACACGAGAGGGATCGTTTCCATACAGTTCCTTGCTTTTATACAGTCACAAACCGAACAACCCCCCGTCCGTTCATCTGCATTAACTCCAAACCTAATTTCAACACAAAAATTATCTTACTAACTACTTTGGATTTTCTTAGTCAGAAAATCAAGACTATATTTTTTGAGAAGATTTGGTCGATGAAAAGATCTTCCAAGCACGAGTTAGTCACTCGTGTTTCCTTATTATTAAGAACAATTATTTATTATGAGTATATTAAGCATTAAAGAGATATTAGAGGACGATACCATTATTTCTTCTTATAAAGGATCTGAGAAGACCAAAGAGATGGTAGAAAAACAAATTAGGCAAATCTATGGTGAGAAAGAAGTTAAACATTATGATCCATACAAAACTTTCACCTTTGCAAAATGGAAAAGTCTGGGATACTGCCCAGTAAAAGGTTCTAAAGCTCTCCAAACCGTAGCCTATCTAGAGAAAAAGAACGCAAAGGGTGAAGTAATCAATACCTATCCAAAAAAGATCAACTTGTTTTATTACAAAGCAGTTGAGCCTATAACTAGTTAATTTGTATGAAAAAACAAATAACAATTAGTTACCAAAATAGAACAGGGGCTACAAGAGATTATCCAGCTAGTCCTAAGATAACTCTAGCCAACCACTTAATAAAGGGAATAAGTGGTTTCTCTATTGGTGACAAAGTTATGGTCAATTATTCGTTAAACCAAATTATTATTACCAAAGTTAATTAAATAAAATTATGCAAACAACAACCAGTTATAAACCAAAGTATCCACACAAAGTGAGTCCTGGTATCCATAAACAATTACAGGATAAAGCTTTAGATTTTCAGAATCCTCGTCATCCAGTTAATCAAGAGATTCAGAAGAATATAGGTAACTTTAATTTCTCTGCTGAGATAAGACAAGATACTTCTACTCTCAATCGTTTTAAACACATCCCAGGTTTAGTAGCTTTTATAGCTATTCTTAAGCGCGATGGAACAACGGTGGGAGAAGGTAGAGGTGCTGCGACCGTCAATCAAGCAAACCGTTATATTGAGAAAGTGATCAGATATGCCAGTAACTCCGCTTTGATCGACGGTTTTGTAAAAAGTGTTAAAGCTCTAGGCACCCTACAAGTAGAAACTACTAAACCTAAAGATGTTTCTATTCCTATTGAAGACCTTTATTCTGGTGATAAAAAAACTACTGAGATGATCAGTAAACCACAAAAAAAGTATTTATTAGAGCTAGTGCATCAAAACATCACAGATGAAGAAAAAAGATGTCAGTGGGAATCAAATTTAGAAGACTTCACAAAAGCCGAAGCCTCTAAAGCTATTCAAGATTTCAAAAGTTAATTATTAATTTAATAGAAGTAGAAAAGCCAGTCATTTATTTGACTGGCTTTTTTTATGTTGTTTATGGTTTATAAAATCAAGGCAAGCTCTCGCAAGCTTCTCCATCTTTATCATTATCTAATCTATGAATATCATTATTTACACCACCACAATAATCATAAGTGGCTTGTGCTTCATTATGAGTTTTAAAATCAGTGCAATTATATACATTAGAACCACAATTGCTTTTAACAGGAGTTTCTATCGTTTGAGAATTGAAAATATCCTCCAATGTTGGAACTGTATCTTCTTGCGGTTCTCCACAAACATTATCAGCCCAAAGACCTATTTTTTGTTCTCGTGCTGTTTGTTCTGCTATCTTAAACTCTTGTTGGTATTTATAGGGTAAATTGTATGTGTATTCATAAGCAAAACCTTGTTCTATCATCATCTTGTTAAAATTAGTTCCATCTTTCAAAAATACATATACAAGTAATCGACCATATTTATCAAGATCTCCTTGTGTTGTATCTTTTTCTATTCTTATACTTTGTCCTGTTAAAATTTCTTTAGCTTTTGCCGAAGCTTCTTTACCAAAACATTCAACTGGTTTACTTGGATGAACTGTCTCAGGAGTATCTATCCCTATTAAACGAAGAGTTTCTTTTTGTCCATCTATATCTATACTAAGAGTATCTCCGTCAACTACTTTTATTACAGAGTAAAAAGTTTCTTTAACTGGCTGAATTTCTTCTTGTTCTTCTATTCTTTCTTTAACTACAATTTCTCGATCTTCTTCTTGGACTTTTTCAATTATAGGAGTTGGCTTAACTTCTTTAGGTTCAATAATCTCAACAATAAATAAAGCAAACAAAAACCCCATAAAAAAGATTAAACTATTTTTTAAAGTTAATTTCGGAGTTTCCATATAAATTTATCGTTATTTTGATAATTCTAAAATCTTTTTATTTGCATGTTCGCTAGTAGGAAACATTTTTAATGTTTTTTTGTATTGTTCAAGAGCATCGGTAATCCTATCTTGATATTCAAAAAATTGTGCTTTTCTAACCATAGGCATATCACTTTCATTTTCCATTGAAATTGCCTGACCAATGTATTCATGAGCTTTGTCATATTCTCCTATATTGAAAAAACACATCGCAGCATTGTCATACGCCGAAACAACAGAAGGGTCTAAATCTATCACTTTAAGATAATCGCTCAAAGCAATTTTATAATTATTTAATTTCCAATATGAATCACCACGAAATTGCCATATAAAAAAATAATTACTTTCTTCACCCAAACATCGCGTGAGATATTTAATAGATTTTCCATACTCACCTTTTTGATATAAACATCTACCATAATAACAAAGTGTAAAAAAGTGATTTGAATCTGTTGCAAGTATTTCAAGACAAAGCACTATGCACTCATCAATTAAACCGTCTTGATATTTTTCTTTTAATCTATTAAAAATATCTTCGATTTTAGGCCATACATTTAAATCTCTTAAACCTCTTTTTACAAGACTAGAATCCTCACTAAGTTTTTCTAGCGAATAGTATGGTGATTTTATAATTTTTTTATTGTTTTTATCGTTGTCCATATTTTTTCTTTAATTCATCAAGTAGATTTTCTTTTTTAGCAATATCTTCAACCACTTTCATAGCAAGTTCACTTAAAATATCTCGATTTTGCTTTTCAGCTTTATCAATAGTATCTTTCAAGATTGCCCATTCCGAACATTTTAATTGTTCTTGTTCGTGAAGAACTTTTTTAATCGATTCCTCCAACCTCGCCAATTTATTTTTAAGCTCTTCTATAGTTTTTACATCAGCACTTTCAGTGCTCTCGCCCTGATTAATTGCACGTAAAGTTTCTAAATCTCCCTCAGCATAAGCTTTATTAATCTTTTTCATCGTTGTATCGTCACCCCTAGTTAAGTCTGGGTGAAACTTATGAGCGAGTTTATAGAACAATTTTTTTAATTCCTCCTGTTCTTCTTTTGAAATATTTTTTCGCTTATCGATGTCTTTTTCTTCCTCATTGAGTTTTTTATATTCTTCTTCAATTAGGTCTCGTCTCTTTTTTAGTGTACTCTCTACTATCTTTTGTGCTTCTTCAAAAGAAACTCCCTTACTAATCAATTCCTCAATTTTTTTAAATTTCAAAATTTCCAGATCTACTTCATCTAGTTTCAAATAAAAACGCCCAATTTTTATGTCATATTCTTGTTTAATAATAGATAAGTCAATTTTAAAATATTCTATTTCTTCAACAAGTTTAATAAGCATCTTTTCTTTTTCGAAGATAGCAGCTTGAAGCTCTCGCTTTTTTAGTGGCTCATCTATTGATATATTTAATTTAATAGTTTTTTTCATATATTTTAACCTATATTTTCTATATTTTTGCGAACCGCCTCTTTTTCTACTTTGGCATTTTTTGTGTCCGTATCGCCTAAGTTAACAAGCTCATCCACTGCCGAATCAAAAATCTTTAGTAAATCTTCTCCGGGTCCCGTTGGGTTTAATACACCACGATATATATGATATTGACCACTTTCAACCATATTACCTGATACATTTGCAATCATAGAATAAACATATTTCCGAACAGGCCGTCCTTTTTGGACGACATCAATAAATTGATTAGTATCCGAGATGATTGATTTTTCAATATGTTCTTTTACTAAATCAAAACCTCCACTTCCAAATTCTTTGCTTGCTTCCTCAAGTATTCCGAAAGCTTCTTTTACTTCTTTTTTGCTGAATGATTTTTTGATTTCTCCACCAAACGCAATAATTACTTGCAGAATTCCACCAAATAACATTATTACGCCAAAAAATACGCGATTATTCCAAGTGTTGCGCCCAAAAAGAATAAGATCATTCCGAGTATATAAGAAATCTGTGCAAAAAAAAGAGTGAACATTGAATACTCATTTCCACCACCTACTTGTTGGTCTTTTTGAGCTAACCACATCCAAGGAGCAAGTGCGACTCCATACGACCAAATAAGTAGCGGAATAAGTGAGTTATCCGTAGTTGAACTTATAAATAGCCACATAATCCAAAGACACCATATTGTCATTAAAGCAAACGTATACAACACGCTTAAAGAACCAAAAAACATTCCTAATATTTTCTTACCTTTTTCTATTGCCTTTGCTGCAGGGATAGCAAAAAACAGGGATGGCATGAGAGCAAGAGATATAGCGAAACCTGAAATCACCATAAAAAGTATTCCTCTAAAAATTTCTCCCCATTCTCCAAGAATAGCCAACCATATGCCAGAAACAATTCCGCCAAGCAAATTCAAAATCATTATTGGAACTGTTAGTGCCGTAAATGTCGCGACAAAACCAGTTTGCATTTTTTCTGATATAGCCATGTTTATAACATTCTACCTTAAAAAATAACCTACTACAATAACAAATTCCTATTATTTAAATACCAAAGTTATCCACCTTTTATCCCTTTATTTATCAGTACTATTTGTAAATGTGTTAATTTAATTATGATATAATATAAGTATGGATATAAAAATATCCTATCTTATTCAGTCGGCTGGATTGTCGAAAGATCTGTTAACAGAAATGTTATTAGAAAATCTTAACACAAGAATAGAAATCATGAATAAGAAAACAAAAAGGGCACGTGATGCAGAAACAGGTGAATATTCACCTCTGTGGAAAGCAGAACGATGGCCTAAAAAATTTGTAGTCGAATCAGACTACAGAGGACGTAAAAAAAATAAAACTACTTAGTATATCTAAATAGTAATCTCTAGAGATTTTACGTTCTAAAAGTTTGAAAGGAGTCAGTCCCACAAGATTAGGCTCCTTTTAATTTATATCTTATATCTATTCATAATAACACTTAACAAAAAATCTTGCTTATTTTTTTTGGAAAACTCAATTAGTTCTAAAGTTCTAGTTTTAAAAAAGTCTTCCAGAATACTTCGATATTTCAGATCTCTTTTGATTTTAATTCGTTTTCAATCTCCATTTTTACACCTTCTCTTAAAATCGTCAAACAAAGTATCCCAAATCTGTTTAATTCCTCATCAGTAAAACTATTAGCCACATCTAATCCAACATCTTTGATTAAGATCTCCTTTAATTCATCTTTTGCTTTTTTACTTAACTGGATCATATTGCAAATAATTAATAATAAAAAATTATAACTCTTCAATAATTTCAATAATATTTCCATCAGAAATATTCAAAATATATTCATGTCCTCGATGCAATTCAATATAAATATTTTCATCTGAATAGGCATAACACCTTTCAAGAGGTACACCTCTTTTTAAATCAATAATTTCAAAACGAATTTTACATCTTTGATCAGTTTTTGAAATCATTCCATCTTTTTTATATATTCGTATTAAAACATGCTTATTTTTCTCAAACAAGTTTGGAGTATTTCCTCTTTTTCCTAAAGGTTTTCCAACTTTTGCAATATTATATCCAAAATCAATATGGGTAGGATTTTTTGAACCTAGATTAGCAAGTCTATCAGCCTCTTTATTTTCTTTTCTAGATATCCACTCTGGAGAAACCCGCATACTACGAGATAAACTACTTAATTCTTTCCAGAGATCTTTATTCCATACAGGTTCTCCATTTTTTCTAATCCATTTTGCTCTTCTCCAATCATCTACTTTAAATAAATAATCTGCTACATAAGATGAATCTGTATACCAACCTAAAGAACGATAACCATATATTTTTATTTGAGTTCGTGCAATTTACAAACCACTTATAGAAGCTCTTAATTCCATTCTGTTATTTGTAGTATTATGATAACCCTTAGAATCTTTCAGATCTTCCAAATCAAACTCTTCTGGAAATTTTAAATAAACCCCAGTCCCTCCTTTTCCTGGATTACCATAGCAACTTCCGTCTACATAAAGCTCATAATAATTACTCATACTATAATTATACACCTAAACTAAAGACTTTAAATCAGGTTATTTGATTTTCTTCCTGTTTACAGTTCAAAACTTATGTATTAGATAAAGTAGATAATTTTGATAACCCTATTTGAATGTATCCTACATTCATTGAAAATGTTAAAATATAATTTATGACTGGTCCATCATTAATATTTGATAAATCTGCTTTACAGGGATTAAGTGCGGATGAATCCATGTGGCTTGAGAATTTTTTTATCACAAACATAACTCCGTTATTTTTTGTGGAGACTCTTGCCGATCTCGAAAAAGAAGTCCGTGGAGGAAGAACCCCTGAAGATGTTGTTGGAAATATTGCACACAAAACACCCGATATGGGATGTGTAAATGTTCACCATAAAAGTTTGATTATAGGGGAACTTATGGGACACGGCAAAGTTGAGATGTCAGGAAGGCCTATCATTTCTGGTGGTAAAACAGTCGTACTCGAAGGAAAGACTGGCGTAATATTTCAGGAATCACCTGAAGTTGAAGCTTCACACCGTTGGGAAAAAGGACAATTTTTAGATATAGAAAGAAACGAGGCAAAAAAATGGCGACAAGAATTAGCGGAAATGAAAGAAGAAGATTATATGGATTTTCAAAAAATATTTGACGTAACGGGTACACCCAAAAATCTGCAAGAGTTAAAAGAAAGAGTTGATATGTTTGTTGATATGATTACAGAAAAGGAAGGTTTTTCTGTATGTATGTCTCGGGTAGGAATTATCCCCAAAGCTCGAGAGCTTGTAATAAAAAAATGGGAAGAAGATGGAAATAAACCAATAAAAGAATACGCTCCATATTTTTCATATGTTTTTTCAGTTGACCTATTTTTTTATATGGGAACAGCCGCAAATCTTTTTAAAGAATTTCGTCACCCCCAAACACATAAGGTTGATATTGCTTATTTATATTATCTACCGTTCTGCAGTATTTTTACATCAAGTGACAAAATACACATTGCTCTCGCTCCAATATTCATGCGACCAAACCAAACCTTTATTTCTGGTGCAGATTTAAAAGAAGATTTTGCTAAACTCGATGCCTATTACGAAAAATTGCCAGATACTGTAAAAGAAAAAGGTTCTTTTATTTTTGCTTCATGTCCTCCAGATGATACCTCTTTTTTAACTACTCAATTATGGGATAAATACATGGCAAAGACATGGAGAAGCATAAAGGATCATGTGAGAAAATTTGATGGGACAGACAAAATTGATCCAGAGACAGAAAAAGCTCTTTTTGAAAAAATTAAAAAGTTTACAAAAGAAGCAAAACCGGTAGACTCGAGTCAAGTATCTAATTCTGATGAAGCTGAAAGTATTATATTAAACCACAAGGTTTCTACAAGAAAAGGAAAATGGAAAAAATTTCCACCAGAAGTATTAAATAGCGATAAAAGAATTTTTGATTAAGATATCTTTAAGTTCTGCTTTAGCTTGTTTACTTAGCTCAATCATTTCTTTTAGAAAGATTAAATGTATCGTCAGTATTGTCAGTTTCTTTATTTATTTTTTTCTTTTTTTATCTATGATTCCCTCTAAAAAGATATCAGCAAACATATAAGCGCTGTCTGTTATCTTTTCTATTTCTTTATCAGAACAATTTTTATATTCCTCTCCAAGTATTTCTCTCACTTTTTCAATAGACATCATCAATTTTTATATTATTTATTCATAAAGTTAATGTTTCTATAATATCATTATTGTCTTTATTTTTTAAGGATTTCAAGGTATTATTAGATTAATAAAATTAATATGAAAAAATTAAATGAATATAAATACATATTATTAATAATCTTAATAATTTTAGGGTTTAGTTTTTACTGGTATTCATATAAACCAGAA
>Ga0208904_1002812_pt1 | contig 10677 bp, 6 predicted proteins | sample AntAceMetag02UKB_FD_184774 | JGI IMG/M metagenome (GOLD analysis project Ga0208904, IMG submission 184774) | Saline lake microbial communities from Ace Lake, Antarctica - Antarctic Ace Lake Metagenome 02UKB (SPAdes) (version 2) | ecosystem: Environmental > Aquatic > Non-marine Saline and Alkaline... | reverse complement strand
TCCCAAAACATCTGTCTTTATCCTAATATCAGAATTAGCTAACCAATCACCAGCAGCAGTCTTAGAAGCATTACCCTCAACCTCTAGTTTATTTGCAGCAGGGGATCTACCAATGCCGACGTTGCCGGTAAAAGTATGTTTGGAGTTTGTTGTCGGCAAAATTGCGACATCTGAAACTCCAGAAGAATCAACTGCCAAGAAAGTATTATCTCCGCTATTTCTCAGATGTCCGGTAAATCTTGAAATTGTTTTGGGGTAAGTATTACCAGTATATTTAATAGCAACATAACTATTTCCATCAGCAGTTAATGTTAAGGTAACCAATTCATAAGTTTCAGATAGTTGAGTAAATTGGTTTGTTGTAAGACTTCCTCCCAGAACTGCGGTTGTATTGGAAGTAACCACTATGTCTAGTGATGCTGCTTGAGAATTTCCAGAAGTTCTGTCAACTCTCAATTGGCCGTTTACATCATTGCTGCCTGCATTTCTGGTTAAAATCCAATATTGAGGACTGGCGTTTTCAACCGTCCCCACATCTGCGTTGTAATAATAAAGAGATTCTGTTCGTAAAAATCCAGAGCTGTCTATTCCGTCTAACAAATCTGCGTCTAATAATGAACCAGTGCCGTCATCTGATGAAGCCCAATTGATATTAGTAATGGCAGTATTGTTCATATCCAGACCAGCATGAAGACCTAAAGCACCACTAATGTCAGCAGCGCCATTGATGTCTAGAGAAGTACCTTGGATTTCACCGGCGACGTCGAGGAGGGTGGTAGGATTCGTCGTCCCGATACCGACGTTGCCGCCTTGTGCGTTGAGATAGCTGTTTCCACCACTTGTTCGAAGTATTGTTTGTGCTGTTGAACCGTTGGGTTCATACAATATAATTGAATTATCGCCAGTGGAGCCGCTTGATAGGCCAAATCTATACTGGCCGACACTGGTGCCATCTCCTGGAAATGCACGAAAATCGACGATCGCGTTACCAGAAGTGCGTGTGTAGTTAATATCATACTCATAAGTAATGGCATGTTCTACATTTCCTCCACTGCCAATAAGACGTAAATTCGCTGCACCAGAGGTATTACTTATATCCAAGAGTTTACCTGGAGTCGTCGTTCCAATCCCCACACGTCCTTCTGATGTATCAACGTAGAGTTGGTTGGTATTGACTGCAAAGTCTCCTGTCGTTGAAAGAGCAATGTTTAGATTATTACTTGCCTGAGGAGTGACTGTTAAAGCTCCTGTTGAGGTTAAAGCTCCTCCTGAAAGATTTAAGGTTCCTGATATGTCATTAGTGGACCCATTAATATCAACATTCCCTGCAAAAGAAACCTGTCCGGTTGAATTGAAGTTTATTGCTCCTGTTCCTGAAGTAGAGAGTGTTAATGCACCCAAGGCGATATCAGTAGCTCCGTCCAGCGTTAAACTATCTGATATCTCAGTAAAGTCTAGGCAATCTACACAAGTTAAATCACTGGCTGTTATCGTTCCCGTTCCAGAGTAGGTGAGTGATGATCCCGTTCCTACTATCATGGCCGCTGTTGTATTGGTAGCGGAGGTAATACCAGAGAAAAGCATGGAGCTAGCAGAAACACCTGATATTCCAGAACCATCACCATATATTGTTCCACCCACAGTTAGATTCCCTGTTGCATTAGTGTTGCCTGATATGTCGACATCTCCTTCTGTATCTACTTTGAATCTTTGTGAACCATCAACAGATATACCAAAGAGGGTATAGTTTGAGGTAGAAGCAGCTGGGTTAATATATACTGGCCCTCCATTAACATCTGAACTTCCGGGAGTAGCCGTGAAGTTAATGGTTGCTTCAGCTGTATCTACCTCATCACTCCTTAAGAATGAAGAAGCTGCTATCCCACCAAGGTGATGGGCATCTACATTTAATATGTTTTCTCCATTAAGACTGGCGAAGTAAGTTCCATTAAGAGCAGGGATCTTCCCTGATGAATTAACAATCTCATTACCAGATACTACTAAGCCTGAAGTAACAGAGAGGCTATACATGGAAGCACTACCTTCTACTACTAAATCTTCAGTAGTGATTGTCCCAGATACATCTAAACTACCTGTAATTCCAACCCTTCCAGTAATACCAACATCTCCTTCATATATACCTCCTTGAGCAGACAAAACACTTAACCAATCTCCAGGAGGAGAGATTAATTCTTCTTCAGGAATACCAGGAACAGAAATACCAGTTAGTTTATTAATCAAACGACCAACCTTTAGAGGAGAAGTGGCTATGAATATCAAAAGACTACTTACAGCAACAAAAGATATCAGCTTAAAATTAAAGGGAGAAAGAAAAGGATTGAGGGAAGCAAGGGAAGGAGCCTGAGGAGTAAAGAGTTGCCTCTGGTCTATGACTTTAATGACTTCCTTGGGAGGAACGAGGGTTTTCTTCTCATATTTAGGCTGTAGTTTTATTTGTCTTATTTCTTGTATGTCTTTGTAAGTGAAATATCTATGCCCTCCCTGAGTTCTTTTGGTTTCGATTTTTCCTTCATTTTCCCATCGTCTTATTGTTTGTGATGAAATATTCAATAGATTTGCAGCCTCTTTTATAGAATATGTTTTTAGGCTAGAAGGAGTTTTTTTTACGATGCCGCGAATAAGCAAGACGTCATCCAGAGAATATAGTCTTTCATTGTTGACACCTCGCTTGGGCTTAATTCTACCTTTAGATTCTAGACGTCGAAGCGTGTCGGGAGATATTTCGAGATATGTAGAGGCCTCTCCGATTGTAAATAATTTCTTGTTTGTGGGCAGTGACATAGATTATGCAGTTTTTAGCCTCATATGTATAAGTTTAGTTAACATTAATTAAGACAAATCCCAGTCTTTCTGTCAATAGTGTTTAATTGAAGATAAAAGAGTATAATAATTTTGGAAGCAGAATATTTTTACTTTGGCAATGTTTCTCAAAAAAGATTAGATTAGGAACTATGAATTACAAGCTTAATAAAATATCAAATGGGCTTCGTGTATTAACGGTATCTTTGCCAAGTATGGAGTCTTCAACGATAACTGTTTGGGTAAAAACTGGCTCAAGAAACGAAACAAAAGATATTGGGGGAATTAGTCATTTCTTAGAACACATGGTATTTAAGGGAAGCAAAAAGAGACCTACAGCCAAGGAAATCGCTGTCGCCATAGATTCAATTGGTGGGGAATTTAATGCTAGCACCCACAAGGAATGGACCAATTTCTATATCAAAGCTCACAACAAAGCGATGCCAATTGCTTTTGATGTCCTTTCAGATGTTATTTTGAATCCAATCTTGAAATCAAGCGATATTGAAAGAGAAAAAGGGGTTATTTTAGAAGAAATAGCCATGTATGAAGATACGCCCATGCTTAGAATTGGCGATCTTTTCGACAATCTAATTTACAAGGGTAGCTCATTAGGTGAAGATATTATTGGAACACGAAAATCAGTAAAAAGCGTTAAGCGGGCAGATTTTGTTGAATATAGAGATAAGCATTATGGAATTGATAATTTTCTTGTAACTGTTACCGGAGGAATAAAAGAAAAAGATGCTTTGAAATTAGCTGAAAAATACTTTGGAGGTTTGAAAAATAACAATAGGGAAGAAACAACCAAACACAACAGCAATCAAGAAAAACCAAGAGTATTACTTGCTTCAAGAAAAAATGAACAAGCTCATTTTATTCTTGGATTTTTAGGCGGGGGAATGGGAAACAAAGACAAATATGTTGAATCGGTCCTAGCGGTAATATTAGGAGATGGTATGAGTTCTAGGCTTTTTACAGAGATAAGGGAAAAAAGAGGACTAGCTTACGCTATTAAGACTTCAGTTGAACGCTACGTAGATACTGGATCAATAGGAACTTATGCAGGAGTTGATATAAAAAGAGTTGATGAGGCAGTTACAGCGACTTTACAGGAACACTATAAATTGGCTTCAGGTAAAAACAAAATTGGTAAGGATGAGCTCAATAAGGCAAAAGAATATATCAAGGGACATATTGCATTATCGCTTGAAGACTCTAGGGCGATAAATTCGTTCTTTGGGACAAAGGAATTATTGTTAGGTAAGGCAGAAACACCAGAAGAAATATATCGGGGTATAGACAAAGTAACATCAAAGGATGTTGTAAGGATAGCTAAAAAATACTTTGTCCCAGAAAGATTAAATCTTGCTATAATTGGTCCATTCAAAGATCAAAAAAGATTTGAAAAACTTGTATCATGAAGAAAAAAATAGGTGAGCATACAGTTGTTTTAATTAAACCAGACGGTATTCAGAAGGGAATAGTGGGGGAGTTAGTGACCAGACTTGAAAAAGTAGGTCTTAAAATTGCCGCCGGTAAGTTAATTTGGGTAGACAAAACCCACGTAGGCAAACATTATGCTGATGACAAGAAATATCATGAGACCGTTGGTACAAAAACACTTGAAAATTACAAAAAATATGGACTTGATGCAGGCGAAAGCCTGGGAACAAAAAGTCCTTTAAAGATAGGTCAGATGGTTAGAGAATGGAATATGGAATTTTTGTCTTCAGGGCCAGTATTCGCCATGCTCTTAGTTGGACCAGGAGCCGTAGTCATTGTTAGGAAGATAGTTGGACACACTTTTCCTTCAGAAGCCATTCCGGGGACAATTAGGGGAGATTACTCGCTAGATTCTGCATACGAATCTAATATTGACAAGAGAACAACCAGAAACTTAGTCCACGCATCTGGAACAAAAGAGGAAGCGGAGTTTGAAAGAAAACTGTGGTTTAAAGAAGAAGAAATCTATTCCTACTAATCTTAAGGGATTACCAAATAGCAAACCAGTGAAGCTCTTCATTCTCACTCGAAGGTTTTTCAACCTTTATAGTGAAACCGTTTTTACTTATATCATCGGTTGATAAGGCAACTGTGTAACTTGGTGTTACAACAACCGCGTATGGTGCTTCTGCCCAGTTTTTTTCAATGACCACCTCTGTTTCTCCAGCACTAAGCGTTGCTTTCCCTCGGAAGGTATCATTTCCGTGAATTTGCCCCTCTTTAATATCTAGATTTCCATCTTGATCCATTTCAATATTGCCCCCAACAAATTCAATAGGGGCAAGGGCCAGAGGTTGTAGTTTCAAAGGACCAATGGCATCAATGGAACCGGTAAGATTGTCAAAACTAAGTATTCCTATATCCAACCTTCCATTTATCACCGTATCTCCCAGTACAGAATCACCCAGAACAGTTAATGAAGTCAAAAATGAGCTGTCTGTAGCATTAGTAGGGGAGGCTAGATCAAGAGAAGAGTTAAGGAGTAGCATTCCTGTTTCTAGACTATCCACTCTAGATACTAATTCATTAATTACTTCCGTACTTTCAGCCTCATCTTTAGTTTCTCCTGATTCTGTTTCTAAGCCTAATACCAATCCTGAATCTAAACCTAATTCTAATGTTTCTACTTTAGTATTTAATTCCTGCATGGCTGCTACAAGGTAAGGACGAACATTGTAACTATCCATCTGTAATATTCCATTCTCCCCACTGTCTTGAACAGAATCAGGGAATACTTCTTGAAACTCCTGGGCTATGAAATTGTAATAATACCTATCTTCCAAAGAAGGATGCTCATCCATATATTCATCTATGTATTTAAACTTAACCGGACGAAGAGAATCTATAATATCAAGAGCATTATCCAATCCCAAAACATCTGTCTTTATCCTAATATCAGAATTAGCTAACCAATCACCAGCAGCAGTCTTAGAAGCATTACCCTCAACCTCTAGTTTATTTGCAGCAGGGGATCTACCAATGCCGACGTTGCCGTTGTTGGGATTCAGAAGTAAGTCAACATTATCAGTCACGCCGTTTTTATTCGCCTGAATCACAAAGCGTTCATTTGTTTCGTCCGCAAAAATCCTCGCACCGATAAGTGTAGAACGCCACGCCACACCATCCGTTGAAGAATTATATGTACCGTTAGCATCGGGCATCCCCTGAATATGGAATTTCGCCTCCGGACTCGTCGTCCCAATGCCGACGTTGCCCGCACTTGTGATCACCATCTTAGAGTCTGATATGTCAACGTTGCCAGTATCAGCCGCATTATCAAGTGCGAAGTGCAAATTGGATCTTCCCCAACTCCCCGCAACGTTATTGGCAATTATTGCTGCTTTTTCATAATTACTCTCAGAGTTAATTGTGGCAAGTGTGAGTTGTGCTTGGGTACCTGCCGCATTATTCATTCCCAATATCTTTACCTTTGTATTGGATGTGCCATTTCTTACGACTAATGTGTCCGATGTGGTAGTTGTCCCGATGCCTACGTTGCCAGTTGTTGTAATTGTCATAAGGTCAGTGCCGGCCGTAGCAGGATTCTTCCCCGTGTTGATAACAAAATTGGTGTTGCTACCCTTGGTGCCGATGGCCCAATCAACGACGCCTGCCTGCGTGAATTGTTGATACGCTCCGCCAGTACCGCTACTGTTGTACAAATGCCCAAGAATTCCTTGCGCAGGCGCGCTCGCAGAAACTTGAAGAGGTGAATCAGGTTCCGCTGTCCCGATGCCTACGTTGCCGCTGTTGAAATATGTAACGCCTGTACCCAAAACTGTCATCGGGAAATTCCCATCATCTTCATTGTAAAGATAAAAGCTGTCAGCAGACTGAAAAAAACTGTATGAGTCTGTCGCATCAGTATCTTCAAACCGTAGTACGGGCTTTGTGCCAGAGATATGTAATAGTGGGCTTGGAACTGAGACAGCTGTGCTTGGCCCCGCTGTCCCGATGCCGACGTTGCCTTCTGATGTATCAACGTAAAGTTGGTTAGTGTTGACTGCAAAGTCTCCTGTGGTTGAAAGAGCAATGTTTAGGTTATTGCCTGCATGAGGAGTGATTGTTAATGCTCCTGTTGAGGTTAAGGCTCCTCCAGAAAGATTTAATGTTCCTGATATATCGTTAGTAGATCCATTAGCATCAATATTCCCTGCAAAAGAAACCTGTCCTGTTGAATTAAAGTCTATTGCTCCTGTTCCTGAAGTAGAGAGTGTTAATGCACCCAATGATATATTGGTTGAGGCATCTAGAGTTAAACTATCTGCTAATTCAGTAAAGTCTAAACAATCTACACAAGTTAAATCACTAGCAGTAACACCTGATATCCCGGAACCATTACCATATATTGTCCCATCAACAGTGGTATTTCCTGATATGGATACATCTCCTTCTGTATCTATTTTGAATCTTTGTGAACCATCAACAGATATCCCAAAGAGGGTATAGTTTGAGGTAGAGGCAGCTGGATTAATATATACTGGCCCTCCATTAACATCTGAACTTCCAGGAGTAGCCGTGAAGTTAATGGTTGCTTCAGCTGTATCTACTTCATCACTCCTTAAGAATGAAGAAGCTGCTACTCCATTGAGATGATGGGCATCAACATTAATGATGTTTTCTCCATTCAAGCTTTCAAAGTAACTTCCATTAAGAGCTGGTATCTTCCCTGATGAATTAATAATTTTATTATCTCCCACCACTAAGCCTGAAGTAACAGAAAGGCTATATATGGAAGCACTGCCTTCTACTACTAAATCTTCAGTAGTGATTGTCTCAGATACATCTAAACTACCTGTTATCCCAACCCTTCCTGTAATACCAACATCTCCTTCATATATACCTCCTTGAGCAGAAAGAACACTTAACCAATCTCCAGGAGGAGAGATTAATTCTTCTTCAGGAATACCAGGAACAGAAATACCAGTTAGTTTATTAATCAAACGACCAACCTTTAGAGGAGAAGTGGCTATGAATATCAAAAGACTACTTACAGCAACAAAAGATATCAGCTTAAAATTAAAGGGAGAAAGAAAAGGATTGAGGGAAGCAAGGGAAGGAGCCTGAGGAGTAAAGAGTTGCCTCTGGTCTATGATCTTAATAACTTCTTTGGGAGGAATGGGAACCTCTTTCTTAACCTGTACAGGCTGATACTTCTTGTTCTTTACCTGTTGTATTGCCTCTGTAGTAAACCTTCTGTGTCCACCAGCCGTCCTCACACTCTCCATCTTTCCTTCCTTCTCCCAGCGGCGGATGGTTTTTTCAGAAACTCCTAAGTCTTCGGCGGCGTTATTTATAGCGATTAAGCTTTGTGTTTGTCTCTGTGGTTTTTTTCCTTTTAGATTATTTAAATCCTCTAGTCTAAATCTTCTGTGTCCACCTACTGTTCTAATAGCTTGTATTTTTCCACTTTTTTCCCAGCGCCGGAGCGTCTTAGTAGAAATACCTAATAAGTTAGAAGAGTTCTTGATTGTAAGTAAGGCAGGCTGTTTTTGCATATGACTTTAATTAGCCTCAGGTTGGGTAACTTTGTCCAACTTTATCCTCGCAATTTATGATTAAAGTGTCAATGGTGTTTTGGTCACATTTTGTGTCCAATAGAAGAATTGTAATATTTGAAGTTGTTTGAGTCGGGGTGGACGGATTTGAATTCGGGACCTATTTCTGGGACAAAAGAGGAAGAAGTTTTATTCTTATTAAATAACTATTCCGTGGTATAATTTTATCAATGCAACCGCTATTTATTAATTCAAACAATATTGCAAAAATCTGCGTAAAGAACAACATCTCCTATTTAGGGGTTTTTGGCTCTGCAGCCCGTGGAGAAAGACGGGCTAATAGTGATATTGATTTATTGGTTCGCTTTTCCAAGAAGAAGAGTTTACCGGACTTGATAAGAGTCGAGAGGGAATTCAAGAAAACCTTGGGTAATGATGTTGATCTGGTAACCGAAGCGTCAATCAGCCCCTATTTGAAAGATAGAATTAAAAGAACAACAAAATTAGTATATGAACAAAAAGGATGACTCGGTATATCTAAGGCATATCTTAGATGCCATAGAAAAGATTAAAGAGTATCTTCAGAAGATTAATGAATCGGAGTTTTCCCAAAATTCTCTCGTTCAAGATGCAGTTATAAGACAATTAGGAATTATAGGGGAGGCGGTTAAGAGACTTTCGCCTGAATTACGAAAAATTCATAAAGATTTTCCATGGAAAGATATTGCTGGAATGAGGGATAAATTAATCCATGATTATTTTGGTGTGGATTTGGAAGCAGTTTGGTTAACATCTGTAAGGGATATAGTGGAACTAGAGAAAAAAGTAAAAGAAATATTAAATTAGGCTTGAATAGGCTCTCAAAAAGTCGGGGTGGACGGAATTGAACCGTCGACCTCGCCGTCCCGAACGGCGCGCGCTACCTCTGCGCCACACCCCGTAAAATACTTGCTTCGTGATAGAATTATATCAAATGCCAGGTAAGCTATACATAGTCGCCACACCGATAGGGAATCTTAAAGATATCACCCTTAGGGCGTTGGATATTTTAAAAGAATCAGATTTCATATTGGCTGAAGACACGAGAGTAACTAAAAAGCTTCTGACACGCTACGATATACAGATACCCCTTTTGAGTTATCATTCTCACAGTCAAGAACAAAAGAAAAATGAGATATTGCGCTTATTAATTGAAGGCAAAAATCTTGCTTTAGTAACCGACGCTGGCACTCCAGGTATTTCAGATCCCGGCAACGAATTAATTAATTTTCTGCTTGAAAAAGAACCTAAAATTAAGATAGAGCCTATTCCAGGACCCTCGGCTTTAGTAACTGCTCTTTCCGTGTCTGGTTTTCGAACCGATAAATTTGTTTTTCTTGGGTTCTTACCTAAAAAAAGGCGCACGAAGCTATTTGCTTGGCTAAAAGAGGGTGGCTACACTTTTTGTTTTTATGAATCTCCTAAACGCATTTTAAAGACACTGGAGACACTAGAAGAGGAATTTGGTGGTCGACGTGTTTTTGTGGCCAGAGAACTTACTAAGTTGCACGAAAGCCTGTATAGGGGAAGCTTTTCAAAGGTATCAGAAGAACTTCAAAAGGATCCAGTAAAAGGAGAGATAGTCGTCGCAATTGAATGATTAAAACTTAGTGTCCCCGGCAAGAATCGAACTTGCATTTAGGGTTTAGGAAACCCTCGTTCTATCCGTTGAACTACGGGGACGTAATGAGGCTTATATTATACCAAATTCAAGAATTACTTCAGGGTTAAGGAATAAATATTAGAAGATCCAGAATCAGCCCCAAGATTGGTCAAGAGAAGCAACCTTTTGTCGCTGACTGTTGGAAAGGCGTGGGGAGAGACATAGCTTCCTGTATATACTTCTTGCCTATTGGTTCCATCGTAATCCATAATGGTCACCTTTCCTTCCTCAGCCATCACTAGATGTCGGGAAGTAGGGAACCAAGTTAGTCTTCTGTTGGTTGTATCGTGTAATTCATTGCCAATAACAAGATTGTCTGAACGGTCGTCAATTAAAAAGTTTCTGTCTTCTTTGATGTCGTACACATAGGTGTGATTGGTTTTGATATATCTTTCCTGTCGTTGTGTTGATGCGCCGGGAAGAGTGTTGGCAATAATATTGTCATTTAGGGTTGCGGAACTACTTGCGGTATAGAGTATTTTATCTTTGTCTGGAGAAAAAAGAACTGAGCTTGATCTTCTTTCGAGAACTTCAATTAACTCGTCTGGAAACCTTCTTATTTGAGCCGCAAACTTAGTTTTTCTTTCCTTTTCCCACTTCAGAACAATAGCTTCTTTTGTAGAGGCAATGTTTACTCTTTGGTTTTGAGGA
>Ga0208904_1002810_pt1 | contig 10684 bp, 5 predicted proteins | sample AntAceMetag02UKB_FD_184774 | JGI IMG/M metagenome (GOLD analysis project Ga0208904, IMG submission 184774) | Saline lake microbial communities from Ace Lake, Antarctica - Antarctic Ace Lake Metagenome 02UKB (SPAdes) (version 2) | ecosystem: Environmental > Aquatic > Non-marine Saline and Alkaline... | reverse complement strand
TTTATACTGGGTGCGCGCAATTTCGATGATCTCGGTGATATGCAGGGGCCGTCCAGCACTCCTGAGTACATTTTCGACCGTATCGATCTTTGACGTACCTTTAATCTTTTTTGGTTTATCCTCTTTTAAATAAAGGCTTATGACCTTCAATTCAGCTTCGGCGATGTCTCTTTGGAATTCGAGGTAACGTTTAAAATCTTGCATGGTATCCTCCTATGAATGGGTTCGTAAGGAAAAATACAGCAAGTGACAAGGTACGTCAATACATATTACGTACTTTATACAAAATAATTTAGCTCCTTTAAGCCTGTAAAACTGATATGTGAGGAAAATATTCTCTATGTACGTCAATCATATTTGTAAGTAATACACAGTCTGTTTGGATTGATATATTAAAAAATTTCAGCAACTTAAGCTAGAACTCTAAACTGTCGAGTTAGTCCGATTTAGGACAAATTCAAGTCCAAGATTTTTCCGATTGAGATTTGTAACGAATATACATCAGATTTTCATTGAACACCGATTTTCGCGCAAGTTTTAAGCGTCAAACGGTATAAGAATTTGGCGATATCACTCGTTATTCGAATTTCAAGTCTATCCGGCAATCATCCAACCAAGAAAGGCTTGTTGGGAGACGGTGCCAGGGAACCTCCCTCAAGATGGGATTGTGAGCTTTGCGGGGATAGGTGACGGTCAGTTTGTTTGCGTCAATCTTTACTTTCGCCTTTCCCCTGATAAAATATCTGAATATCTTCGGGGCATCGCAACTCTCAAATCCCCGAAGCTTTTGGGCAAGCATACTGTACAGTGTGTCGGCAATCATGGTCATGACAACGTCAAAGTGTACTTTCGTCAATATAGGAGATGACAGGGCGTTGAGTGAGAAGAACTTCACGCCTTCCGCGATGACATTTTCCACCCGCCACCTGCGGGAGTAGTCGCCGACGATCAACTCCACGGGGGTTGTCATATCATTCGAAATTAAAAAAGAGGGGCTCTCGCGACCATTGCCTTTGACGATAATCTGGCGTAAATCGCCAGTATAGTCTTTAAGGCCGACCATGGATTCGTGCACATATGGATTCGGATACTTTCGTTTAGCATGGGGAATTTTGATTCGAGTCCAGGGCTGAAGGTCTTCTGCCTGTTCAACAAGTTTTTTCCCGCGCCTTCTCAGTGTGATAAATTTGACCCCTTGGGCATTCAACTGTGAAAGATGGGAGTAGGTAGTGAACTTAGAATCGAATATCAGAGTAGGCTTAACACCCCTTTTGATGGACCTCCAGAAGGACAGAAACTGAAGCACCTGATCATCGGCTTCATCCCGGTGGATATCAGCTGCAGTATATAGTATCAGTTTCGATTCGGCGTCCTGTGCAAACAGGGTTAAGGCCCCTTTCATCCTTTTGTTGCGGGCACCAGCCCAATGGGTTTCAAGCACGGATTCATCTCCGGGATCCCCGTTCTGCACTACGAGTCTCGCGCATTTAGTACGGGGATGACGACCTGGAGTGGTCAATAGTTACAAAAAAGGCTGATATTTTTCGATTCCAGGGAGTCGAGTAGCCCGAAGGAACTTCCCCTTTAGGCTCTCACAGATCCGGACGTGAACCTCTCAGCTCATCCGGCTCCTATCGTTCAGCATTTCCCATAAAGAAGACCCCAGTGTGCGAAGAGTTTCGTCTCCTTCTGAGCGATTCGCTCTATCCAGTGTCTGGCTCTGCGCTTGTGGTTCTTTAATGTTTTAAATTTCCTCATTGACCATCTGGACAAGATTATATCCAGATGGCGAAACGTTGGGTATAGCATCGACTTGTAAAACTTACCGTAATAGGTGATCCAACCTCTAATGTTTGAATTATACATCTGGGCCAAATCCTCTAATGACTTGTCACTTCGGAGATGTAACTTCCACTCTCGAATTGTCTGACGAATCCTCTTCAACGCTTTATTACTGACAGCCGGACTGAAGTTCATGAAAAGTTTGCCCCATCGATTCTTTGACATCCGCTGGCGAAATGTAAAGCCGAGAAAGTCAAAAGCCTCATTGATGTAGCGATCTTTTCGATCAGCATCTCTACAGTAAACAATCTTTGTTTTCATGGGATGCAACTCCAGCCTACATTCAGCCATCCGTTTTTCAAGCGATTCCTTCAACCACTTAGCTTGCTTCTCACTCTTGCAGTGGCAGACCGCATCATCTGCATATCTCTCGAAAGGGATATGTGAACAATTAGTTTCTATCCACTGATCAAACGCATAATGCAAGAACAGGTTGGCCAGCAAGGGGCTTATGACACCTCCCTGCGGTGTCCCCTTTGTTCCTGATTGTAAACTTCCATCCGGCATTAAAACCGGCGTTTTCAGCCAACGTTCGATATAGAGTATCACCCATTTGCTCGTTGTATGTTTGCGAACGGCTTTCATCATCAATTCATGATCGATATTATCGAAAAATCCTTTAATGTCTAAGTCCAGAACCCAATCATACCGCCAACAATTCTTACGGGCTTCACCAACGGCTTGAATGGTTGAACGTTTCGGACGATACCCAAACGAGCTAGGATGAAAGACCCTTTCAAGTTCTGGTTCCAACACCCTTTTTGCTACGGTTTGAGCAATCCGATCAGAAACGGTTGGAATTCCGAGGGGGCGCAAACTGCCATCCTCTTTCGGAATTTCCACGCGAAGCACGGGGGATGGAAAGTAACAACCCGAAGACATTCGATTCCAAATCTTGTAGAGATTTCCCGACAGATCCTTCTCGAAGTCCTCTATGGATTGATTATCTACCCCTGCAGCTCCTTTATTTGATTTTACAGTCTGATAACTTTCCCATATTTCCACTTTGGAAATTTGGAATGGCTTTGCTTTAGTCAATCGACTCCTCCCAATTAATTGGTTGATCAAAATTCCAAAACTGAACAATGTGACCCCTTCGCTCCAGCTTCATTACATAGCCTTCAACACTACAACGAGTCACTCCGCCCCTGTGCTCCGCCTCGGTACTCTTACCCTTGTGGGGCTTCCACTTGGGATTCTCCCTTAACATCGGAACGACAGGTTCCCACGTTCCGTACGAGAGCCTGAGTTAAGTTCACGCCACCTTTATGCCGACCGCCGAATGGACAGTAAACAGGTTCCCTCCAAACTTATCCCGGATTAACGACTACCCCCCGGTTTTGACGATACTTCTACGCTAACGACACTTCATCAGTGGTTCATTTGCATTCGTCTCCTTAACTCACACCTGATCCCGTCAAGCAGGACCTTTTCCTTGACGCTTACCACAATAGCTCTTTACTAATGCAGCTCAAGGTGGTTTGAAACCTGCTCCTGCAAGCCGGTTTCGGGGGACCAACAAACCCCCATCTTTCGTACAGCACCACCAACTCGGTCCCAAGACTCCTCCAATTTCTTTAAGCACGCGGAGTCGTGCCCATCGGACTCTCGAATAGATGTCTCACGACTGTTATTCGGTGTTCCACATGGTGACTTAAGTCTTGGTCCCACAGAAAGTGTTCGTGGCACACAATCGTCGCGCGTTCTCAAAAAAATGAAATGGCAGCCACAGAAAAGTACTTCATTCATCACATTGTCAATGCAGATGGGATTCGAACCGACGCTGAAATAATTGTTCATAACGGTATCATATCCGAGATCAAGGACAATAGTGAAGACGTTTGCCCGTCGACCCCATTTTATTATGCCATCCCGGGATTCATCGATATCCATACACACGGCGGTGACGGATTGGATATCATGGATGCCACTGCAGACGCCATATCTGGAATCGCCCGTTACCACCTTAAGAATGGTACGACCTCGTTTATTGGAAGCACTCTTTCCGCGCCTCTGGATAAAATCGAATCGCTTCTCGCAATCGGGCAAGCGTGTCTCAGCCAGAACAGAGAACGATCCCGGAAAGGAGAAGAAGCCCGTCTGTTGGGGTTTCATCTCGAGGGTCCCTGGCTGTCGACCAGGAACAAAGGGGCTCACAACCCATCCTTTATCAAAAAACCATCCCTGGAATCAATACAGCTGATTGAGAAATATGCGGACATCATCAGGATGGTCACGTTTGATTATGCTGATTCCAGCAATGATCCATTTTTGTCCTGCTTAACGGATCATCACATCATTCCCGCCTGCGGCCATGATAATACGCTGGATTCAGATATTCTTGAAGGATTCAGAAAGGGCATTAACCATGTTACCCATCTCTACTCCTGTACCTCAACGTTTCAGAAGAAAGATGGCCGAAAGCATCTCGGTACCTCTGAAATGGCGCTGATGACAAAGGGGGTGACGGTTGAAGTCATTGCTGACAACCATCACATCACGCAACAGTTCTGGGATTTTATCCTCCACAACAAGAGTGTAAACGATATTATCCTTGTCAGTGATTCCATCAGAGCCGCCGGGCTGCCGGAAAGACCCGGTTATCGGTATTTACTGGGAGATGTGGAAATCGTGATCGAAGACGGTGTCGCCTGGGTTCCGGATAAAACAGTGTTCGCGGGAAGCATTGCCAGTATGTACAGTATGTTCTGCACGCTGGTGCAGAAGTGGGGGGTGTCGGTACCGGATGCGGTTCGCATGACATCTTTTAATCAAGCGGAAAAAACAGGCCTGTCAGAACACATCGGCCGGATCAGCCCCGGGCAGGATGCGGATATGGTGTTTCTGGACAGGGATTTAAGCATACAGAAAGTACTTAAGTACGGAAACGAAGTCAGTTCAGAGTGTTGACAGGTTAATCAAACCAGGAAATCAGTTGATTCAATTTGCCACGGGCGGTTCAGCCTGGACCCCCTAATCATCCATATTGACCTAAACGGTAAAGATCTCCTGGCATTTGCTTTGTTTAAAATAAGAGAAGGTTGCGACTATGAAAATCAAAAAACCGGTGCTTGGCGTCATCGCCCTGGCGCGATCCACATTTGATGTTCCCTTCGCAGAAGAGGTGGCGGAAAAAGCCTGGAAAAACCTTTCTGCGCTGGACGCTGAACTGATCGGGTCCAGGCAGTTGTCATTTGATGCTGAGGCTGTCAAAGAAAATATAGAGCGTTTCAAAGCGGAAGAGCTCGATCTGCTGCTGATATTACAGGTAACATTCACCGATGCTGTCATGACCACACAATTGGCAAAAACAGTAAAGGCACCCGTCCTGATCTGGTCGTTTCCAGAGAACAGAGCGGGAGACAGACTGCGGTTGAACTCTCTGTGTGGTGCAAATCTCGCAGGGCATGCGCTGGGTAAGGCCGATACGCCTTTTGACTATCTCCATCAACCGGCAGATCATCCTGAAGCCAACCAAAAAATCCTCTCCCTGACAAAGGCCAGCAGCGTGGTTAAAATGCTTGCAGAAACACGGTTGGGAGTTATCGGAGAGCATCCGGACGGCTTTGATACCTGTGTTTACGATCAGGAAGCACTCAAAAACTGGTGTGGTGTCACCGTCGAACGCCATAAACTATCGGACTTTCTGCAGCAAGCCGCCACCGTCCCGGAAAGTCAAACGGAGCAGGCATACAGGCGAGTTGACCGGGAAGTAACCAACCTGGCAGAAATGGAACAGGAACCCTTGAGGAAAAGCATGAGCGTTTATGCCGCTCTGAAGGCCCTTTCGGAAAAATACAGCTATCAGGGGCTGGCAGTTCGCTGCTGGCCGGAGTTCTTTACGGAACTCGGTTGCGCAGCATGTGGGGCAATGTCGATGATGAATGAAGACCAGATCGTTTGCGGGTGTGAAGCAGACCTGTTCGGTGTTCTGACCACATTAATTTTACAGTGGCTGGGAGAAGCGCCGGCTTTCATGGCCGACCTGGTGGATATCAGCTCGAAGGACAATACCGGCGTTTTCTGGCATTGCGGTTTGGCTCCGGTATCAATGGCCGATCCTGAAGGAGAGGTCAAAGCAACTGTTCACACCAACCGGAAAAAACCTTTCCTGTATGAATTTACGCTGAAACCGGGTCGTGTCACGTTTGCCCGCATCAGCCAGTCCAAAAACAAACTCAAGATGGTTATCGGAGGAGGAGAAATGGTCCGTGCCCCAATGAGTTACACGGGCACCTCCGGTGTTGTCCAATTTGATATCAGCGTTGACCAAGTATTGGAAAATATCATGCATGAATGCCTGGAACACCACTACTCACTGTCCTATGGGGAGCATAAAGCAACACTCAGGCGCTTGGCTGACCTATTGAACATCCCGGTCCTGGAAATAAGCTGAACCACTATGGAAATCAGGGGACGTTATCGTGTGGGGTCAAAAAAGTAAAATCAGCGTAAATCCTGAATTGGAAAGACTTTACAGGGGAATTTATGCGGGTTTTCCGTCCGTTACCCTCAGGCAGCGTCTCTATGGTAGTAATTTAGCACACCTCCAAGCCTTGACCGACACCTAATATCACCTTCATGATTAACAGGATCAAAATCTTGAGTTGGAAATATCAACCGATTTTCTTTACCTTGATGATTTCTTTCCTGATGATAATGGATTGTGTATTCTTTCAAAGCTAGGTGTAAGCTTTGCTCTCCAAAAAAAAATCACAAGCGGCAATAACATTTTGATGTTTTTTTATGAAAGTAGTCCAATCGGAATATGGTTTTTCATATCCAATGTGGGCCAAACGCTAGAAATATCAGTTGATTTAACTAATTGAACATGTGATCTTTATTATATCAAACTTAAAATAAATAGGTTAGCATTACGACGAAGTATTAAAAAAAGTAGTTTGACTTGAAAATTCACAGTATTGCATAAGAAAAAATAGAGAAAATCATGGGCCAAAAAAATATATCTCTTTCTAATCTTTCTTTCGTCTAGAAACTTTATTTTATAGAATCGATTTGGGGTGAATTGACAAGGAACAAAAAAAACTTTAGTCTCATCTTTGGGCCAAAGGTATCCTAGATGATAGAGAAAGGCCTCAGTTGCGGGCAAAGTAAAAGTGAATGATTGGAAAGAAGCAAAAGAAAGAATGTCAGATGAAAGTATAAACCCTTGATGCGGTAGAAAGAGACCTTGAACTTCTGAACATTGAAACCGTAGACGATTGCCAATTATTTTTCAGCTATGTCTTCTAACAGAATTGATAGCTGAAATGAATATTTCATGTCAGCAAACATTACTATCGCGGAGAAAGAAATATGAACAAGAGATTGATCACTATAATTTTAGGATTGGTAGCTTTAGTAATGATTTGGTCAGGGGCTTCAATCTATCCTGATTGGCTGTGGTTTAATAATTTGGATTTTTCACCGGTTTATTGGACGATGTTTTTTAGCAGTTTCGGATTCGGTTTACTGGTTGCGCTGCTTTTATTAATAATCATAGGCTTGAACCTGTACGCTGCCCACCGTTTAAATCAGGACGTCGAGTCAAAAACAACTTCTGATAAGCTGGACAATTTTCTTGCTCAACGGGGTCTTTCCGGTAGGAACTTCAATATTCTCCTGATAGGTATAACACTGTATGTTTGTTATATCGTTGTTTCGTCAGGTTCCCGACAATGGGATATGATCCTGCGTTTTTTTTATCAGCAGCCTTATGGTAGCGCTGATCCCATATTTGGCCGGGATATCGGTTTTTATCTGTTTTCTCTTCCCTTCTATATATTCATTCAATATGGATTGTTAATTCTTGTCGTTTTGGCCGGTCTGGTCACCCTGGGTTGGTATTTGAAGAATGGAGGTCTTCAGATAATTGGCGAATTGGGTCAAACGGAATCCGGTCAATTTTTATTGCCTGAAATAACCATTGCACCGAGAGTCAAGAAACACTTGAGTTTTTTGGGGGGAGTCATCGTTTTATTGCTGGCCTGGGGTTTTTATCTTAAAATATACGAAGTTTTGTATTCCACACAGGGACCTGCCTTTGGTGCCAGCTACACGGATGTCCACATCAAAGTCTTAGCGTTTAAGGTCTTAATTTTCTTCTCCATTGGTTTCGCCTTGGTTCTTTTTCTTAATGCTTTCAAATTCAGGAAAAAACTTATCTGGATAAGTGGCGGAACATGGCTGGGAGCTGTTCTGATACTAGCAACCGTGCTCCCAATTTTGGTGCAAAAATTTGTGGTTAAACCAAATGAATTAACGAAAGAATCACCTTACATCGCCCACAACATCGATTTTACCCGCAAAGCATACAACCTGAACAAGATAAAAGAAGTCGACTTTCAGATAGATGATAAAGTAAGTGCTGCGGAGATCAAGCAGAATGACGATACGATTCAGAATATTAGAATCTGGGATGAAAGACCGTTACTGCAAACCTACAAGCAGATTCAATCCATTCGGCTGTATTACGATTTTAACGATGTGGACGTTGATCGTTATGTCATTAATAATCAATATCGGCAGGTAATGTTGGCGGCCCGTGAGTTAGTGGTAGATCAACTGCCTCCGCAGGCCAACACCTGGGTTAACAGACATCTGATTTATACCCATGGTTACGGTTTGGCTTCAAGTCTTGTCAACGAGGTAAACAGCGAAGGACTGCCCCGTCTCCTGGTCAAAGACCTCCCGCCTTCCTTTGTGCCTGACCTGAAAATAAATCGTCCCGAGATATATTACGGTGAAAAAACGGAGGGTTTTGTTCTGGTTCAAACAAAGGCCAAGGAATTTGACTACCCCAAGGGCAATAAAAATGTATATTCAATTTATCAAGGAAGTGGGGGTGTTCCGATTAGTTCCTTTTTCAAAAGGTTGATGTTTGCGATTGAATTTTTAGATCCCCAGATACTATTTACCGAAAATATCATCCCTGAAAGCAGAATAATGTTCAACCGACGGATTGACAGAAGAACTCGTTTGGTTGCGCCCTTTCTCGATTACGACGGTGATCCTTATTTGGTGGTTTCTGAGGGAAAACTTTACTGGATTCAAGATGCTTATACCACTTCCGACATGTATCCTTATTCGTTTAGGTCTTATAACAATTTTACCAAAAAAAGGCTGAATTACATTCGGAATTCCGTCAAAATTACCATTGATGCGTATAATGGTAAGATGAATTTCTACATGATGGATGAGGAAGATCCAATCGTAAAAACCTATGCCAAGATATTTCCCGATCTATTCAAGTCTTTCCAGGAAATGCCGGCTGATTTGAAAAAACATATCCGCTACCCCAAGGACCTGTTTAAAATCCAGGTGGACACCTATACGAAATATCACATGGAAGATATCCAGGTTTTCTATAATCAAGAAGATCTCTGGCAAATACCGGATGAATTGTATGGCGACAGCCGACAGGAAATGGAGCCTTATTACATAATTGTGAAACTTCCCAATGAGGAAAAGGCGGAGTTTTTTCTGATGGTCCCTTTTACTCCTTCCCAGAAGGATAATATGATCGGCTGGCTGGCTGCCCGCAGTGATCTTCCCAACTACGGGAATCTGTTAGTCTACAAGTTGCCCAAGGAAAAGCTGGTTTATGGACCGATGCAGATTGAAGCCCGAGTAGACCAACAAACAGAAATATCCCGGGAGTTGAGTCTGTGGGGTCAAAGGGGTTCCAGGGTCATCAGGGGCAATCTATTAGCCATTCCCCTCGGTAACACATTTATCTATGTTGAGCCCGTATACTTGGAAGCCAAACAAGAGGATAGCCAACCGGAAGGAACAGGATCATCTCAAGCTGAGGCTTCTGGCAAATCCCAGGGAACAGGCGGGAAGGCATCTTCGAAACAGAATAGAGCCAGGTCCGCCGCTTTACCGGAATTAAAAAGGATTATTGTTGCTTTTGGCAATCGTGTGGTTATGGAAAAAGATCTTGATAAGGCTCTGAACAGTGTATTGGGGGGACAAATATTCTCCAAACAAGCAGCATCTACGTCTATTTCTCAAACTCAGAATATTTCTGACCTGGGAATTCTGGCCCTGGAATACTACAATAAGGCTAAAGATCACCTACGCCAAGGGAGATGGGCCGAATACGGAGGGGAACTGGAAAACCTGGAAAAAGTTCTATATGAAATATCCAATTTGAAGCAGGAGCAGCAATAAAACGCTTATTGGAAGTAAACTAACCGTAGATAAAGGCCATTTTTCAAACAAGCTTGAGAGGAAAGGCGGTAAGCTGTTCCGTTTCTGTTTATCTCAAACAGTCTGACGATACACACAGCTCCAGGCTGAAAAAAGAAAAATGGCATTGCATACCCAATCTGGTTCCACTCCTGCTGTTTTATCAGACACCGATCGACTAACGATCATCCGTTTTCTAATCGAGCGTAAATAACCCAGGTTGAATCATGAGTGTAGGAAAATTAACTGGCCCCAAAAAAGCAGCAATTCTTTTGTTAGCTCTCGGAGAAGAGGGAGCGGCCGATATACTCAAAAACCTAGAAGATCGGGAAATTCAACAGGTTGGATATTATATGGCCCGTTTTACTGACGTTTCTCCGGAAGAGTTGGACAACGTTCTAGAGGAGTTTTACCGGAAAGCTGCCATGCAGGATCAAGGAGTTACCATTAACGCCAGTGGTGATTTCGTCAAAAACGCATTGACACAAGCATTAGGGGACGACAAAGCCAAAGCCCTTGTTGACAACCTTCAATCGTCTCAGGATGAGGGCTCGCTGGATTCTCTCAAATGGCTTGAACCCAAAATGGTAGCCAGTCACATATTAAATGAACATCCACAGACCATCGCCCTGATACTGGCACATCTGGA
>Ga0208904_1002805_pt1 | contig 10700 bp, 11 predicted proteins | sample AntAceMetag02UKB_FD_184774 | JGI IMG/M metagenome (GOLD analysis project Ga0208904, IMG submission 184774) | Saline lake microbial communities from Ace Lake, Antarctica - Antarctic Ace Lake Metagenome 02UKB (SPAdes) (version 2) | ecosystem: Environmental > Aquatic > Non-marine Saline and... | reverse complement strand
ACAATATTTTCTTTATCAATTGGTCAAAAATAAAAGGAACGGACAAGGAATCAAAAAAATTAAGAAAGAGCGGAGGCGTGGGTTATGGTGGCGAAGCTGTTTTTGATGATTTTATACAACAAACAAGAAAAGAAAGGGATATTGTGCTGATTATTGATGAAGCTCACACGGAAACAGAAACTCGTCTTGCCAACGAGGTAATTGAGCTTATTGATCCAAGAATTATTTTAAAAATAACCGCAACGCCAAAAGATTTGCCAAGCATTAGCGATGTTTCTCAGAAAAAAGCGGGCTTTGTTGAAGCATTAGAAAAAGATGTAATCGCAAGTGGATTGATCAAAGAAAAAATAATTACACAAACAGAAGAAGAATTTAAAAAGATAGATAAAAAAATTACAGACAAAAACGTCATGAACATAATGCTTGAACTTGCTTATAATAAAAGACTAGAATTACAAAAATATTATAAGGAACTGGGGTTTGATATCAATCCGCTTGTTTTAATTCAATTACCGAGTGATTTTAAAGAGAAAGAAGAAGTACAAACCAATTTAAAAAATCTTGTTTTGTCATATTTAAAACAAAAAAAAGTAAAGGATAATGAAATTGCGATTTGGCTTTCAAAAGAAAAGAAAAATCTTGCTTTGATAGAAAAAAATGATAGTAAGGTTAATTTTATGATTTTTAAAGTCGCTCCTGCAACTGGTTGGGATTGCCCGCGTGCCGAAGTGCTTGTGATGTTTAGGGAAATTACAAGCCCGACATTTCATACTCAAATTATAGGACGAATCAAAAGAATGCCAGAGGCGAACCATTATGAAAAAGAAGAACTAAATAAAGCTTTTATTTATACAAATTACAATAAAAGCCATATTAAAAATATCAAAGAAACTGAAAATGGAAACAAGACGCCACTTCATTATGCAAAATTAAAAAAAGATATCAAAAGAATTACATTAAAAACAACTTATCATCAAAGAGTAGATTTTAACACGCTTACCCCCGAGGATAAATGGCAAAAATTCTTTAAAGAATTTTTAGACAAAGAATTTGGCACGGTCTATGAAATTTCTAAACAAAAAGAAAATTATAAAAAGATAAAATCAGATATTGATTTAGATAAAAAGAATGTAGATAACCAAATTATTGTAAACGCAGAAATTGAAAGTTTTGATAATTTTGTTAATGAAATCAAAGAAAAAGGAAAAAATTTGAATTACCATTTTTCTCAATTGGATGTAGAAAGGCTTTATAATTTACTTTGTTTTGAGGAATTAAAAAAACAAGGAGATGAAGAGGCAAAATATAATCCTTCTCGCTCGTGGAGTCCGCTGAAAAAAGCTTTGAATGTTTGGTTTAATACAAGGATTGGGCTTGATAGATCTGTTTATTATCCAATTATTGTGAATGAGCTACTAAAAGAATCAAGTAAATTAAAAAGCTCTATTAGTAAAGCATTAAAGGCATTTAGAGAAAAATATGAAATTGAAATTAGAGAAAAAGAGGAAAAAGATATTTTTGATTTAGAATTGCCAGAAAATGAAACTAGTTTTACGGAAGATTACGAAAAAATAGAAGAAATAAAATCAGAAAATAACCTTTTTGAGCATAAACAAAAAACTATCAAAATTTCCAAAAATGCCTACGATGAATTTTATCTTAAAAAAGAATATAGCGGAAGAAAGAATGAAATAAGTTTTATTCGTTTTTTGGAATCTCAAAAAAATATTATATGGTGGCATAAGCAAGATAACAGCGGAAGAAATGTTTTTGCAGTTGAATATTTTGATAAACAAGAAAATAAAAACAGACTTTTTTATCCTGATTTTATTATTAAAACAAAAACTAAAGTTTATCTTGTAGACCCCAAAAACGATATTACTGCAAAAAGCCAAGAAACCGCCGATAAAAATAAGGCTTTGCAAAAATGGATTAAAAAGAATCAATCAAAATATAAATTTGAAATTGACGGCGGAATAGTGATCGAAAAATATCCAAACTGGAAAATAAATAGAAAAGAAAATTATTCTTATGAAAATGAGAAAGAATGGGATATTTTAGATATATAAATATGAAAAAAACAAAAAACTTAATCTATCTATTTGTTTTTACTGGGCTACTGTTTGCCCTCAAGTTTTTAGTTATAGATAAAGTTTTTATTGATTCAGGAAATGATGCACAAATATGGTTTACAAGCGGACTATTACTAGTTGTACTTGGTATTTTTATTACTGAAAAATACTTCACAAAACCACTTGATGTGATAATGAATGTAATTGTTCTGTTTGTTGTTTTATCAATGCTAGAAAATGTTGGTCAATTTTTACTTTATGGACCACTTCTAACTTATTCTCTATTGATAGGATCAATTGCATTTCTTTCTTTTGTTTTGATAGACGAAGAAAAAGATCGAAATTTTTTATCTCAAAAAATCGCCCATTCTGCAAATCTGATATCAAGTTTTTTAGGTAGTTCCAAGATGTTGTTTTCTATAATTTTTATTCTCTCTATTTTTAGTTATTTTATTTCATCTTTAGAAAACAACTTTTTAATTAACAGAGAGCAAATAGCAGTTTTATTACTAATCGCTTTTTGGGGAATGTTAATTCTTGTTGAGCCAATTGATAAAAAGTTGATTACTCCCTTGTTTGAAAGAATAAAAAATAAAAGCAAGCCAAGATTGGTCGGTAGAATTGTTAAAAGATTAAACCCTGCTGTAATTCATGTTGAACAATTGCAAGGATCCCCAGTTTTAAAATCCGGCGATATTGTGGTTATAGATGATATTAAAAATTCACATTCCGAAAGAGATTTAACTTATGCGATGTATATTTCCGATCTTGAAGCAGAAAATAAAAAATATTTACATTTTTACTGTTTAAATTCTGTTGCCACAAACATCAATAAACAAATTTATGTTTATAAAAATGATTCCGAAGTGCCTGAAAAAATTTCAAATTTGGAGGCATACAGAAACCGAAACAATGTAATTGGATTTGTGCATACTAATTCAGATATTGATGTCATAAAAATAAAAATGGTTGAAGGGATTGATGAGAGTAAAAAATTAAAAGAGGGAGATTTGGTCGCTGTAAATTTTTATGATACCTCTACGAAGTATCAGATTATTAATGTTGAAACTGATTCAGAGAGTATCGACGGGCAAAGTAAAAAGGGCGGGAAAATAATAATCGCTCAACAAATCGGATATTGGCAAGACGACAAACAAAAGTTTAGTGATACTGGTTGGGTTCCAAGCATAAATACCCCTGTATTTATTGAAACTTCGACAAAAGAAATAAAAATTACTAATGACAATGTTTATAAAGTCGGTATTGTTCCGCGTTCACAATATCCAATTTTTATAGATTTTGAAGAGAGTGTTAGTCATCACATTGCAATCATTGGAAAAACAGGCACTGGAAAGTCAAGAATGGCCGCACAAATTTTAGAAAAAATGTCTTCAATTGGCTATAGGGTTGTGGTATTTGAGGTTGACAGAAAAAATAAACAATCACTCACTAGCTATATTAATACTGATCTAATTGAAGAACAAAAATCTAATGAGTTTGATTTATCTAAGGCAAGCAAAAATATCGTTTCTGTAGATTGGCAACTTGAAGATAAAGACAAAGGAGGTGGAACAATTAATTTGAGTGATATGACTGCGGAACTTATTGAAAAGGTTATTGGATACCAAACTAAAAATGAAAATCAAAAGATATGTATTGTTATGGAAGAGGCATATGATTTTATTCCAGAAAATTCTTTTGGTAAACAAGAGTTTGGACAACCAAAAGTAAGTCGAATATCTCAGATGGTTCTTAAATGTCGCAAGCACAATATAGGTTTTCTTATTATTACTCAACGGACGGCATTAGTTACAAAAACTATTTTATATCAGTGCCACACTATTATTGCTTTGCAATCATTTGACGAAACATCAAAAACTTTTATGAGTGCCTATATCAATCAGAAATATTTAGATAGTATGAGTATTTTGCCTCGTTTTCGTGCAATTGTAGTTGGAAAAGGATCAAGTTGTGATAAGCCTGTTATTGTTGATTTTTTTGATAAAAAATTAGTAGAGTGCGACAAAGAGAAAAAGATAGAGTTAGACAATACAGCGGGAAAAACAAAATAACAAGGTGGCGCGCCAACTTCGTTGGCACAGCCTCAAACCCTGCCGAAAAAAAACGGGCGAAGCCCGAAAAGCAAAAGGGCAAAAAGGAAGGGGGTTGGGGGGAAGGAATTTTTGCCCTTTTGCGATTAGAATTAGAGCGTTTCCGCTTTTCTCTGATTAAGAGAAACACAAAACAGATAAATTTTCTTTTCCTTTTAAAAAAAGATGCCCGCGAAAAAATTAAAAAATGTAGAGAAAATTTTTCTGTTTTGATTTGCCGTAGTCCCGAGTACTCGGGAGAGGCGAGCGGAAACGCACCTCATTATTCTGGATTCTCTTTAAAAAAAGTTCGGATTTCGTTCAGCGTTCGGAGCCCGTTAAGATAGCCTTATTATTAGGGCTATTTTTTCTTACCCCCAACGAGACTTTTCCCTATGTTTGAACCTCTTGCTTTTTTAACATATATTGATACTATATTAGTATCAATACGAAAAGGGCCCCGAACGGTTTACTACCTAAGGGTCCCTTTTCTTTTGTCTATTTTTTACTTATCTTGTCCTTAAGGTTCTCTAAATAATCATAATATTTCCCTGTAATTTTTTTATAAAGAGAAGATGCAAATTTTCTATCAGGAAATAATATTTTTTTAAATTTACTTTCACCAATTAAGAAATCAACCAACATCCTATAATCACCATCCCCCGAAACTAGAACCACCTTATCAAAATCCTCTTTCTGATAAAGTCTTTTCATTACACTAAAAATGATATCAGAGTCAACATTACCCTTTTTCTTTCCAAGCATCACGGTGTTATGTTCTCTAAATTTTAGAATAAATCCAGCTTCTTGAATTTCATCATATAAATCTTGAAATTCTTCATTAACACAACCCAAAAAATAATATGCTTTTCCAACCTTATATTTCTTATCTAAATATATACGAAACTTATTTAAATCAACAATCCAACTTTTTTCAGATTTTGTTGTTCCTAAATATAAATTTTGTCCATCTATGAAAGCAATATTATTTTCCTTTTTCATAATTATTATTATATTATATCATAAACTTTTTATTCCCTACTCAGTAGACAAAAGGTTCGAACATCGTCTACTAGACGGAGCCCGTTAAAATAGCCTTATTCTTAGGGTTATTTTTTTATACCCTTAACAGGATTTTTTGCCATGTTCAAACCTCTTATTTATTGGTATACTTTTTGTATAGTAATTAATCAAAAATTAATATGATTTGGAAAACCTTTCCTAAATGGTTAAAAATTGAATCTGTAGTAATTGGAATAATTTCGACAACTTTATTACTATTCACATTTATCCTTTTATCGAAGACCGGAGATGATTCATATATTGGGGTTGCAATATTTAGAGAAATTATTTTACCAATAGTTGTCTCTCTTGTAGCTACTTGGATGTTATCCTATTCAATCTTTAAAAAATCATACAGGTCATTCTTTTATTTCACTGGTGTGTTGGTTGTTATTTGGATTACCTTAGTTTTATTACTACAAAATTAAACAATGGGTTCGAACATCGTCTACTGCACGGAGCAGAGCATTACAAAGCAACGACATTCTAGACCCCCTACAGGACGGGGTCTTTTTTGTTTAAATTTGTTATACTTTTTATATATAAGTTAACTTAAATTAATATGAAAAAAGGATTTGGTTTGGTTGGTGTTTTAATAGTTGTTGGAGTAATAGTTCTTGGTGGCGGATATTATTATTCCCAAACTCCCAAACAAAAAATTAGTCGTTACACAAAAGGTTTAAACAAATGTTTAGCTAAATATGAAGAGCTATTTGGGGAACAAATTTCAGTACAAACAAAAGATTTTCATTTTGGAAATATTAAAGATTGTGAGATAGCTAGCGAAGTTAGCTACCATCCTAACTGTTATCTTAAAGCAAAAGATAGTTGCTATTCTGGATTAGGAGTAGCTACTGGCGATTTTAAGTATTGCAAGATGGTTAAAGATAAAAGAGAAAGAGAAGGATGGTGCTATGATGAAATTGCTTATTATCACAAAAAACCAGAAGCTTGTGAAGAGATAACAACAAATGAACGGAGAGAAGCTTGCCTTTCTCTTCAGACAAATTCTTCTCAGGAAATTATTGATGAAAATCAAGGAGAAAGATATGTAAATTTTTGTGGGCAATCACATAAAACTAAAATAAAAATTTCTCACTTAAACATGACAGATACTTTTTTAGGAATTATTGAAAATATAGCCAAAACAGGAAATCCTAGTTTAATTTGCAACTACATAAATAATAATATGCCTGGGCACGAGATAGGAATAGCCTATAAAAAATGGGGGGAGCAAGAAAATATTTCAGCAACAGAGAAACAAGAAAAAGATACTTATCAGGTTGTGATGTATAAAGAAGACGTTGAAAGAGAAAAATTAGACCCTTTTAACCAATCAACCGTTCAATTTAAATTTGATTTAAACAAAAAGGAAGTTTACTTAAAAAATCAATTTAGCGGAGAACTTAATTTAATAGGTAATTTTTAGATATTAAACATAACACAGGTTCGAACATCGTCTACTAGACGGAGCCCGTTTAAATAGCCTTATTCTTAGGGTTATTTTTTTGTACCCCCAACAAGATTTTTAGCTATGTTCGAACCTTTATAATTTTGATATACTTTTTGTATATAAAGGAATTATAAATTAATTAAAAATTAATATGAAAAAAGGATTTGGTTTGGTGAGTATTTTAATAATAGTTGGGATTATAGCTGTTGGTGGTGGGGGTTATTATTATTTTACTAATACTACTAACATTAAAATAAATATAGAAAAAGAAAAAGCATTTGAACTTTGTTTAACTAAAAAAGACACAGTAAAAGATTTATGTTTTAAATCTGTCGCACGAGACTTCAACGACCCAATAATTTGTAACGAAATAAGCTCAGAGAATATGAATGTAGAATGTAAAATTTATACAGATTCTTATAGTGATGAAAACTTAAAGGACGCGCTATTAAAGCCTGCAATAGATACTAATGCAAAAGCCCATGGATTAATTTATCTTATAGGAGATTCATGTGAAAATGCAGATTTCTTAGAAGTTTTATTACAAGAAGAAAACAGTATTGTAAGACTTAAAGCATCTCAAAAACTTTACGATAACAATTGTAATATGTCCTTAGACAATTTAAAGAAAATCATTTTGAGTGAGACAGATAAATATACAAAAGTAAGTATGATTAATTATCTCGCTAGATTGGGTGGAAAAGATATATTAGGTTTCTTAGAAATACAATATTCACAAGAAGAAGACCAATGGGTAAAAGGAATATTAGAGAATGTTATCTATTCCTTAAAAACAATTGGAGAATATGAAATAATTATTTCAAATATTAATTGTGATGATAGGAAAATTGATATACTAAATAAAGGTAAAGAAATAGGTGGAATTGAGATAGGTGGAGAGGGTTATATTATTGGAGGAGATTGGACGTCAAAAAAAATATGTTCTGGTTGTCAAACAACAATACAGTTTTCTTTACCAGGCAATCCCCCTAATTGGTTTTATAAGACAAATGTTTTTTTAATTCAGCCAGTTGGAAATGTTCAGGCAACAGCAAATAGAATAGATAATCCTTGTAAAAAATAAAAATTGAATATTCTTAGATATTTAATTTTTAATTGCAAGACAGGTTCGAACATCGTCTACTGCACGGAGCAAAGCGACCCGTCCAAGGTAGTATAAATTTCTGTGGAAGTAACCCGTCTAAGGTTAATGACTCATTTTACTAAGGTTAGGAAAAAGTGGTCACGAATTATGTTAAAAGCGGTGTTGTAAAATTGGATCTCTCCGCTTTTGACTTTTTTTGTTTGCTTTTGCAGTATTTCTAAAGCTTTATCATACTCAAACCACTGAACAACCAAACCGTTCTTCTTTTCTTCTTCTGTCCGCAAATCCCCGCTATTTTCGCTGATTACCTTCGCTAAAAAGCAAGTGGTGATATAATGCTTGGCATTTCTATTTCTAAACTCTTCAATTTTTCCAATTTCTTTTATTATTTCTGTATGATAATTAATTTCTTCCAAAGCTTCCCTTTCAGCCTCCTTCTCTAAATCATCACTTTCTGCCCCACCGCCTGGTAGTAAAAAGAAATTATGCACAGGATTAGTAATCAAAGCAATTTCATCTTTGTCATTTTTAACGATTATTTTTACAGTTTGCCTATCTTCATAAGAATCTGGTTCTTTATGTTTTGGATTTTTGAAAATGTCCTTATCTTTTAAAAATTTCATAATGTTTCCATTATACTCCACAAATTAAAAAGTCACACACTAGAAAGAAAACACACTTTATTTTTGTACAGCAGAACTCGAACGATGGTAAAAGAAGCTAAGATAAAAAGTAAATAAACCCTTTTACTAGAGAAAAACTATAAGTAGCGGACTATAAATAAATATGGTATAGAATAGAGAGGTTTGATAGTTCTTTAAATAAATAAGCATTTACTGTTCATAATAATACCTATGTTAAACATGTAAATTTAGGAGCTAAGAAAAATATTTTTCAGTTAATTTAAACCCTCAAATAAAGGAGAAATTATTATGGAAACACAAATAGCCACCCGCCTGACAACGGATAAAACTCCCAATCAATTTAAACAAGGAATAAGTGAGCAGATAATCCCCGCGGTTCCTGGTGAGTATTATACTTACTCATCTAAGTTTACGAGGGAACGTCCATTGTATGCACTCCTGAAATGTAAGGCAAACAAAAACCGCGCGGTTACATCCCTAAAGAATCTTGGACGTGAAGCCAACCTTCTTTTCGTGTTTAGGCAAAACCAAATCCAGGTCTGCCCAATCAAGATAGCACTTGATTACGGTCTACCAAGACGCTTTGTTGATTTGAAAGCACTCAGTGATACGTGGATCGGAGTTGCCACAATCACGAGCAAGCTCTTTCATGAAATTCGTGCAATGGGTGAGGTATCAGATCTGAAAAGAATCTGTCGTACTTCGTGCCTAGAGCCGAAAATCCCCATCTTGCTGAAGCGAGGATCAATCATTACCATGATGACCAACTGCGGCAAATACGGCATGTTTCTGGTGAATGAGATTACGCAAACATCAATTGAAGTTGATGCCTGCCATATACTTTTATAGCTTCATAAGGATCGACTCAGCAACAGCACCCGCCACTAAAAATATTTGATATTTTAGTGGCGGTTTTTATATAAAAAAAATTCCCAAATTTATAAGATTTTTCGCCATATTTGCCCAATTTCATCATCTGGTGGAATTATTTCTCCGACCCTCTCAAAATCTAATAAATCATGAAAATTCCACGACTCATCATGCGAATTAGGACTAAAAAAAAGAATTTCACCAAACCCCATTTTTTTTGCTTCTTCAATCAACTTCACCTTTAATTTTTTTCCAACACCTTTTCTTTTATGTTTTACAGCAATAACGTATAACTCAACTGAAGTATTAGTTTTTGTATATGGTTTCAAATAATCAGCTAATCCTTTGAAGCCCACAATTCCTGTGATTTCATTATTCTCTTCAGACACAAAAAAACCTAGGTCTTTGTTTAAGGTCATTTTAATAAATAACTGTAATTCATCAGAGAGCTCTTTAAGAAACTCTGGATCAGTCCAATACAGAGCAAAAATTTTTTCAACTGCCTTTTGATCAGCTTGTTTGAATTCTCGAATAATCATATGTAGATATTTTATCAAAATCTCACAAAAAGAAAAGGCGACTTAGTCTAAATCTAAATGGTTAAATAACAGGTTCGAACATCGTCTACTAGACGGAGCATTTTAAGCATTAAAACCAAACGGCTACGATTTAAAAATCGTAGCCGTTTGGTTTTATGTATACTTTGTATAGTAACTATTTGGAAGCCCGGCTTCCAAATAGTTACTATACAAAAATAACCCTGTTAATTCACCTATAAAATTTTAAACTTTATCTTACTTCAAATAATCTTCAATTAAGCCACCAGCTAAATCAAGCCCCACATTTTTTCTATTAAAGCTTCTTTCATATTTCCTCCAGCTTCTCCTACCACGATTTTATCAACATTTTTGTCAGCCAACATTTTTGCTTCTATACGCTCCACCACCACCAACGGCAAAAGGATTTTTAATAACTTCCAATAATTCCTTATCATCCCCAATGATTAAATAATAAGGGGCTCTCCCCCCCCTTTTCTGAAATTTCTCCTGATAAATCTCCTTTTGTAGATGCAATTCCTATTTTCATATTTTTTAAATTAATTTTTAATAATTTTATCTATAATAATTCCATTGATAATAGAAAAAACAATCATCAACACTGTAATTACTATAACAAATTGTAACGAAATATAATATATCAACACTGGAATCAAAGGAATTTTAATGGCTCTGTTATAAAGAAAAATAGTAATTAAGCTATTTTTAAAACCTTGTTCTTTTAAATCTGATAAAAAAGGGTACCAAGCATAAATCGGACCTGACGATAAAATCCCTAAGAAAACAGTCAAAACATATTTTTTCCAATCAGCCTTCCCTGTTAAGTATTTTTTTATTTTCTTATCAT
>Ga0208904_1002801_pt1 | contig 10704 bp, 4 predicted proteins | sample AntAceMetag02UKB_FD_184774 | JGI IMG/M metagenome (GOLD analysis project Ga0208904, IMG submission 184774) | Saline lake microbial communities from Ace Lake, Antarctica - Antarctic Ace Lake Metagenome 02UKB (SPAdes) (version 2) | ecosystem: Environmental > Aquatic > Non-marine Saline and Alkaline... | reverse complement strand
CCACCTCTGCTGCTGTCATGCGAAGATCGAGTGCGTTGGTGGCCACCTCTGCTGCTGTCATGCGAAGATCGAGTGCGTTGGTGGCCACCTCTGCTGCTGTCATGCGCCCGCTCAAATCATTGGTTGCGGCGGGAAGCAGTGTGATTAGCAGGTTGGTCTGTAAGTCCGTCAAATGCTTGATGTTCGCCACGCCATTATTGCTATGCGTAGTAAAGTCGGTTTGCAGATTGGTAATTGACGCCTCAAAATATGTATTTGTGTTTGCTTGGTTCGTCCAGTCCATGCCTCGCAGGTACATTAGATTGGTGAGTCCCGCCTCGAAGTAGGTGTTGGAACCGGCCTGTAATACGGTACACCCATACGCCGCGTTCCAGTCGGATATAGCCGCGCTGTTGACCTCCTGCGTGTCGCTGAAATACAACCCGTTCGTGCGCCCGATGTAGATGGCTCGCCCGACATTAAGGTATTCGGCTATGCTGGCCGTGCCGTTAGTGATCTCCTTGACGTACACGTTCGTGGCCTTGCAAAGCGATGTGGCGGTGCCGTCCAGCGTGAGGATTAGGTTGGTATCGCTACCGGCCATGACGAAGTAATTACTGACTAAGCCAGCGGCGGTCTTGGATATGCTCTGGCTGGCTATGGCGAGCGTGGCGGTTCCCTGGCTCCCCACCTTGTCAAACCCAAATGAGTACATGCGCCCGATGGCCATAACGGTTACGCCAGTATATGCTACCGTTGCCCCGACTGTTCCTGTATATGCCCCTGCGGTCAGGCCGGACAGGTTGGTCCCCAGCTTCCCTCGGTTGCCGACATAGAGCGTGGAAAATATATTGGTCTGTGACGATAAGTACCCCGCGCCGGCATGCCTGCCCCATGCGTAGGCGTCCGCACCTTGTGCCGCTTTGGTGATTACGTCATTGCTCGACGCACTCCATAGGATTTCCGGCACATTTGTCACATCCCCGGCGTCCCCCCATGAGAGCTTGTTGTTCGTCCAGTCGGAAGCGTCTGCTGTGGCCTGTATGAACCCGTTGGTCTGTTCCTGCAGGTTGGTTACATGCCCATAGATGATGTCCGTCCAGCCCGACAGGGCATTGTGTTTAGTGAGGGTGGCGTAGGTGCTTCCCAGTCCTTCGTTCGTCCCCAGCCACGGCGGGTCAACCCAATTTGGATGAACATACACCTGCCCCACGCTGGCATTCGTGGTGGAGCGAGCGAAGTAATTGCTTTCGTTCAGGTACAAACTCCACGTTACGGGCAACATGCCCTGCGCTATGGAGCGATAGAAGTTGGTCGTCGTTGCTTCATAGGACAGCAGTTCACCGTAGTAGCTGGCCGGCGGAGGGATGTTGCTATGCGCTATGGTGAATGTGACAGACGTGCCGCTAACGGTGATGTCCGATGACGGGACATCAAGGTATATCGTGCCCTCAATAGGCTTGGTAATACGGAATGTGCAAGCGATTCCGGTCAGCACTTTGTCATAATTGAACGAGAAGTATTGGTCGTCATAACCGGCCATCGAAAACTTGAAGTCTTTGAACGTCCCGTCGCACACATCCGCCAGCACCAGATTGACCGAGTTGCTGTGCTGGGTGACGAGCGCGGCGGACGGCAGAACCCCCACCAGTATAACCGCCAATCCCAATAATATCTTTTTCATAGTTTCCCCTTATTTAATCATCGCATGGCAAGTTGTCAAGTGTGAAATCATTTGCTTTTCTGGTAGCGCATCTTGCGGTGCTTGGCGCTAACGGCAGATTCGATCAGGCTGTCAATCCGCTCGTCGTTAATGTCCCTTTCGGCGCTTGTCCCCAACAAATCTGCGAAGGTATTGCGGATGTCATCCACAGATAAAACGCCCTTGAAGGCAACCATAGCCCGTTTGCGTTTTTCGATTATTTCGGCGTATTTTAGTTTAAGAACCTTTCGCGCTTCTAGCCCTGCTTCCTTTTCTGTATCGGTAGCTGTTTCGGCATTGCCTTTTCGGGCTACGGTTCTATACTCGTTTATAACATCCACCGTCGGGCGCGCGGAATTGTAAATCATGCTGTGCGCCCTATCGCGGGTTATGGTTCGCATCTTGAGCGGGATAACTTCAGACATAAGAATATCGGATATTTGCTCGTTAGCATCGGCTCTGTCTATTTTTCCAGACGCAACCTTTTCTTCTAGCGAACGCCACCTGCGAAACGCCTGTTGTACCCTGCGCGGAATAGGCAAGCCCAGCTCTAGCGCGGTTCTTAATAGGATGCCAATAAACTTACGGGAAGCCTGCGGGTCTTCCCTGCTCAAGTCCAGCATACCCTTGGTCTTGTAATATGATGCGCCCAGCCCGGTTTCCTGACCACGCAGCGCTTTGGATATGGTATTCGGTGTCATGCCGGTCTTGAGGAACAATCCGGCGGTTTCCTCTATGAAGTCGCCGAACTTCCGGTTTTGGACGGCCCCCATTATGGCGTCATCCAGCGGGAACGCAAACACGTTGCCCGTAATTACATAATCTATTACCGGCTTCCCAGCATCATCCTTGCCCATGCGTGCCAGCATCGGCTTGTTCTGCCAGTAGTCGGGTTGAAATTCCTTCATGGCGCGGAGTTGGTCGCCGGGGAGTGCGTTGAGCTTTGCCTTGAGTTTATCGCTCAACATCCCCCTGACCCATTCCTCGCCACCAGCCATCATTGCATATATCCCGTTGGAAATGACGAATCCTATTAGCGGGCGAAGGTCGCCTTTCTTTGCGCTCTCGACAACATTTTTAATCTGGTTCTTTTTAATGCGGATGGAATCAAAGGTGTATGTCGGATAATCCGCCAGCGGCAGTTTCGAGAACGACCGCAACAGGCTCGGCAATGAAGACGGGTGCTGGTAGAATGTCTGAACATGCTTGGCGGCTTCAGCGTCAGTTTTGCCAATCTGCTTTTGCGTGAGATACGATGCGTACTTAGTGATGAAGTCACCATAGGCGTATGCCTTGCCAGCCGTTTTTTGCACCTTCTTCATGGGAGAAAATAGCCTGTCCAGTAAGTCACCCGAAGTCCCGTGGCTGGTCTTGCGCCCCATAATATCTTCCGCGATACTGGACTCGCGCACATGGAATACCCCTTTTTTGGCAAGGTCTTCCAGGGTTTCAAGCATTTGCGTGTATTCGGGTGTACCCTTTTTTACCGTGGCCAGTTTAGCAACGAACTTCGTGGCGGTTGCCATGTTGCCGTGGAAGCCGCGCCGTAAGAAATCGCCGGAGCCAATCGCAAAGCTCAAATAGCCCGACAGTAAGTTGCGCTCCGTGGTCGGGAATGATGTCGCCACCTGAATTGTGCGCTGGTAGCGAACCAAGTCGTCGATATGGCGCATCACCGCCGACGCCTGCTTTGGTGCGTTATCAAGCAAGTCTGACGTCGCCTTGCTTACGAAAGCGCCGTCCAGCTTCCCGAAGCGTGTACCGGACAGCCTCGTGGTCAGCCCTTTTGCTTTGTCGGGGGCGGCCTTAGTCCACCATACTCCCGCACCTTGCTCTGTAATGTTATTCACCAGCTCCAACCCGGCAAGCATGTTGCCCTGAACCTCTGCTGTGCGTTGCATCCGCTCGATAGGCGTATCAACCTCTTGGAATAGCTTGCGGAATATCGGGGTAAGCGTTCTGCGGGTCAGGTGGTTCATGTCAATCGGGGACGAACCCTTGCTCGGCCCATCCGTGTCTTTGCCTAGAATATAATCCACCGTGTCACGGGCGGCGTTCTGTAATGACTCGGTTTTCTGTTGGAACTGAATGAGCTTGCCGCGGGTCATTGCCGCTTGGTCAACCATAATTCCGTCAATCAGGTTTTGCATCCCCTGGTAGCGGTCACGTAACAGTCTGGCGAAGTCCTGTTGCGTTTCTGTTAATTTGGAAATAGCGGCGTCCTCTTTCCCTTCCAGATACCGTTGCGTAGCTTTTGCGGCATCGGGCTTCCCTGTCTTAAATAAAATGCGCCCCAGCTTTGTAGCCCGTTTACCAAGGCGTTCCACTTGAGCGGTTAAATCAGCCTTAATGGAGTCGGCGGCATCAGCGAAGTCGGCTGGCTTTGGAGCGAAACTCTCGCCAAGAATATGACGCATATAGAATCTAGTAAGGTAGCTACCCTTGTTTGACCGGACTTGTTTCGCCAAATCACCCTTGCCCTGCTTGACCAGATTATCGGCAATCGCCTCGCTCAATCTACCGCGATCATTCAGCACCCATCGCACTTCCTGAATTACGGGGTGGCCGTCTGCTAAGCCGAACTCGGCTTTGAGCTTGTCCACCGACTTACTGCCTTCCATCACCATATTGATTGCTTCACGGGCTTTGACGGGATCGGGTAACGCCTTGATCGCCGTCATCACTCGGTTGGCAACCTGTTTGGCGTGGATGTCCACCATGTTGAACCTGTTGCGGGAAAGCTCCTCTATCTTACCCCATTCGGCTGTTTCGCCTTTAGCGGTGGTAAGTTCTCGTTTTGTCCAGCGGACAACTTCACGGCCCATATCGGAAATGCGCTCGGCTCCCGGTAGCGTGGTGACGAACCCGCCAGCGGCGATGTCAATATCGCCCTCGGCGGCAAGCGGCTTTTCTCGTTTCGCTTCCGGCACAACCCCCTTGCCCTCCACCGGAACGTAGCCCTTCTTACCACGTATCATCCATTTGACTGACTTGTACGGGCCAGCTTCCTTGAGGCTGGATATGTCGTTGATGCTCACTACCGCGCTTTTGCCGTCTGCTGTAGTCGCCGCCACGAACGTCGCTCCCTTGGGCGGCTTGACGCGGACGCCCTGATTGAGCGCGTCTTCGACGGATAGCGGGGCGGCAGGCGGTAGTGGGGGCTTTATCGGGGGTTTGGGCGGTGGCTTCACCGCTTCTTTCATCTTACCCGCCACTTCCGGTGTAGTAACTTCAGGCTTAACGCCTGGTTTTGGTTGGATTGGAGCGGGCGGGGGCAAAGGGGGCAAATGTTCGGCATAATCAAGGGCCGCTTTGGATAAATCGGATTCGTAAAGAAAACTACCATCGGGCTTTTGAAACGCTCTGCGTCCATTTTTGAGAGTTACAACTTTAGCACCTTTCGGGACTTCACGTTCAACATAATCCTTTTGCGTATCTGGTTTCCCATTGATGGAACGGTCTTTATTCAAAACAGATAAGATTTTCCCGCGTTGCATTGCGGACATGTCTTTTACATATTGAGCCAGTGGCAAAGCGTCCGTTTCAGCCCGTGCAATTACGGCATCTGCTTTTTCTTTGGCTTCGACTTGAGACCGCATATATTTACTGGCCCATTCCACTTCCACGGGGTCTCTTTCTAACACAGGAGTGGCTTTTATCTTGGCTATGCGTTCCTCCGGCGTCATCAACTCCGGCTTGGTCTCAGCCACCTTCTCCGCCACCGGCTTAATCTTCTCCCTCACCGCCTGCTTCTTATCTGCCATCTTGGCCTTGACCTGCTCGAGGGGGGTGGGCTTGAAAACGTAGCGGTCGCCTTCTTTGACATAGCCATCTAGCAATTTCATCTTGTAAAAATCAATTGTCTCCGAAGATACTGGCTTGCTTTCGTTTAACGCCGAACGAGTATCTTTAATATGTGAAACAGCACGGTGATCGGGATCAAACTTCATGCCTTCTGATAAGGCATATTCCTCCGGCGTCATCAACTCCGGCTTGTCCTCGATGGCCTTGGCTACCGCAGGAACCTCGGCGGCGGGCTTGGCGGGTTGTTTCTTCTTGAAATACCCGAAAGTTTCCGTAATACCTCTTGCCGCTAATGTGGCATCTTTAAGTGTATTTTTGGAAATATCACCAACATCATCAATATTTTCTCCTCGTAGTATTGCTAGTCGTATTGCAATCTTTTCGATTTGATATTTCAATGGTTGCTTAGCAAGTTCTTGCGTATACTCGGAAGCCATATATTGATCAACCGCATCAGTGGATTTTTCATTAAGAGCGTAATAGTCTAATATTGCACCAATTTCCTTCTCGTCTGTGATGCCGCGCTTGTTTAAGTTCCCTTTTATTTCCTTAATACTTTGAGACAATTCGGATGACCCAAGAGAATCTCTTGCCCTATATGCCTCTATCAATTCGGGGGGCATAGGTTTCCACTCTGGAGATTTTCCTAATTCTTTAGTTAATGGATCGGTTGGATTATAGAGTTTGAATATATCCACGCCATCTTTCTGTAATCTGCTTTCTATGGAGTCAACTTTTTCTTGAGCCTTTTCACTTGTCATCAACTCCGCACCCTCCCCCCCGGCAGGCTTGGCGGCGGGCTTGGCTACCGCAGGAGCCTCTCTCGCCTTCGGGGCGGCTTCCGGTGCCTTCGGGGTGGGTATCGTCGGTTTTTGGGCAGGTTCTACCCCCGCCACGGGCTTTGTGGGGGGCGCTTCCCGAGCTACCGGCTCTACCGCTGGCGCTTTTTTAGGTGGCTCAACTGGTTTTGGCTGTTCGGCGGCGACCGCTTCCTCTTTAGGCTTCAGGGTGATAGGCTCCCGCGCAACCTGCCTCTGCGACTTCTTGATCAAATCGCTATATTCCTTCGACAGCACAACGGAGTTAGCCATCTCTCGCGCCCGTACTGCATCCACCCCGTACTGCTGTTGAAGTAGTGCTTGCGCCCGTGCTTCGGCATCGCCCTTCGGGACGCCAGCCATTACCCCATGCAACACCAACAGCGTGAAGCCGCTTATCAGCTTGTCGGTTTCGGTCGCACCTTCACCGGCGGTTTTGTAGCCAATAGCGAACATAGCGGGGTAGGCGAGCGATTGAACGCCCTTGGAGCTGGCGTGCGCCAACGCCCCTGCCGCCGAAAACAGGACGGCTTGCTTCTCGGCCTCGCCAAGAATCTTGACACGTTCCGTAATAGATGATGTCAGCGGTGCCTGCAACTGGCTGTGGAGGCCGAACGTGCTGGCGTTGGCAAGTGCGGTGTTGATGACCCTTGCTGTTATCTTTCCGTATTTCGGGACTTTGGCAACACGATAAAGGGCATTGGTAATGGCGGGTACTTTGCTCGCAATCTTCGCCGTTGCCATCCCCGGTGCAGCAAACGACGCTACTGTGCCTACTGTTCCCGCGCCCACGTCAATAATCTTCTCGCCAACTGTTTCGCCGGGGGGCGGTTGCCATCCCTCGCCTGCCCCAAACGGCAATAGCCCAGCCGTCAGAGCACCAGCGGCTCGCTCGACCTTGGTCGGGTCGTAGGCGGTTTGCTTGTATCCGGCAAGTTCCTGCTCCAAGTCGGCGATTTCATCGTAGTCCTTCTTGGTCGGCTGGCCTTCCAGATACTTCGGCATCTTGAATATATCGTGCCACTTGGCGTTTGTCTGCAAGGTCTTGCCTGAATCTACCCGCGCTTTCTTGTCTGCCAGCTTGGTTTCGGTCTGGCGTATCAGAATGTCCATCGGGGTTTCTGGGCCGGTAGGCGGTAATTCCTCCTGCGGGAACGGGTCTAGGGGGTCGGGGTAGTCGGCCAGGTTCTCCGGCGTGAACTGGATTTCCTCTGGTATCCCCTGCGTGATTGCCGAATACTGATCCGGCGTCCACTTCTGTTGCGTCAACTGTTGGAGCGGGGTCAGTACTGGTTGCTCAACGGGTTCCGGTATAGCTTCTGCCGGCGGCTCCGGGATCTGCTCTGCAACTCGCGCCTCTGAAGACGGTATTGGCATAGACGGGAATGTCAACTGGTCTTGATATTCTGCCAGCAAGTCGCTTGGTGGAGTTTCCCCGTCATCCAGCATCCGCTGAAGCTCGGCTACAATGCCCTGCTTCAATCTGGTATTGCCAATCTGATTATCATTCTGCTCCATACGCCCCCGCATATCACCCTTCGGGGGTAGCATGGTTTTATAGCCGAAATCGCGCTCCATCTGGGTTTTTGGTGGGGCGGCGGCTGGCGAACCCCAATCTATCTCCCACGGCATCGCGTCTTGCTGGACAGGCTCCGGCTGTGAAGCGGCCTGCGCTCCCGCATCACTTTCGCCCCAGTCAATTTCCCACGGCATAGGCATTAGAGTTTTCTCCACGAATCAGGATCGTTTGTAGGCCCGCCAAGATATTCGTGGTCCTGATAGATTCCGCCAACCTGCGGCCCGCCGGACTGCTGTGGAGCGGGAGGTTGGAGGGTAGGCTGAACAGGGGCAACCGGAGCCTGCGGTATTCCGACCCGCCCCTGCTCGGATTCCCCGGTTTCTTTGTCATAGCCCCTAGCCATTATGCCCAGTTGAATCTTCTGTTGATATGCCCGCCATGCCCTGATCTCGGAATTATACGCCGACTGTTCTTGGCGATCACCGGCCTTCTCGCTGGCAAGGTTCAATATCTGTATTTGGCGTTGTGCGATTGCCTTCTGCTTAACCAAATCGTTAGTGGCTTTCAGTTTAAGAAGGTTCCCCCTATACTCAAACTCCTGTTCCTTATTTTTCATCTTCAGGTTAGATTTGATCTTGGCTAACTCTACGCGTCCCTCTTGACGCGCCTTCTCCATCGCTTCTTGCTGACCATACTTGGTGACAAGATTATCTGCCCTCTGTTGCAATGCCTCCTGCGCTATCTGCGTGCGCGCCTGCGTTTCACCAAGCCGCCCTTTCGCCAACACTTGCTTCGACATGCCGTACCGTTCCTCGACGGGGCGTGTGCCACGAAATTCCGCAAGCTCCCTAGCCGACTTCGCCGCCGACAGTTTGCCTTGAGCGGTTTCAGCTTTAGTCGCCAACTCGGTCGGGGCAAGGGCGTATTTCTGCGCTTCGATGGCTCCCAGCCGTTCCTGTTCTGGAATCGCGAATTGCGAACGCCGCTTCAACGTGCCAACGGCCTCGATCTGTTCGGGGGTCTGGTATTGCAATTCCCCGCCAAGCCCGCGCCGTGTGCCGCCGCCTGATAGCTCAATACTGGTCGTATCGCCCAATCCGCGATGGATGCGGGTGGGTATCTTCGACCCAGTAGCCGACTTCTTCGCGCTCCCGTATTTAACGCCCGGAATGGCACGTGTAGCCCGTGGCGCGGACGGCTGGTAGGTCGTGCCTTGGTTCTTCTGGAACGCCCGCGCATAGCTCATGTAGTTGCCGAACAAGCTCTTGATGCCAGCGGGTAGATTATCAAACTCGTCTGGCGTGTAAAGGTTGGAGTACATCTTCTTGAATAATTCGTTCTGCTTCGAGCGGTACATTCCGGTGGACGACTCCCATGTGTCCCCGCCGGACCGCTCATCCCATACGTTAAAAGGTGGCATTATATTCTCCTGTTATGCGTTAGTGAAGTTCCATTTAAGAATAAATTGACAATCTGCTTCATAGCCCTTTGAGCTTTCGGAATTATACGCCGGCTCGTCGCACCATACCGGATAGTCGGTATCTGCCGGAGTGCGCCCCACTTTAGTCAGCGTTTCATCCACGGCGGAGTCTGTTTCGGGAACTGTATCAATTAACGCCCATTCCTCTGTTATGCTGTCGCCGTTATCGTCGAAAACATCGAAAGTTGCTCCGATCGTGCCTTGCAAATATGTCAGTATTTCCCTCGGCCTGAATGCCGCCGCCTGCACAACATGGGGGTAGGCATATTCCCGTGACATCGAAACGCCAAAGGAGGTTCCGGGTGGAGTCGCCGCATCTCTTTGAGTGGCATAGGTTCCACATATCGGGAAAACGACTCCTACGTTAACATTAGGCAAACCATCCCACAGCGACTCACCTCTGATCTTGGCTTCTGTCCACGTTTCAGTAGTGGTTTTGTAAGCTATCGTTCCTATACTCCACCTCTGGTTCAATTCGTCTTTGCTTATCCACGTGGCATCATCCAGCGTCCACTTCAATGCCCCTAGCCCCTTCTGCAAGTCCTCAAAGCACCAGTCGCCCCTAGCGTCGCCAGCCGCGATTTTGCCATAGATGATTGTCGTCCCGTCCGTTGACCGCCGGAACCCGCTGGCGTTCAACCCTGCCGCCGTGCGCCACGTTGACACGTCGAACATTCTAAACGATTTAAGGTCATCCGAAAACGGGTCGTCGTGGTTGATAAAACTACTGCAATATGTTTCGCACCAGTCCTGTATCGCCCTCCACAACGTCTTGTCCTGTGCGCCATCCCCAGCCTCTAGCGGGTCAACAGCCGCCCCGCCCAATGCCTGTATGCGCTCGCTGTACGCCAGCACGATCTCGTTCGCCATTGCCAGCGATTGCGCGTTACCGCCAGATGATAATGTAGCAAACGAATCACTCATACCCATCGAGTCCAATCCCAATCGTAGTTCGGCGGTGATGCTTCGTCTGTTATCTGCAAGACCATATACTTCGACTTTCCCGTGGTATCAGGAACACCGTCGTCGCTTGCCGATGCTGTTATATCGCTGTCCTGCCAGTTTGAGCGGGTCATCCCGTTATTCAATCCCATCTTGGCTATCCGCTGTTTCAGCTTCCCGCCCTCCACTACCGCCTCGTTAAACTCTTGGCGTTCCAGCAACCGCTCAAGCTGGTTAACGCGCAAGGCCATCTGTCTGGCCGCCTCGCGCTGGTCGTCGGCTGATTTCGGGCTGTCATTTATCCTGCTCATAGCGCATCGAAATAGGCTTGGGTTTGCTCTGGATTTGTGTCGGCGGCATCTTCGCTCGCCTGCGTGACGGCTGGGGTGATACTCACTGTCGCCGCCCCGCCTGATACCTGCGCGTCGGCCAGCACGCGGTAGGTATCGCTTCCAATGCG
>Ga0208904_1002799_pt1 | contig 10706 bp, 11 predicted proteins | sample AntAceMetag02UKB_FD_184774 | JGI IMG/M metagenome (GOLD analysis project Ga0208904, IMG submission 184774) | Saline lake microbial communities from Ace Lake, Antarctica - Antarctic Ace Lake Metagenome 02UKB (SPAdes) (version 2) | ecosystem: Environmental > Aquatic > Non-marine Saline and... | reverse complement strand
AGAGCTTCGCAGGTGTCGATCACGTACAACTCCTGAGCGCCTTTCCCGAAACTGTAGAGCTTCATCCTTCAGCCTCCTGCGTAGGGTTCGCTTATCGGGCCTCTTCCATGCGCACACGCCGCCACAGAGCCTTCAGGCGGGCCAGTATACCCCTGCGCTGCACAACGCCCGTCACGGGGCGATATCGGTGCTGTGTGGGGTCGTAGACGTAGATGGAGCCACCCCACTTGCGGATCTTCGTGCTCTTCGGCGTCACTTCCAGCAGCGGCATAGCTCTCCTCTACGGTGTGAACGTGCGAACAGCTTCTACTATACGCCCGGCTTCGTCGTTCGTCATCTGCGAGCACGTAGGCAGCCCCACAATGCGCGGTGCAAGCGCCTCGGCCGTAGGACACCGCCGTTGCTGCTCTTCCACGTAGCCCTGCCCCATCGCGCGCACAAGCGCAGGCTGGTGATACACGGGCTCCGAGTAACGGTGCCGGATCTCTACCCCGTGGCGCTGCACGTGAACGGCGAATGCGTTGCGGTCCACGTCTTCGGCTAGAAGAATCGGCAGCCAGAAGAAACCGTGGGAAATCCCTTCGTCAGGGCGCATCGTGGTGAGCCACGGGAGGTCGTCGATCTGATCCCATATCAAGTTGCTTTGTCTCCTGCGCCGCTCCTGGATAGCCGGGAACCGCGCGAGCTGGGCGCGGCCGACAGCAGCAGCAGCTTCAGGCATGCGCCAGTTCCACCCCGACATAAGGTGCGTGTGATAGTCCGTCATCCCGTGGCTGCGCATGGCTCTGATCCTTGCCGCCTGATCCGGCTTATTGCAGATCACAAGGCCGCCCTCGCCAAGGGTCGTGATGTGCTTGGTGGCGTAGAAACTCAGGCACCCGTAGTCGCCAAGCGTCCCAGCGTAGGCGCCGCAGTCCATAGCGCCGTGCGCCTGGCAAGCGTCTTCGACGACGCCAATGCCCATCTTCATTGCCATGTCCGCAAAGGGCAGCACGCTGACCATATCGCCGTACATGTGAACAGGACAAACGGCCGCGAGCTTCGACGTTGTCCGCATCAGCTCGATAGCGGAAGCAGGGTGCATTTGGCCGCGCTCGTTCACGTCGGCGAAGACCGGGGTGCCGCCCAGCGCAAGGATAGCCTCAACCGTCGCGTAGAAAGTCAGCGGCGACGTTACGACTCGGTCTCCTGGTCGGACGTATTGCGACAGGGCAAGGAAGAGTGCAGCCGTCCCCGAGGATACGGCAACCGTCTCTTCGACTCCGAGCCATTCCGCGCATTGGCGTTCAAAGGCTTCCACTTCCGGGCCGTTCCCCGCGAGGCGACCTGACGCCAGAACGCGCGCGACGGCTCTTTCTTCTGCAACGCCGAGACTAGGACGTGATGCAGGTATATGCCCCACATGTGCCACATCTGCGCTCCTCTCTGCAGCCATTACGCCAGACCCTTGAGATGCTTGACAATGTCGCGTATGCCGCTGTCCATATGCCACATGAACTCGAATCCGAGCTCAAGCAGCTTGGCTGACGACATCTGGTAGCTGGCAAAGCCCCGGCGGTACGCTACATGCCGCAGGCCAGTGTCCCCAGCTACCTCGCGCGTTATGTCGGCAACGTCGTTGATCTGATAGTTACCCTGGACAACGTGATACAGCTCCCCTTCGGCGTCCTCGTGCTCGGACAGGAACTTGATAGCCCTGGCGCAATCTTGGTTGTGAACGAACGGCCGATAGTTCGACCCGTCGCCGTGGACCGCAAGCAACTTCCCCTGCAGCGCAAGCTTCGGGAACAAGTTGGCAACCAAGTTGAAGCGGATGCCCGGCCCCCACCCGTAATTCGTCCCCAGGCGCGCGACGGTGTAGTTGCCGCCCCATTCGGCCAGCAGCACCTCAATGGCGGCTTTCGTCTGCGCATACGGGTACATGGGCTGCGGGCTGCAAGACTCCGTGTACACCTGATCTGCGTGGTCTTCGTTGCCGCCGAAGACGTTAGCCGAAGACGGGAAGAAGAGCCGCGTATTGGGCTGACACAGCTTCATGACGGCCGCTGGCTTCTCGTAGTTCTCTTCCCACATCAGACGCTCACGCTCGCCGCTCGTCTCGGCCTCAATCTGGCCGGCCAACAGGTACACGATGTCAGGGGCTCCGTCCACGACGAGCCTTCGCATGAGATCCGCGTCGCCGATGTCGCCCTCGGCAAAGTGCTGCCCGAGCCTGCTCAACCGGCTGACGACGCCGGGGTTGAAGACGCGATCCACGACGGTAAGCCCAGGCGTGTCAGCGTACAGCTCGATGAGAGACCGGCCTATGTATCCAGCCCCTCCGAGAATCAGAATCCTCTCAGCATCCATTCCGTCGCACCTCCTCGTTTCTGTTTGCGATACACGCCAGCACTTCTTCCCTTTCCTCTGCCTCTTCCAGGAGACCAAGGAATGTCATGTCAACAATGCAGCGCACCAGTGCACAGAGTTTGCCAGTTTCTTGCTTGCACATCTCAGCCGCTAGCGTAGCGATTGCTTCAGGCGGCGGCACGGCCTTGATCTTGATCTTGTCCTTGACCCTAACCTTGGCGGGCGGAGGCACGCCAAGATTACACACCTCAATCCCTGCGCGTTTGTATAGCTGGGAAAGATGCCGATGGAGGCCGACTATGACGACTGCCGTTACGCCGTCCACCTCGACGCCGCTGCGCGTCCCTGCGCGTGCAGGATTCCGGACCTCTACAGGCTCTGCCGGCCATTCCTTGCGTGCGACAGCGCCGGCGTTGGCCACGCGCCCCTGAAAACCATGCCCGTTGTCAACGTATAGAAGAACCACGGCCTACCCCTTTGCGCGAATACGCCGCTCGATCAGTGCAACTACCGTGTCCCGGTTCTTGCCAGCTACCTCTGAGTCTTTCATCGCCCCCAGCGTCTCCAGGTCGTCGATGTCTTTCAGGGCCTCCCCAACCTTGCGGACGCTCATGTCTGCAACGGGTGTCATGTCGCGTGAGGGGAGCGCAGCCGCCTCAGGGGCAGCCTCGGGGGCCTCCTTGCTGCTATCATCCTCTGGCGGGCTCGCGGCGTCTCCTGCGGGCTCTCCGGCGCCCTCAGCGTCATCCTTGAGCCCCACCACGAAATGCGGGTTCTTGGAACCCAAATTCGCCAGCTTGGTGTTGATGGCCTCGTGGGCCTCCTGCCGGTCCCCGTCGGCCGCCTCGGCGTCAGCCAACTTCTGCAGCCACTCAGCGCTCGTTTGCGATGCTACGACAGCTCGCAGGTTCGGGATAGGCAACTGCAATGCTGCCGCTATCACGTCTGCGTCAATCGTGACCGGCCCTTTCCCAACGCCGTCCACTGGGCCGCCAGGACGCGGCACGCGCACCACTTGCTTGTGCATACGCCCGTAGTCGTCGGCGATCTTCTGCGCGTCGTCAGGCACGACAACCGCAACCACATTCCCGATAACAGGGCCGTCGTACTTCGCAATCTGGATAGGCCGCACTACCATGCCGGGAAACGTCGAACGCGCAACGGCGCGGCATGCGGCGTTCCATTCGTTCTCGTCGGGCTTCGTGTAGATGACCACGCACTCCGGCTCCGTGCGCTTGCGCTCGGGGATCTTCCGCATGTCCACGAACTCAACCTCAGCCTCCACGTACGCCTTGTACACCTTCTCGTCCTCAGTCGCCAGCACATGGCCGCGGACCTTGCGCGCATCGACGCCGGTGCTGTCTACCGCAGTAAAGTACCGCGGGTTGAGAAACTGATATTCATACTCAGGGAACCGCTCGTTGACGGCGATCCACGCCTTGTCCTTGTCCTTGCCCGGATCAAGCCAGATGATCACATACCCTCGGTCTGCCATGTTCGCCTCTCAGTCCGTGCGGCAATAAAAAGGCGTCGCACGAGACGCACGGGAGTGCCTCGGCGACGCCTGTTCTCTGGTGCGTAGGGTTCTGGCAGTGATGCCTACAGCGTAAGCATCCGCACGCCAGCGCAACTCTTGTTGTCACTCGCGACCTTGCTCCAGTTTGCGGAACTCCCCAGGGCGGCGTCGGTCGGGTTCGCGCTTCCGGTAAAGTCGAACCCCTTGACGCCCAGCGTAAAGGCATGCTCCCCCTGGAGACGGATCTGGATGTTGTCGTATCCTGTGACCTGTTCCGTGACGACCGTCTTCTCCTCGCTCTCGCGCACGGTTACGCCACCGCGCACCAGACCCAGAGTGATGTATGTGTCGGCCGTTCCGGAGATGATCAAACTCGAAGAGTCCGTGATCACGACGGGAAGCCCAAGCGTGCCCGGCATGCCCCCGTAGATGGTGCGATCCGACACATTGGTGATCTTCAGCGCTTGCTGCTCCTTCATCAGATCCGCAACCACCTTGGAGTGCATGACCCACGCAACGAGCCTCCCCGCTGCATCTCCCATCAGGAACTTGGTGTCGGTGAGCCCCGCTGTGGTAATCGTAGCGCCGGAGTCGTCGTTCTCCAATGCAGACACACCGTCAAGTGCCGATTCGGCCGCCATGATCGCCGTGTCAAGGTAGTCCTGGAACATTGCCGGCCCTGCTTGCTGACCGAAAATGTAGCTGAACTCGTCCTCGTCGGAGCCGATCTTCTTCCACGCGGACAACGTCTGCTCAACCGGTCCGATACCGCGAGATATCTTCGGTTCGGCGGCGTCGTCCTGCGTCATAGCCTTGCTGGTGACGGAGGAAGTAGATGTGGGATCACGCCGGCGAACCAAGTCGCTGACGTTCTTGAAGAAACTGCGCTTGCGCCAGTCTCCGCGGTGGATGTCCGTGAGCAGCTCGATAGCCCCTGCCGACGCTCCGTTGAACGCGTCGATGTTCTGCTGTATGACCTCGTATGCACCCTCAAAGAGTTCATCCTGATAGATGACGAGATCGCCTTGCGTGCCGACTGCCATGGCATGCGGTCCTTTCTGTTGCGGCAGGGGTCATGCGACGCCGGCTACTCAGGCAACGCGCGGTAAGCTTCCCTGCCATGTTTGCGGATAAACAACACCTTGTCCTTGTCGGCCATATCTGACCGTTTCGCCGTCGATCCAGGCGCACCAGCGCCCTTGTCGCCCTCTCCGCTTCCAGAGCCCCCAGAGGCGCCGAACGCCCCGCTGTAAGCCTCGTTGCCCTTCAGCTCTGCAACGATCAGCTCCTCAAGCTCCATCGGGTCCCCTGACTTGCCGATGCGCGCCTGCCCCGGTTTCAACGGGTTAAGAACGCGAACCGTCATGACGCCGTCTTTCAGCTCCGTGTCGGTCATGTTCCTGATGGCCGGCAACAGTAGCACCGGGTTCCCCTTCACGTCATCGCGGGCGAGGATCTGCGTAGCCTGGGACTCGATCAGCTCCTGCTCAAGCTGCGTCCGCATGGCGTCGCGGTCGGCGGAAACCACCGCCATGGCCTCGGCGTGCTGCACCTTCACAGACTCGACGAACTCACCCTTCCATTCGTCAAATTTGGCCTTGGCCTTGCCGGCCTCCAACTTCGGGTCCAGCTCGTCGAACTGCTTGGCCTTGGACACTATGTCAGAAGCCGTGTCCGGATCCATGTCGCCGAAGCGCTTGAGCTTTGTCTGTGCCGTGTCGCGCTCCTCCCGAGCGCTCTCCACGCTGTTCTTGAGCCCGGTGACGTTCTCCAGAGCGAAGCCGTCGCGACCTTCCACGACCAGGAGGTATTTCCCCTCGGCGTTTTTGGCGAACTCAACACCAAGCGCCTTTGCTGCGTCGGTGCTCAGGTGCTCTGTGATCGCGGTGTGCTCCTCCTCCGTCAGTACGGCCTTTACTGCCATGACAGCCTCCCGCTGTACGCGCATCCCGCGCGATTTGTGTTGCAGGCGTTACGCGTGACGCATCCCGCGTCATGTGCTCGGCCTGCTGTTATGCGTGTTGTCCCAATATCGTCATGCGTTACGCGAACGTCAACCTGCGTTACGTCAGCGCCCTTCTCTCGCCTTCAGCTCCTTGATCGTCAGTATGCGGTTCTGACGGTTTACGAAGCTGCCGATAGGCTCCCCAGCCTTGAAGCGATCGAAGCGGCCGCGCCCCAGAGCTTCAAGCTGCGTCGCCTGCTTCTGCTTGCCTATCCACTGCGCGTATGTCGTGTCGGCCGGGACGTCGCCGTTCATCGTCCATCGGTGCCCCTTCGGCACGTCGTCAATGTCAATGCCGATGTCGCGGAAAGACTTGGTCACTCCCACCCAGCTACATCGGCAGCCGAAATGGAGGGGAATCTGCGGCCTGTTCTCGCCTTTGTGAAAGAGCTTCCCGTCCAGGTTCGCACAAGCAACGCACGTCTTTGTGTCGAGCGCAGCAGACCACTTCCAGCCCTTCAGGAGCCTGCTGTTGGCCTCCAGCATCGCTTCGCGTGCTTGACTCTGCGCATGGGACATTGCTGTGCGAGCAAGCGTCTGCGCCTCGTACCGCTGCCATCCCAACACCCCATCCCGGAAGCCGTTTTTTCGCAGGCCCCGTATGCGCCGCGCCACCTGGTCCACGGTCTCGCCGTTTACCAGCCCCAGCTTGACGGCCTGGTTGAAGCGCGCCAGCGTTTGCCGGCCAAGCTGCTGCGTCCACTCGCTCAGCACCTTCCCGCTGAATGGCGTCTTGAGCGCCAAGGTGCGCAACAGATCGGTCCCCGGCAGCAGCGTTTCGTACTTGACCGGCAGCGTATCGTCGAACAGCTTGCTCTGCCAGCTCACTTCGTCGATAGATACGTCAACCATTTCCTTTGCGATCAGCCGCCGAACGTCTGGCATCAGCCCTTCGGCCATGCGTCGGTATGCCGCCGACAGCTCCCGCAGGCGCTTGGTCGTGACGGGACCAGTGTCAAAGCCCTTCGCAGCAGCACGCACCAGACGCCCGGAGAGCTGATCCATGGTGTCTTCGTGCGCCGCCCACAGCAAGTCACGCACACGCCGTGCCGTGCCGTTGTTGACGTGCTGCAGCCGCAGGTCGTGCAGTATGGTCCGGTCAAGGATCGTCTCGTTGACCGTCAGCGCTTGCGACTTAGCCATTCCAAGTACGGAGCGTCGCGTTGGAGACATTGCGCATGAGGCGCCTGAACTTCCGTTCCGTGCATTCTGCCTTGGAGTCCTTGTACGCCTTCCGCAGCAGTTTCACCCTCGTCCCACGCATGGCCACTCTCCCCGTTGTGTGCATTAAGTAGGGGCGGCGTGCTCCCCTAGCTACACGCCGCCCCTCCGCCCGCTCTGGGCGGAATTACACGCCCTCTTCGTCTTCAAGGTCAGGCTCAAAGGAACCCTCCAGGTCACTCTCTTCTGCCGCGTCGGCAAGCTCCTGGTCCACGTCCACGTCGTCAGACAGCACCCCGTAACGCTTGTGCTCAATGAGCAGCCTGCGGCCCGTGATCTTGCCCAGGCCGTAAAGGCTCTGGACGTCCTTCAGCGGGCTCGTGCTGAGAGCGGCCGGGGTAAACTCCTGGTTGATGTTGACGGCGAACCCCTCCGACAGCTTGCGCGCCTGCCAGTCTGCTGCTATCGCAAAGCCCTGCTCAAAACCAGCTTCCAGGTTGTGAGTGATCAACTGCAGCTCGCTGATCATCTCGCCCTTGTCAATTTGCACTTGCGTAGCCGTTACGGACACGTCCGGGCGCGGGGTGAGCATGTCCGTCCCAAGGGAACGCATCTGCTCCTGGAGGTCGATGAGCTGCTGCCTCCCCGCTTCAATAGCCGCGCCGCTGTGCTCGACAACTTCGGCATGGGCATCCGTGTTGCGGTTGACGAGGGCCTTCGTCACGCCGATGTCGATAGTGCTGGCGTCGTCTGGCTCCCACCCGTACAGCGCAAGCAGATACGTCCGCGCCATATGAAGAATGTTGTGCTGATCGCTTGAGGACTGCCAGTGCTGCAAGTTGACCCACGCCAAGTCCTCAAGGGGGGAATACGCTGTCATGAGGGCCAGCCGCTTGGCGTAGACAGTAACGAGCGGGACGTAGCCGAGAGTGTTTTCAACGCTTTCGACGAGCGGCCACTGACTGCCCGCCTTCTCCGGCTGCCGGTATCGCTCGATGTGGTCAGGATAGTAGACGCGGACGTACTTCACCTGCTTCTCGCCCCAGTCGCCGCTCTGTTCCACGTCCACTTCGCGCACTCGCACCCTGTCTAGGACCTCCACGCCGTCTTGCCTGCGGCCGCGCCAGCCGATCACATTCTGCGAGTCGGCGCGCACAAAGTAGGGCCGGACCTGTAGGTCTATCTCGTCGCGCATTGTCAGAGCACGGCCGTTGCGGGCCTCGATGTCTCTGGTGTTGGGATATGCAACGAAGAAATGGGCCTTGCCGAATGTCAAGAGATCGTCAAGAAGTTGCCCGGCGTAGGCGTTGATGTCTCTGCCGGCCAGGTCCACGTCGCTGGCTATCTCCTCGTCCTTGGCGCTGGGGTCCGTCAGCGTGATAGGCTTCCGCAGCGGCTCCCCCGACAGCACGGCAATAGTGCGGCCGAATGCGTTGTACAGCACCGAGCTCTCCCGCCTGTCGTCATACTGCGTGTCGCCCTCAGACCCGAACTGCGGCAGGTACGTGGTCTTCGCCGCCTGCATATCAAGCGTCCCGCCCTTCAGCGCAACGGGGAGCGCCCAGTGGCCCGCCATGTCGTCGTACGCCGCAATCGCTGAGTTTACTGTTGCTTCTGCCATATCGTGCTCCTGTCGTTGCTGCGAATATCACCTACTGCATAGCGTTACGTCAAGCGGCCGACGTTTGCCCGAAGTCAAGCACTTCCTGCGCCAGGCGGTTGGCGGCTATCTCGCAATACCTCTCCTCTATCTCAATGCCGATGCTGTGGCGGTTCAGGTCCTTCGCGGCGCGGAGGGTGGTGCCGGAGCCCATGAAGGGGTCGAGGACAGTGCCATGCTCATCCGAGCCAATGCCAACCAGAGCGAGAAAGAGCGGCAGCGGCTTGGGGCAAGGGTGGCCCCACTTATCCTTGCCTGCCGCAATCGGCGCGTGGATGATGTCCCGGCTGGGCGGGTTCTTGGGATAATGCCCGTAGAAGAACACCGGTTCCCACAGGTTGCGAGAGACCGCCTGTGGTCCGCTCAACCGATTCGCACCCATAGAGTTGGTTTTCAGCCACGACAGGACCCACCTGGGTTGTGGGTAGGCGCAGATATTTGATATTCCCGGCGTAAGCAGGACGTCGATCCCGGCCGTCGCGAAGCCCGCGACGGCATCCACGGCTGGTCCAATGTCATCAGAGCCCCCCTCGTATACGAACCCGACCCCATACGGCGGGTCGGTCAACACCAGGTCCGCCTTGGGCAGCTCCGGCAGGATCTCGCGGCAATCACCGTGATAGATCGTGGCCCAGTCGTCTTGGTAGTATGGCGTCATGTTCCCTTTCCTTGCCTATCTGCTTCCCAGAACGTCGTTGAGCTCCTTGACGGCCGTGCGCTTGCCGATCACCGGGAACTTGTAGACCACGTAGTAACCCAGAGAATCCGAAAGATGCGTGAGCCCGTCGTCCTTGTGCTTGCCCTTGTCTATGTCGCCATCGGACGTCCGCGAGACGCCTTCCAGGTCCAGCACCATGTGCGGGGCCTTCATAGGATCGACCATCAGCCGTACGCCGCCGTCTACGGACAGCAGGCGGCTACACAGCGCGTTGACGCGCCCTCGCACGGATGGGCTGCCCTTCGGAACTCGGTATGTCACGCGGCGCCCGAAGCTGTTCAGCAGCTTGCCGCGTATTAGGTCCCAGTCTGTGCCTTCTGTCTGCGAAGATGCCCGCGCGCCACCCGTAGGATCTCCATAACACACAATGGCACCCTGGTGGTCCTTGTATAGCTCGTACAGCTCGTCGCACACCTTCGGGGTGTTGCTGCCCCTCTGGATGTATACTTCGCCTATCACGCCGGTCCCCACTTGCCCAGCGGGCGGGGGCAGTAGCATTTCCTGGCAGACACAAGCGACGCCGGGCTCCACGTTGAAGTCAAAGCAGAAGATGAGCGGCTGTCGCGGGTCATACTCAAGCTTGGCGCAGTGCAGGCGCTCGTCGAACGTGTAGTAGGCTCTACCCTCGAAGTTGATAAAGCTGGCCCCGAACTCCTGCTCGTACGTCATTGGGTCCATGTCGCGCTTCGCTTCCGCTATCTCGGCTCCCCTGCCGTACAGCGGCAACACAGACTCAGAACGCCAGTGGTAGGCACCCCAGGCAGACCGCGGCCCTTCCTTTTTCTGCATCGCCTTCGCTATGCGGTCCAGCTCGAAGAAATGGTTGCGCCCCTCTGGTGCGCTCTCCAGTATCGCCCAGCCGGCGCGGTCAGCAAGAGCAGGGCGGATATTCTCTTCCCAGGCACGCCCGCGGACGTTGGCAAACTCGGTGATGGCACAGCCGTCCCACGGCGTCCCTTCTATGCGCTCCGGCTTGTCGAGGCCCGTCACCCATATCTCAGCTCCAGTGATCAGCTCGACGTATTTGTCCGACTCCGACACGCGGCGCACCCACTCCGGGGGGAGGAACGCCTTTACGTCCTTCCAGAAGATCCGCACGGCCTGTTGATGGGTAGGTGCTCCGAGGAAATACCTGGGGTCTGGATACTCGCTGCCGAGGACAGCGCGATGGATCATTATGCGCTTGCTCATTTCGGTGCCGCCAGAGCGCCGCCCCTTCGGCAAGGTGATGAACCTGTGGGCGGAGTGCAGGAATGCTTGCTGCTCGTCGTGTTGCGCCATGGGCGTCCAGCGGGGC
>Ga0208904_1002795_pt1 | contig 10710 bp, 15 predicted proteins | sample AntAceMetag02UKB_FD_184774 | JGI IMG/M metagenome (GOLD analysis project Ga0208904, IMG submission 184774) | Saline lake microbial communities from Ace Lake, Antarctica - Antarctic Ace Lake Metagenome 02UKB (SPAdes) (version 2) | ecosystem: Environmental > Aquatic > Non-marine Saline and... | reverse complement strand
TGAAGAATCTCTTGTTTTATCTCAAGAGGTATTTGTTTAAACATATTACTAATATTTTAACTTTTAATTATTCTCGTAGAATATGTTCTTAGTATACGGGGTACACCCCAATCATTATAGTATGGATGCACTAAAACTTCCAAAGCACCTTCGTTTTCTCTAATTTTTCTTCTGAAATTAAATTCCTGTTCCAAACTTAGGCCATTATTTAGATTTAAAATGCTGGGCATAATAAGTTCGGTTATAATAATTGTCTCATTAGTTTTAAGTTCAACCGTCATAGCCCCTAAATTATACTACTAGTGGGGGCAAAGATGTTAAGGTTGGCATAAAGGATTTTTAATCTGTCAAAATCAATATGAAGCTCTACTTTCTTGTTGCGGAATAGGTCAACTAGGGGGAGCTAGCTGGCACTTAATATAACTAATTAAGTTTTTATATAAAGTGGTATAAAAACCCTTCTCTTTATTGAAATAAGATAGGTTGATAAATATCCTATAGTATTGTATAATTATACTTCTAATCATATGATAAACAAACTTTTAGGCGTGATTCTTGTGGTAGTTATGTTGCTGTCCAGACCGCCTGCAACGCATACAAATAAAGTACTTTCACAGGCGACATACTCATTATCAAACAGATATGGGGACCCTTATGTTAATAATGTATTTTCAGATAATATATTGCTGACTTTAGCATATATGGGTGGAAAAGTAAAAAAAGGCGAAACAATCTCTTGGGATACAGTAAAAGCCCCAAGTGTCAATAAATTAATTCTCAAGCCAGGACAAACTTTTGCATTTCACGATACCACTCTGGACAAATACAAAGGGAAAGTCGTCTCAACCACCAATGCTCATTTTGTAACAAGCGAAGGTTTTAAATCCGATGGATGGTTAGTGGGAGATGGTGTTTGTCATTTGGCCTCTTTTATGCATGTTGTTTCCAAAAATGCTGGGCTTCAATCAGAGGCGCCAACACGTCATGATTTTGCCACAATTGCCGATGTACCGAAAGAGCATGGTGTGTCTGTCTACTATTCACCAGATAATTCAAGCACAAGCACCCTTCAAAATTTATACATTACTAATAACCGTAGCAAAACCATTGCCTTTGTTTTTACTCATGATAAAGACGCCTTGAATATAAAAGTGGAACAGCTTAACTAATAGTCTTTACAATCACCTTTTTCTTTAATATACTAATTGTGTGAAAAGAGGTTTAATTAGTTTAGTTATCGTTATTGGATTAGTAGTCTTAATTTATCCAGTAATTTCTAAAAAATCTCCAACAATTTGTGCCAATAGTCTAAGTCGTGAAGAAAGTTTCAAGCTAAAGGTTGAAAATAATGCTGTTGGGATATTTCATAATCAAAAAGTTATAGTCCCAAACATTAATCTTTCACAAGCCGAAACTCAAACATCGGTGCTAGGAACAAGAAAATCAACTGGAGAAAAACATATTTATGTCAATCTTACAACCCAAACACTGTCTGCTTACGAAGGAAAAACCTTGTTTATGCAGACGCCAATTTCATCTGGTTTATGGGGGAAAACACCCAAAGGAGATTTTACGATCAGGACAAAACTTCGGTCAACAAGGATGAGCGGGGGGAGCGGAGATGATTATTATAATCTCCCTAATATTCCTTATGTCATGTATTATGGAAACAATCAGATACCCGCAAGCGCAGGATTTAGCCTGCATGGCACCTACTGGCATAATAATTTTGGTCACCCAATGAGCCATGGTTGTGTCAATATGAAAACTACCGACGTAGCAAAACTATATGAATGGGCAAATCCACAAACCATCGGTAATATCACTCGTGCTGATAATAAAAATCCGGGAACAAAAGTAACAGTTTTTGACGAATCAAAAATTTAAGTTCTTAAAATATGTCAGTATTAAAAAAAGAATCAAAAACACTTTTTTTTATTATTCTAGGAACAGTCGCAAGCTTAGTCTTTCTCACATTCCAAAATAATAAGATTGATAGTCGTATTTTTTCTGCTCTGCCTGATTTTCTGACGCCCACGCCAACAATTATTATTCCAAGTCCTATTAAGACAACATCAATGGATTCGCCAGATGGTACAAGAACATTTACAATGGAAAGACAGCAGATAAAGGATAATTTTAGAAATTCTTTTTTTACTTCAATCAAGTCGGAAGAAACCAAGCAGCTTATTTTTAAAAAAGAAGAAGTTTTATCTCAAAACTTATCAATACCGTATAATACCTGGTCTCCCGATAACATTTATGTTTTTATCAAAGAAGCCTCTCCAACAGTAAATAATTACTATGTTTTTTTTACTTCCGGGGATAGTTTCTCAGACAGTTCTCAATATTTGAACATTCAGTCATTATTTAAAAAAAAAGTATCTGACTATACTATATTAGATGTGACTGGTTGGGCTGCCCCCAATTTGCTTATTGTCAATGCCAAGAAAAATCAAAGCGAAAGAAAAGTCTCCTTTTGGTTTGATGTCCCAAGCCAATCATTTATTCTACTTGGAACATATTTTTATTAACAAAAATCAAAGAAAATGTAAAAATTCCCAGGTTGAAATGGAAAATTATATTCTTTGTCCACTCAGGGAAGTTAGTTGCCACTTAATATTCTTAAACTTCTTTTTAAGTCATATAAATTTTAGCAATTATAATTGTAGCTCTAGTAACTTTTCATAGCTGGTTGATTTTACTCGCTAATTTATAACTATTTAAAAAATCACAACTTCTAATTTTAAGGTATATAATAAAGCTAATGCGAAAAGGAATTATTTGGTTACCGATTTTAATTATTGTTCTTTTAGTTTCTGGAGTTGGTTTTGCTGGCTTTAAATATTTACAAAGAAAACCTACAATACCAACCCCAACTATGTCACCAAACCTACAACCTAGTTCTCAAGAAACTCAGGCAATCTCTCCAACAATAGAACTAACGCATACTACAGTTCCACTACTCAAAGAAGAAGACGTAATTAGAACATTTTTTGAATTAATAAATGAACATCATATAAATGATGCTGTTATGATGATGAGTCAAGCAAACATTTCCAACGATAGTACAAAACAGGCTTGGGGAGTTCAATTCAATGCAATTAAATCAATTAATATTCAAAAAATTGAAGCTTCCATGCCTGAAAACTGGACTGATTATAAGCATGTTTATAAAACTACTTTGGAAACTTACGTTTCTTCAGAAGCAGCCAACGCTCCTATTCCTTATTATGGTTGGCAAGACAATCCCAATATCCGCTGGGTTGTAATTGTAAAAGAAACAGATATTTGGAAAATTGATGGGTTGGCTACAAGCCCTTAAACTGCAATAAGCTACCTATATTAAACGTATATAGAACACACTCTTTTTTTAAAAGAAGATCTTTTCTATGTTTTTTCCTGTTTAATATGAAATCTTTCTTATAAGCCCATTATCAACATAGAAAATTATGTATTAAAGAGTATGACTTTAAAGATAATAAATTGGCGATTTGTTTTGATATAGAGGTATTAATAATATTTTTTAACTTATTCATCTTTGTTTAATTTTGTTACAATATGTTCATGAATTTATCTTGTGGAATTGTAGGGTTACCAAACGTGGGGAAATCAACCTTATTTAATGCTCTTCTTAAAAAACAAGCAGCGCTAGCGGCTAATTATCCATTTGCAACTGTGGAGCCAAACATTGGGATAGTACCAGTACCAGATAATCGACTAAACAAGTTAGCTAAAGTCATTAAAGTGTTTGAAGGATTAGAAGTTTTACCACCGCTTAGACCTGCAACTATAAAGTTTGTTGATATTGCAGGCTTAGTTAAGGGAGCGGCAAAAGGAGAGGGTTTAGGGAACAAGTTTTTAGCACACGTTAGAGAAGTAGATTTAATTATCAATTTATTAAGAGATTTTGAAGATAAAGAAATTATAAAAGAAGGTGGTATTAATCCAAAAACTGATTATGAAATTGTTACTGAGGAATTGATTTTAAAGGATTTAGAGACAGTAGAAAAAACAAAAAATGTAAAAGTAAATAAGGTTAAAACACAAGAAGATAAAAAGAGACAAGAAGTACTAGAGAAATTGTATCAAGGGTTAAATAAAGGTAAAAAAGCAAGAGACATACTTTTAAGTAGTGAATTAGAGATAGTTAGAGATTTGTGTTTATTAACAGCCAAAGAGGAAATTAAAGTTTTTAACGTTGGAGAGAGAGATGAACGATTAAAGGAAAGAACAAGTAAGAGAAATAGATTGATAATTTGTGCCAAGATGGAGGAGGATTTGGCAGGTTTTTCTGAAGAAGAACGACAAGAATATCTTCAGACGGCACAAATCAAAGAAACAGGTTTAGAGAAATTTATAAGAGTTGCTTATGAAAAGTTAAACTTAATCAGTTTTTTGACAGCAGGAGTAATAGAAGTTAGAGCTTGGACGATTACAAAGGGGATTAAAGCACCACAGGCTGCAGCAGTTATTCATACTGATTTTGAAAAGAAATTTATTAAAGTTAAAATTTGTAACTATAACGATTTTATTGATTTTGGAGGATGGAAGAAATGTGCCGAAAAAGGAAAGGTAAGATTTGAAGGGAAAGATTATGAAATGATGAAGAATGATGTAGTTGAGTTTATGATAGGAAATTAAATGATATAGAAATTATACAAAATAGGTGTATACACAATAGAGAATTTCAAGGATTAAATTAATCATAGAATAAAGGAGTAGGATTATTCTTTTGTAACTGGAGATTTATTTTTATGTTTTTTTGTTTTCTTTTTAGCAATGATTGTTCTTTTTTTAGGTTTTTCTTGTATTTCCTTTTCTTCATTGAAGATAGCTGTAAGTATCTTTAACATTTTGTCCAATTTATGGTTAATTATCTCAAACTGTTCGTTGTTTTGTGGTCTTGATTCATATCTTTTCTCAAAATTAGGCCTTCTTAAGTTTCTGTCTTGGAATCTTCTTGAATCACCAACATTGTTTTTTTTGAAACATTCATTGCAGTAAACAGGTTTATTACCAGTTGGCTTAAAAGGAACTTCACAATTCTTTCCACAACTGCTACAAATGGCTTTATACATTTTTCTTCTTCTGTCATCGCTGCTAAAACTTTGTTTTCCGAAATCTCTTTGTTCAAAGTCTCTTTTTGATCCCGACCTATTGTCTTGATTAAATTTTCCCATACATAGCTATATTAACACACTACCAATGCAACAGCAAGTATGAGTTCTGATTTGTTTTAACAGCTCAGATATAAAAAGCATAGATTAAGACAATAAAATTTGATTTTATAATAAACCAAAGCTTTCACTAATAATATTAGTCTTTGGAAAACCATGGATAATTAAGTTTTTCTTTAAAGGGTCGGCCATTCTATTTGGTCCGCAAATATATATAAGAGTATTATTGATTTCTCTTACTCTCTTTATAATTTCAGGAATTGTTAGTCGACCTCCTTCACGAGAGCATTTATTCAAATAGGAAATATTCAGGTTTTTTTGTGCATCTTTTTTAAAGTCATTATCAAAACAAGCTTCACATTTATACTTTGTACAATAAAAAATACTTAGCCTTCTATTATTAATTGGTTTTTTATTTGCTTCCTTAATCATGCTTATAAAAGGAGCTATTCCTATTCCGCCCCCAATGAATATCGCATCTTTATTAAATTTAAGGAATTTATTAGCAAAGCTACCATAAGGGCCCCAAATACGAGCAATATCATTAATTTTTAATTTATCTAGAGTTTTTGTATAGTCGCCTAAAACCTTGATGGCAAAAGAAAGTTCGTTTTCATCAGGGTGCGAGGTTATAGTAAATGGATGAATTTCCCGACTTAGTTTGCTATTTATAAAAGAAAGATAAGCAAACTGCCCTGGCTTATATTTCATTTTTTTATCTACAGGGGCAAGTTGTATTTTAAATACTTCACTTTCCTTTTTAATTTTTGTTACGCGGTAATAATAACTTACAGCAAGCAATTTATAAAAAAATTCAAAATATATCCAACTGGCAATTCCTGTACCTGTTGTAAATAAAAGCCAGATATTAAGAACAGATATAGAAGAAATATCCCCAGGATTTAAAATTATATGAATGAAAGCTAGTATCAAGGCTATTCCAGTTGCTTTGTGCAAGTATTTCCAAATATGATATGGTAATTTGATTTTCTTCATAAGAAGAGTAGTTAAGACAAAAAATACAAATAGCCAAAAACTCCAAACCCCCAGATTTATATAAGTCTGGTTATGTACAGGGAAAAAGATTTTTATAGCACTGCTGAAATTTGGAACCCTTTGAATGGCCAAGATAACTATATGTAGCGTAATTATTATCATGCCCCAGATACTTACATTTTTGTGTGTTTTGTAAACCTTGTCTAAACCATCAAAAAGCCTTTCAAGAAAATTTAAGCGTGTCATAAGAAGCATGCTCCAAGAAAGAAGAAGAGTTCCAATAAGTGCTGTGATTTGGGTTAATTGAACTAAAAAAAATAAAGGAAATTCTTCTAATTTAAACTGAAACATTAACCAAAAAATCATGGTTATTACTAACGAAGTTATTAAAATTATATTTCCAGATTTTGTTTTTATCATGTTTTTTTACTTTGTTTGATTTTATATAAGCCTGCATATGTTAAAAGAACAATTAAGGGTATAAAAATTGACAAAAATAAAATGACATTATTAGTTAATGTATCTTTATCTTTTTTATTGTTATCAAGAATAATGGGATCTTCTATTTGTTTTTCTATTGTCTCTTTATTCAAATCTTGATTATCAACTCTGTCTTTTGGTGCGGGTTCAGAATGGTCGCATATTCCATTTTCATCTGTATCCACATATAGTGGACAACTACCAGGATATTCATCATTAACCATACCTTTGGGACAATTATCCCATGCATATATTTCACCAAACAATTCTTTATTACCTATTATTAATATTAATAAACTTATAAAAACTAGATTTATCAGAAAAAGAAAAATTTTATGTTTCATATATATTCCTCCTACTAATTAATACAAGTCTGGATGTTAGTTTCTTTCATTGAAAGAAAAACAAGGACCTATTTGTATTAATAGTAGAAAGGAGGTGAACAAATATGAAAAAAACAATATTAGCATTAGGAGTTACAGCTTTAATTTTAGGAGGTTTATTTATGCTTCCTGAATTAGCAGATGCTTATCGAGGCGACCCAAGTGTTAAAGGTCCTGATTGTAGCGAAGAACGCCATCAAGAAATGGAACAGGCTTTTGAAAATAATGATTATCAAGCCTGGAAAAACTTAATGCAGGGAAAAGGTAGAGTAATGCAGGTAATTAATGAAGGCAACTTTGCTAAATTTGCACAAGCCCATGAACTTGCAGAACAAGGTAAAATGGATGAAGCTAAGCAAATAAGAGAGGAGTTGGGATTAGGCTTGAAAAATGGCTCAGGAAAAAATGGAGGCCAAGGTCTAAGAGGAAAAAATAAACAGTAAGCGTAAAGTCTTGCCCCCATAGTTAACGTGGGGGCTTAGGCATTGAGATAAATGACTGGCAAATAAAACATCATGTACAAATGTATAATTATAAAACTATGGTTGATATTTCTAAACTTTCTGACGAGGAAATTGTTACAATTACCAGAACTAAAAACAAAGAGGTTTATGCTGAGATTATAAAGCGCTATCAAAAAAAACTTATGAGGTATGCAAAATATTTAATTAATGATGAAAGTAGAGCTTCAAATGTAGTTCAGGATGCGTTTATCAAAGCATATATTAACCTTAATAGTTTTAATGTTAAACAAAAGTTTTCAAGCTGGATTTATCGAATTGTTCATAATGAAGCTATTAATTTAATAAATAAATACAAAAAAGAAAAACCACTTTTTGAAAATATTAATTTTGATAGTGGCATGGATATTGAAAAAGAATATGCTCAAAATGAAATTATAAAAATAACAAGAAGTTGTCTTGATGAAATGTCTTTATTGTATAAAGAGCCATTAAGTCTATATTATTTAGAGGAGAAGTCATATGGTGAAATTAGCGACATTTTACGAATTCCAATAGGAACGGTAGGAACTAGAATTAATAGAGCTAAATTAATAATGAAAAAAATATGTCAAAGAAAAAAAATAAACTAAAACTAGAAGAAAAAATCATGTCTCAGGTAAAAACTGGGAAGATTACAATGAAGCCTAAATGGTATTTTGTAGCAGGCTCTCTATTGCTTTTTAGTAGTTTTGTGGCATTAAGTATTGGGGTTATATTTTTAATTAACTTAACAGCTTTTGCCTTAAGAAGACATGGTCCAATGGCTTATTGGAGGCTACAGGTAATGATTGAAAATTTTCCATGGTGGATGCCTATTTTGGCATTTATCGGAATAATATTGGGAATACAACTTTTGAAAAAATATGATTTTTCCTATAAAAAAAATCTTACACTAATAATAATATCTTTTATTTTGGCTGTTTTGTTTGCGGGTTTTCTTATTGACAGACTAGGGCTAAATGATTATTGGGGAAGAAAAGAACCAATGAGAAGATTTTATAAAGGACTTGAACCAAAAAACGATTTTAGAAAGCCCGGTAGAAGATATAAGTAGACAGTTTAAGGGTTAGTATTATAACAATATGCCTTATTATGTTTATATAGTTCAGTGCATAGACAATACCTATTATTGTGGCTATACAAAAGATTTAAAGCAAAGAATAAAACACCATAATAACTCTAGTAAAGGAGCAAAATATACAAACAGCAAAAGACCTGTAATACTAAAGTATTTTGAAAAGCATTTAACATTAAGCAAGGCTTTGAAACGTGAATATAAACTAAAAAAACTAACACATTTAGAAAAAGAAAATTTAGTAAAAGAATTTAAGATTAATTTACTTAATAAAAGTTAGATTTTTTAATTGTATTTATAATAAGTCCCAACACAGTATTAAAGAGTTAGAAAGAGCAAATTACTTAAGCCTATTTTATAACTTGTTTTTAAATTATATTTAATATATTGTTTTATTCTTAACTGTTTTTATTGATAGAATTTATAAATATTCTATTATGACTAAAGGCATAGAGAATAGATCAAATACAGTTCCTATAGATTCAACAGTAGAGACCATTGAGCAAGTAGCAGAAAATGCAAAGCTTAGTCCGGAAGAAGTATCAGATTTGTTAGAAGTACTTGGTGGAGGAGGAGTTATTGGATTGATACGATTTGGAGCAGAACGATTAAGTAACGCTCTTGGAGACGACTGGCCAACGGAAACGGTTTATGAAGTAATATCCGGAACACGCCATAGAAATTTTCCCCCAAATGGTAAAAAATAGACATATATAACTATGCTTATTTGATAAAATAATGTTAAAAGATTTATTAATAAAAAGGAGGTGTAATAAAAAATGCAAAAAACAATTCAAAATTTAACTAAAGCTTTTATTGGTGAATCACAAGCAAGAAATCGTTATTCTTTTTATGCCAAGGTTGCAAGAAAAGAAGGCTTTGAACAAATTGCCGAAATCTTTCTTCAAACTGCCGAGCAAGAAAAAGAACACGCTAAAAGACTATTTGAGCATATACAGGAATTAAAAAAGAAAACAAAAGAAAAGCTAAATGAAATTAAAGTTGAATTTTCTGCTCCAACGACTTATGGCAATACAATAGAAAACTTAAAGGCAGCTATTGCTGGTGAAAACTATGAATATACAAGTATGTATCCTGAATTTGCTAAAGTTGCAGAAAAAGAGGGGCTTATTAAAATCGCTAAAAGATTTAGTGCAATCGCTGTGTCAGAAAAACATCATGAAGAGCGGTACAAAAAATTACTAAAAGAAGTAAAGGAAGGCTCAATTTTTAAGAAAAAAAAGAAAATTTGGTGGGTTTGTATGGAATGTGGATATGTTCATTTTGGTAAACAACCACCAACAAAATGCCCATCCTGCGATCATCCAAAAAGCTTTTATCAAGTCAAGTGCGAAAACTATTAAAATAAGCCATTTTGTATTTTTAAATTATTTTAATAAGGTGGATTAATAGATCTTCAATCTGATTAGTGAATTTGTTGCATTTATTAAAGTACAAAATACTCCCAAGATTTAAAAATATAAATCAATTAATTGTAGAATAGGCTTGCATGAGTTTATAAGTAATACTATACTTTAAAAATGATATTAAAAAAGAAATTTAATAAAATTTTATTTCTAAGTTTATTTCTAATTATCTTTTCTTTTCTTGTTCAGCAGGCCTCAGCTGAATCTTCAAACAAACAAGTTTGTACTGTTTATTTTACTTATGTAGGTTGTCCTAATTGTGCGCAAACTGATTCTATGATTTTGATGGATTGGACTAAAAAATATCCTAATTTAGTAGTTATTGAATATATGTGGGAGGGAGGAAACTGGGCAAATCCAAATGCTAATTTATTGGGAGAATATGTAAGTAAATATCAATCTCAAGCTGCAGTTCCTCAACTTTTTATTAATCAAAATAATATTAAGTTAGGAGGATTATCAATACCTAAGGCAGAAGAAGATATTAAAAGTATGAAATCAAATCCATGTGTTTTATTAGAAGGAAGCACTTCTTTTGAAAATTTGGATTTGGGATATTTAAAGGCTTATCCAAAGGTTTGGACCAATCAAAGGATTTTAATTAAAAATAAAGAAGATAATAGTTGGATTTTTCAATGGAATGGAAAAGAAATATCTTCAAAAATT
>Ga0208904_1002790_pt1 | contig 10725 bp, 8 predicted proteins | sample AntAceMetag02UKB_FD_184774 | JGI IMG/M metagenome (GOLD analysis project Ga0208904, IMG submission 184774) | Saline lake microbial communities from Ace Lake, Antarctica - Antarctic Ace Lake Metagenome 02UKB (SPAdes) (version 2) | ecosystem: Environmental > Aquatic > Non-marine Saline and Alkaline... | reverse complement strand
TTCTTTCTGGTCCTTCGCTGATAATAACAAACCTAATATTTTTATATTTCTTAATAAGTTGAGGCATTATTTTAATTAACATATCAATCCCTTTCCAAGGAGTTAAACGAGCATTAGTTAAAATAACTTTATCAGTAATATTAAGTTCTTTTTTTAAATCTACCTTTGAATCACTCATTGTATCTAAAAAATCAATTGAATTATATATTACTTTGATCCTTTCTTCTTGAACGCCTATTCTCGTAGCTAATTTTTTAAGAAAATTACTAACTACAATAACCTTGTCTGAATTTTCTAAGATTCTTTTTCTTATTTTCTTTCGTCTTTCTACTATTTTAGAATATTTATTAATTTGAAAGTCCATAATGTCATCAGTTGTTTCTCCTCTGTTTAGAGCAATTTCCCAAGCTGAGTCACCAACAAATCTAGTAATTAATTTCTTTTTTAAAATCTTTTTAATAATTAAACCAGTAAATCCAGGAGTGTATAAATCCTGGTTATAAATAATATCTGATTTTAAACCTAAAATTAATCCTTTTATTAAATAAATAAGGCTCTTTAAAAAAGAAGGCCATTTATCATAAACAACTTTGACTGAATAAGGATATTCTTTTGTTTCAATTTTTTTACCAAAAGTTAAAACAGTTATTTTATAACCCTTCTTAATTAGCTCCTTATTAAGAGCCTTTAATATAGTTGGTGGACCACCAACTGTTTTTAAAAAAACTCCAGTTAAAATTAAAATTCTTTTATTCATAATTATTCATTTGTTTATCATGTTTAAATTTATAATAAACAAAAAATAAACTTAATATTAAAATGCAAACAGGAATAAAAAATAAAATAATTTTTGATTCCAAAGATAAAAAATAGAAAGGACTAGCTAAAAATAAATAAAAAAATTGAAAAAATAAACTAAAAACAACAATTGGCAAAAATTTATAATATTTCATGATTGGCATTAAAGACAAAATAACTAAAATCAAATCAAAAATTAAATAATAATTATAATCAAAACGAAAAAAAGAAGTTGGAATTATAAAACTGATAATTGCTGACATTAAAATAAACCAATAAAATTTAGTATTTTTAAAAAACTGCTTGCGATAAAAAATAGCAAAAATGGCAAAAAAAGTAATTAATGGAGAAATCCTTACCATATCAGCAAGATAAACATCATTGATCGGAGAAAATCCATGAATGCTAAAATAATTTTGAAAAGTATAGACAGTATTTAAAAGAAATCTCTTAAATGAAAATAAAAGACCAACCGTCAAATTAGAATGAGATCCAATAATCAAGCGACCGATTTGAAAATATTGAGCCATCATATAAGATATCGGGAATATAAAACTTAATAATAATTGTTTATATTCTTTCTTATAAATGAATAATGGAGCTAAAGCAATAGAAAATGGTTTAATAATATAAGAAATTCCAAGAAGAAAAGAATATTTAGGTTTATAAAAAAGAAAAAACAATCCTAAAAGAGTAAAAAATAAAAAAGCTGTTTGGTGACCACCACGAAAAGCATTGGTATAAATATGTGGTGACATCATATACCAAAAAGAAGATAATAAACCAATATGAGCATTGTTAAATATTTTTTTGAAAACTAAAAAGAATAATGGAATTGACAATATAGCCAAAATCATATCCAAATAATAAACACTAAAAGAAGAATGAGTAAAAAAATAAATTATTGCTACAAAAAAATCTGCTCCATGAAATCCTGAAATTGATAAATCAATTTCTCTTTGATCAACAATTTTTTCAGCAAACAATTGATACGAAAAATCGTCATCTGATGGAGTAATGTTTCCAAAAACAAAAAGCAGAGTCATTAATAACATCATAACCGAAATATAAGACCAAGGATTTTTAATTAAATTTCTAATTATTTTTTTTAACTTCATGATATTCTTCATCTGCATTAACGTTTAATATATCGTAATCACCACCCATGATATTTCTAGCAGCATATAATCCAGTCAAAATAGAGTGATCCATATTATTATAACGATATAAGCCACTACGACCAATTGCTTGAAAATTTTTAAATTGTGATAAATATTTAAAAATCTTATTTAGATCTTCTTTATAATCAAGATGATAAACTGGATAAGCATATTTATTTCTAATTACCATGCCGCTTTCAACAAGATTGCTATCAACTAAACCGACTTGAGATAATTCTTTTTTAGCTAATTCAACTAATTTTTCATCTGGCATAGACCATAATTCATCATTCTCCCAACAAACATATTCAGCACCAATATTAGTCTTACAATCATCTGGCGACATAAAAGGACTCCAATTTTTAAAATTTTGGACACGAAGAAGATGAACATCTGGTTCATGAACGTAAATCCAATTATCTGGAAACATTTCCTTTTTATTAACTATCAAACAAACATCAAAAAAAGCTCTAAAACGCATCTTGTTAACCAATTTTAATATATCCTCTGGAGGAGCTGGCAATAAAGATCTGAGCATTATATTAAGAGGAATAGAGGAAACATAATTATCAGCTGATATTTCATTCTCTTCTCCATTCTTATTAATAATAATTATTTTTTCAACTAAACCATTTTTATGAACAATATGCTTGATAAATTGATTAAGATTTATTTTCCCACCTTTATCTTCAATCATTTTCCCCATCTTATCATAAAGCATTCCTGGTCCATATTTGGGATAATTAAATTCATCAATCCAACTTTTTATTTTTCCTGACCCAGGTCTTACAATCAAACTTTTTAAAACTTGTAAAAGAGAAATATCTTTCATCCTTTGAGCTGCCCAATCAGCACCTAACTCCTTTACTGAAATTCCCCAAAGTTTTTCAGTATAACTCTTAAAAAAATGATCAAATAGTCTACGACCAAATCTGTTTACTGTCCAATCTTCAAATGTTACTTCTTCTTTGTGTTTAAAAAGCCTAGCAATTCTAACTCTGATTAAACTAAAACCAACAAGCATACTTTCTATTAATCCTAATTGCTTCAAAACATTGCCAAATTTTATTGGATAATCAAAAAACTTTTTTCTATAATAAATTCTTGACAATCTATTTCTGACTAAAAAATCATTGCCTATTACTTCTTCCCAAATTCTCTGTACTTCATCTTGTTTAGTAAAAAAACGATGACCACCAAAATCATACTTAAATCCTTTATAATCAAAAGTAGCGCATAATCCGCCAATCCGATCTTCGTTTTCAAAAAATTCAACTGACTGATTAGATTTAACAAGTTCCAAACCAGTTGCTAAACCAGCAGGTCCAGCACCCATAATAATTGTTTTTTTGTGTTTCATATTTTTTGTGTTTTATTATTAAAAATTATTTTAAAATATTAAAGTCCATTATTCGTCTAAATATAAATTTAATTTGAGATAATCTGAAGAATCTAATCAAAGAAAATAATGGACCAGGACGAAAGAAGAATGATCTAAAAGCAAGTGGTTGTAAGCGTTTTAAGGCTTCAGAAGAAATTGTTGGCGGTACCCACGTTGGTTCATGATAACTTTCTTTATCATAATCAAGTTTAAATTCTTTTTTATAAGTATTATAAAGTTCTGATCCGGGCAATAAATCTAACATTAAAAACTGAGCTCTATCAAGAGGAATTTTTTTAGCAAAATCAATACTATTTTTGATTGTCTCTTCTGTTTCTCCGGGAAGACCGAAAATAAAAAATCCTTGAGTTAACATACCAAGACTATGCGCTATTTCTACTGCTTTTTGAATATCCTCTAGAGTTTCTTTTTTATCTATATTATTTAATATTTCTTGATTACCAGATTCAATACCAAAAACTACATAATAACAACCAGATTTTTTCATCAATTTTAATAAATCTAAATCAACTCTATCCGCTCTAATCCCGTTTGGAGTTGCCCAAGATATTTTAATATTTCTTTCTAAAATCAAATTACAAATCTTTACTACATGATCACGATTCAATGTTAAATTATCATCTTCAAAATGGATTTCTTTAACTCCAAAATCATTAACTAATTGTTCAATTTCTTTTATCACATTTTCTGGAGATCGATACCTTATCCGCTTCCCCCAAAAAAAGGGACTAGCACAAAATTTACAAGAGTAAGGGCATCCACGAGTAGTTACAATTGGTGCTACAGGAAAATTTTTAATTAACGCACCATGAGGAGCCTTAGAATACTTTCGCGGATCCATATTTTCCCAGTCAGGAAATGGAAAATCATCAAGATTACAATATAATTCTCTAGGTTGAAAATCCTTTTGATCTTTAAAATAAATTCCAGGAATAGATTCTTTTTTTTTACCTTGTTTTAAATTCTGTAAAAGTTTTTCAAAAGTAATTTCTCCTTCTCCAACAATGATATAATCAGCTCTTGTATCAATTAAGCTTTCTTCTGGCAAAGCGCTAGGATGGACATTGCCTAAAACTACTATTTTATTTAAATCTTTAAGTTTTTTACTTAAATCTATAGTTTCTTTATAAAAATCAGTAAGACAAGTTATGCCAATTATTTCACATTCTTGACACATTTCAACGATTTCATCATTACTTAAATTCAAATTTAAACCATCAATAATTTTAGTTTGCCATCCTTTGCTCTTTAAATAAGAAGATAGATAACCAATCCCAAGAGGAGGAGTTATCAAATGAGTTTTATATCTAGGTCTAACTAATGCTATTTTCATTTATTTTTTTAAAAATTAATTCCATTTGTTGAGATATTTTATCCCAACCATATTTTTCTTGAACCAAATCATATCCATTTTTTGATAAAGTTTTTCTTAATCCATCATTAGTTAAAATTTCTTTAATTTTTTCAGCAATATCTTTAGGATTATTTACTTCACAAAATAAACCTGTTGCTTGTCCTGAACTTGTTGAAGGATCTTCTAAAAAATCAGGAATTCCACCTACATTAGTACCAATCACTGGAACATAAGCAGTCATAGCTTCTAAGAAAACATTACCCAATCCCTCGGTTAAAGATGGACGAATAAAAACATCAGCTAAAGCATAATATTTTGGCAATTCTTTATAATCAATATGTCCTTGAAATATAACCTTGTCTTGAAGTTTTAATTTTTTTACTAATTTTTTAAGTTTTTCTTCATCTGGTCCAATTCCAATAATTAAAATCTTAAATGGAAAATCTAAATATTGTCCTGCTTTAATTAAATCATCAATCCCATTTTTCTTAACTAAACGAGAAACAGTTAAAATTATTTTTTCTTTCTTATTATCTATTCTTTCTGTTAATTTAAATAAATCTAAATCTACTCCATTAGGTATTACTTCAATTTCTCCCTTATACCCATAATCCCTTGCTCTCTTAACTAAAAAATTACTAATTGCTTGAATATAGTCTGGTTTAGTATAAATCATCTTATAAATCGGATGCCAAAACCAAGTTCTTATCCAAATAAAAAAATCTGAATCACCGCTTTGCATAGTTAAAAGATATTTTACTTTTGGATATTTTAATTTAAAAAATAAAGCAGCTAATCCAGAATAAAAAGCCATTATTGCTTGAATAATTTGATAATTTTTTTCTTTATGAAGTTTTTTAGCTTTGAAATAGGCAAGAAATGGAAATAGATATTTATCCAAAGCCCATCCTTGTCCAACTCTATAAACATTAATGTTTCCTATTCTTTCTTCTTTTTCTAATTTTTTATCTAAACGCGCAGTAATTAAATCAAAATCAAAATTATCAATTCGATCTGTTATCTCTTTAGTTGCTATCTCTGCCCCACCAATAAAAGGCAAATATGTCATAGAAAAAATTAAGACCTTTTTCTCTTGATTATTGCTCATATATAGCTTAATATACTATAAAATGACTAAAAAATCAACTTGCCTCGCCGAAACTAAAAAGCGAAGGCGGGTTCTATATATCATTACTAAATCTGTTTGGGGAGGAGCCGCTAAATACGTTTATGACCTGTCAACTAATCTTTCGGGTGAATTTAATGTGTCTATAGCATCTGGAGGAAAAGACAAACTTTATGAAAGAGCTAAAAAAGCCAATATTCCATATTATCAAATCAGTAATTTTCAAAGAACAATTAATCCATTAAAAGATGTTTTTGCTTTTTTTGAAATTTTAAGTTTACTCTTTCAATTAAAGCCAGACGTCATTCATGTTAATAGCTCTAAGGCAGGTGGAATAGTTAGTGTCGCGGGTTGGTGTTATAGGGTATTTTCTAATAAAAAGATCAAACTTGTTTTTACAGCGCATGGCTGGGCCATTAACGAAGATAGACCTAAATATCAAATTAAATTAATTAAATTTTTTAGCAAAATAACTTCCATATTTTATGATAAAATCATTTGTGTTTCTGAATATGACAAACAAATAGCAATTGAGAATAAGATAGCTTCTGAAAAGAAATTAATAACTATTCACAATGGAATAGATATTGAAAATATTAATTTTCTTTCTAAAGAAGAAGCTCAAAAAAAATTGATTGATAGAACATCTCCTTTAGTTATTGGAACCATTGCTGAATGGACTAAAAACAAAGGGTTAAGATATCTATTAAAAGCGATTAAAAGAATCAAAAATAAAAAATTTAATGTGATTTTAATAGGTAGCGGAGAAAACCCAGACAAAGAAAAAATGTATAAATTAACTGAAAAACATAAGAATATTCATTTAATTGAATTTATTCCTAATGCAGTTAAATATATTAAAGCATTTGATATATTTGTCCTTCCATCCATTAAAGAAGGACTACCATACACAATACTAGAAGCCATATCTGCTGAAGTACCAGCTATTGCCACTAACGTTGGTGGCATACCAGAAATACTTTCTTCAAACTTAATTCAATCAAAAAACAGCCGAATATTGGCTGAAAAAATTACTGAACTTATTGATGAGATTAATAACAATCCAGAAAAAATTGAAAGAATAATACAAGAAAATAGAAATAAAGCAGAACAAGAATTCAATATAAAACAAATGATAAAAAAAACAAAAAATCTATATTAATAATATTTATTTATCCCAAGATATAAATCTTGAATCATTATTAGGATCTGGAGTATAATTTATATCATCTAAAAGAATAAAGTCTTGTCCAAAGTAATAATTAAATAAAATACGAAAAGTATTAACAGGAGTTATAGAATCATATAAAAGCTTATCTCCTTCCTCTGGAAAATAATAGGCATTTAATATTGGGAAAGAATATTCATCAGGAACAATTAATTCTTTTGCAAGATCAGGTTGAGCAAATTCTTCTATTAAATTAAGATTATCGTAAAAAGGGAAACTATGATCGCCTTGTATTATTATAATCGGTTCTGGATTAGAGTTTTTTAAAAGCATATCAACAAGATTTTCAATTTCTTTATTTATATACATAATTTGACCTAAATAGTTTTTTATTGCTCCTCTCTTATTAGAATCTTCTTCTGTCAGAAAATTTCCGTTTTCATCAAAAACATATGCACCTTTTGGAATTAAAAAATGTGCGAATGCAAAAACAGGTGAATTTTTTTCATTCGAAATTTCAGCAAGTTTCTGGAGTTTAAACCTTTCCCTTTCCCATTGAATCAATCGTCTATCTAAAAATTCAAATTTATTAGTAAATATATCAAATTTGCTTCCAAGCAAGTTCTGTACAGGCTTAAATAAAGTGCTATGCCATACAGCTGTCTGGTACGGAGAAAATAATCCTAAATTTATATTTTCATCAGCATATCGATTAAAATAAGTAAAAGCATCTGCGCCAAAATGAAAATATTTATAACCATATGACTTAAGAAAGTCTTTAACCCTGTGATCTTCTGCCAACATAAAATGCCTTTTGTTTGCGCTTGGATTTTGGAGATAATTTATATTTAAAGAAGACGATAGTGAAAATAATGTGCGTGTATAATTACTCTTACTTTTATCTGCGATAAAAAATCCTTTTTCTTTAAGAGAAGAAGCCGTTTGATCAATTCCTTCAAATCCCATAACATTTTTTACAACATCAAATGATGGATATCCATCTAAAATAATATAATATATATCTCGAAATTGATTTGTCTTATCATTAATAACAATTTTCGTATTCTCATTCTGTACATTCATATCTGCAGTGTAATATCCCGCTACTATTTGAAAAAAAGATATCAAGATAAATGTCCCTATAGCAATGGCCATAGCCTTGTTTATATTTACCAAATCTTTTTTTGTTTTTTTAATCAAAAATATTAAAATAATAAATATTATAAAAAGAATAAAAAATGTCCAACGCCAACGCATTTGTATAAAAGAATTATAGAAAAAAATATTATAGATATAATCAAAAGATAAAGTTATTACAAGAAAAATAGAAGATATTATAGCAGATTTTTCAAAATCGCGAAAAAAGATCCATGAAAAAAACAATACCAATCCTCCAAATACAATTAAAACAATAAATGTCGGAAGTATCTCTCGCAAAGGCACTTCACCAAAATTTTGTCCCCATAAAAATATCGCTGATAATATCGCAAATAAAAATGGATGTATAAGATATAATTTTTTTATCATAATTCTTTTTTACACATAAGATATAATTTTCTTTCTGAACCAATTATATCTTTTTTTAATTTTATTGAAAAATATTTTTTGAATTCTTCTTCAAATTTTTTTTCATAATAATGAGTAAAAATATCTTTTCGTGTCATAAGTAAATGTTTAACCTGCGAATCTGTTTTAGGAATAAACTCTATAATAAGATTTTTACATAACTTACTAAAATACTCTGCTATTTTTTTGAATGGAAGATTATTAGAGATAGCAAGATGATGAACAAGCGCTAATGCTAACACTGTATCAGTTGGCCCACGTTTTTCTAAAGACATTCTTTCTTCATTGCCCCAACCAATTCCAGGGCTTGGATTAGTAAGATCCAATATCAATGGAAGAATATTTTTATCATTTCTTTTTTTAATTTCTAAATAATTATTTTCAACAGCCAAAGGATCAATATCAAATGATATAGTTTCAATACCAATATCACTTGCAATACGACTAAACACGCCGGTATTCGCACCTAAATCCCAAACATTTTTTGGTTTTATAATATTTAAAAATTCAGAAATAATCTTTTTCTTTTTTAAAAAAGAATCCGAAGAATAATTAGTATTGTCATAGTAATTTTGCCATTCTGTATCTTGCTTTTTCAAACGCAAATTATTTACTGCTGATTTCAAATTATCAATAAGAGCAATAAGGTTTCTACGAGGCATTTTTAAAGATACTGATTTTTTTCTGGTTGAAAACCTTTTTTGACTTTTTGCATGAAGATGAATATGAAAAAGAGTAGAAGGACTAATCATCGTTATCAAAGGAAGCAACGAACTTGTAAGATCGAGTGGTATGCCATCAATAAATATACGTAAAAATTGATTTAAACGTAAATCTTTATACTTCATAAGAGTTAGCGGCGCAAGAAAGTGTTGACAAAATTGACGATAACCAATCCATGGAGAATCTTCTTTATATTTTTCAAAAGATAAAGTATCTATAAATATTGGCTTACCATTTTTAAATTGTATATTAAACGCACTAGCATCTTTAAGAATCATATTCGCTTCAATGGCTCGTTTTTGAATCTCAAGAGTTAGAAGGGCTGCATCTTTTAACTCGCTAAAACACCACTCATAAGGATACGAAATAAAAGAAATTCTTTCAGGACGAAGAATCTTATAAGTTTCAGAAGAAGTTTTAAAATCATCGTTAATTTCGCTATGAGAAATAAGCAATTCATCATCTATTAATGATTTATAAAGCCCTGATTCTTTTGCATAATTATAATGCTTACGATACGATTGCGTAATATTTCTATATAAAATTCCTTTCTTAATAAAAAGATATCCACTTGGATCTCGAAATGAAGCAGCAATTTTTACAGAATCACATTCTATACTATTTTTGTTATTATTGTTTGTGTTCATCGATTAAATCAGTTTCTACATTGTCTTTATCTTTTTTATATTTATTTAAAAAATATCTAAAAAAATCTCTAATTTTTCTCCAAAAAAACTTAAAATAAAAAATTATTACGGCTATAAATGCGATTACAGCTTGAATAATAATGCTTCCTGTTCCTGCATCAATATATGCTTTAACAATCAAGGGTTCTATTAGCATCAATAAAGAAAGAAATAGGACTAGAATAAAATCTTTCTGATATTTAAAAAATTTCATAATTATAATAATTAAATACTAAATAAAAACTTTTATTAATCAAATCTTCCAGCTAGAACATCCTGAATAAATAGATCAGATTGCGTGGCATAATCCTCACCAAATTCTTTAATCTTTTCGGCCGTTTCTACGGCTTTTTCTTTTTCTCCTAAATACGCATAAGACAAAGCTAAGTCAATCCAATTGCTTGGATTATTTGGATCAAGCTCTGTTAATTCTTTATTAAATTTTGATGCATAGCTATAGTCCTCTGCATAAACCGCTGAATTAACTAATCTTTTTAAAACATCTTCTCTATGATAATTCAAACCAATTTCATCCATCTTATCTAAATAAACTTGAACTTTTTCATTTTGATCCGCTGTAAAAAGAATCATTATCACATTAGTATATGACTCCATAACACGATCGTTTAAAGAAAGAGCTTTCTCAGTATTAATTACTGCTTCAGAAAAAACTTCATTAGATTTTTCTGTGTTCCCTATAGATTCATAATATTTACCTAAATAAATCTGTGAATAAGCCATC
>Ga0208904_1002788_pt1 | contig 10733 bp, 13 predicted proteins | sample AntAceMetag02UKB_FD_184774 | JGI IMG/M metagenome (GOLD analysis project Ga0208904, IMG submission 184774) | Saline lake microbial communities from Ace Lake, Antarctica - Antarctic Ace Lake Metagenome 02UKB (SPAdes) (version 2) | ecosystem: Environmental > Aquatic > Non-marine Saline and... | reverse complement strand
CTCTCCACTGTCTTCCGCGGTCCGGGCGATCAGGCGGACGGCTTTTCGGTTCGTTGCTTGAAGAACTGATGATTCGTCTCTTCGGCTCTTTGACCTGCCTGCCCCTGCCTGCCGGCAGGCAGGGGCAGGCAGGCTCTTTAACATTTTTTTGTTGAGATGTGAGGTGGATTTTGGGCTTGCTTTTGGCAAGATCAAAATCCACCTTTTTTTATTTAACAGGGTTGACTATTTGCAGGGATTTGGTAATATATGGGAAGTGTATTTTATGTAATTAAACAGCGATTTTATCGTTGATTAAAATTAATAGTTAATAATTAAAAATATTATGGCAGAAGAATACAAAAGAGATAAACCCCATGTAAATGTGGGAACGATTGGTCACGTTGACCACGGGAAGACAACTTTAACAGCGGCAATTTTGCATGCTTTGAATTTAGCTGGTCATACAGTTAAGATGAGAAGTGTAGATGAGATTGATGTTGCTCCAGAAGAAAAAGAGAGAGGAATTACGATTGCTCTTTCACATAATGAATACGAAACAGCCAAAAGACATTATGCTCATATTGATGCTCCTGGACATGCTGACTATATTAAGAACATGATTACTGGGGCTGCTCAGATGGATGGGGCTGTTTTGGTAGTCGCTGCAACAGATGGTGTGATGCCACAAACAAGAGAACACATCTTGTTAGCTAAACAAGTGGGGGTGCCTAAAATAGTTGTTTTCTTGAATAAAACAGATATGGTGGATGACAAGGAAATGGTTGATTTAGTGGAAGAAGAAGTAAGAGAATTGCTGACTAAGTATGAGTTTGATGGTGCTAACGCTCCTGTGATAAAAGGTTCAGCTTTGAAAGCTTTGGAAGCTACTTCTAAAGATGACGAACAAATTAAAAACATTCTTGAATTAACAGATGCACTTGATAACTATATTCCAGAACCAGTGAGAGAGACTGACAAACCATTCTTGATGCCAATTGAAGACATCTTCTCAATTGAAGGGCGAGGAACGGTAGTAACAGGAAAAATTGAAAGAGGAATTGTTAAGGTAGGAGAAGAGGTTGAAATTGTAGGAATTAAAGAAACTACTAAAACAACAGTAACGGGAGTAGAAATGTTTAATAAATCTTTGAAAGAAGGTATGGCTGGAGATAATGCTGGTATCTTGGTTAGAGGAATTAAGAAAGAAGATATTCATAGAGGACAAGTTTTGGCAAAACCTGGAACATTAATACCTCATACAGAATTTGAAGCGGAAGTTTATATTTTGAAGAAAGAAGAAGGTGGACGACATACTCCGTTTTTTACTGGTTATAAACCACAGTTTTACATTCGAACAACTGATGTGACTGGAGAAGTGACTTTGGCTGACGGAGTTGAGATGGTGATGCCAGGGGATACAGCTACTTTCAAAATTAAATTACAATCACCAATTGCTTTAGAGGAAAAACAAAGGTTTGCGATTCGTGAAGGTGGTAAGACTGTAGGAGCTGGAGCAGTAACCAAAATTGTAAGTTAGTCAAAAGTCATAAAGTCCATAAAGTCAAAAGTGAAAGATTTGGAAAAATTTGCAGAGCAAATTTTTCACTTTAGACTTTCGACTTTACAAACTTTTGACTAAATATAATAATTATGACTGTAAAAAAAGAAAAAGTTGCCGTACAGGTAACCCCTAAGGGAGGGAAAAAAGTTGTTGTCGCCTCATCGGCGACTCGCCCGCCTGTCCGGCAGGCAGGCCGAAGAGGCGAGAAAGTAGTAAAAACTACAGGCAAAAAAGCTATTGTTAGCAAATTAAGAATTAAAGTGGTTGCTTATGAATATAAGATTTTAGATACTTCTGTTAAACAGATTATGGACACAGCTTTTAGGTTGGATGCGAAAGTACGAGGACCTGTTCCATTGCCAACGGCGATTAAAAAATATACAGTCAATAGATCATCATTCATATATAAAGATGCGAGAGAACAGTTTGAGATGAGAGTCCATAAAAGATTGATTGATATAATTAGTCCATCTAAGGAAATTATTGAAGCTTTGACTAATTTGAATTTGCCAGCAGGAGTTGATGTTGATGTAAAGTTGATATAAATTGTAAACTTAGACAAAAATCCTACACAAGCTTCCCCCAAACAGAACACAATATTTTTTTCTCCCAGCCGTACTTTTGAAGAAAACAAAAGTACGGCTGGGTCTGAAAAAAATTTGTTCCTTCTCGCCCTCGCTCAATGATTTGGATTTTTTGAAATTGTAATTTCAAAAAATCCAAATCTCTGACTTCGCTCGGGCTCCGAAAGTCTGTTTAGGGAAACTTGTTTCGGATTTTTGTTTTTGTAATAAATAGAATGAAATTTATTTTAGGGACAAAAGAAAAAATGATGCAGGTCTTTGATAAGGAAGGGTTAGTTTATCCTGTGACGGTTATTAGTGCTGGTCCTGTGGTTGTGACACAAATAAAAAATGAAGAAAAAGATTCTTATACTGCTGTGCAAGTAGCTTTTGGAAAAAGAAATAAAAAAAGAATAAATAAACCAATGAGAGGACATTTGAAAGATTTGGGTGATTTTAGATACTTGAAAGAATTTCGTTTGAAAGAAGGCGACGGAGAATATAAGGTGGGTGACAAGATTGATTTGTCTGTCTTTGAAGTGGGAGACGAGGTGACGGTTTCTTCTATTAGTAAAGGAAAAGGTTTTCAAGGAGTGGTTAAAAGACATGGTTTTCATGGGGGGCCACGAAGTCATGGTCAAAAGCATAGTGAAAGAGAACCCGGTTCTATTGGAGCCACTGGTCCACAAAGAGTTTTCAAAGGGACTAAGATGGGTGGACGAATGGGTTCAGATAGAGTCACAATTAAAGGGTTAAAAATAGTTCAAGTAGATAAAGAAAATAATCAATTACTTGTTAAGGGAGCGATTGCTGGAAGGAAGGGAACTTTAATAGAAGTCGTTAGTCCGTAAAGTCAAAAGTCTATAAAGTGAAAAAATTGCAAAGCAATTTTTTCTGACTTTCGACTTTATAGACATTATAGACTTTTGACTAACTTATATTATGGAAACACAAATTTATAATCAAAAAGGAGAAGTAGTAAAGAAACTGAAGTTATCAGAAGAGGTGTTTGCTTTACCTTGGAATGCTGATTTGGTTCATCAAGTGGTTGTATCTATGACTTCTAACCAGAGAGATAATATTGCTCATACAAAAAATAGGGGAGATGTTCGTGGGGGTGGTAAGAAACCTTGGCGACAAAAAGGTACTGGCCGAGCCAGACATGGTTCTAATCGTTCACCAATTTGGCGAGGAGGTGGTGTGACTTTTGGTCCAACTAATGAAAAGAATTGGTCAAAGAAAATAAATAAAAAAATGAAAGTGAAAGCTTTGTTTACTGTGCTTTCTCAGAAGTTGAGAGAGGGTGAAATTCTTTTTGTTGATGATTTCAAGTTTGAAGTTCCAAAAACCAAAGAAGCTCAAGGTGTTTTAAATAAATTAAGTAAAATAAAAGGTTTTGAAAATATTGTAACTAAAAAGAATAATTCAGCTTTTGTGGCTTTAGGTAGTCGTGACGAGAATACAGAAAAAAGTTTTTCTAATTTTGGAAATATTACAATGGGCGAATTAAGAAGTATAAATCCGTTGGATATTTTGGGTTGTAAGTATTTGGTTATTACTCAGCCACAGGAAAGTGTTGATTTTTTGGTAGGGAAGTTGTCGGTTGATAAAATTGTTGATTAAATATTATGACTGAAGAAAAAGAAATAAAAAATAATAAAGTGGCGATTAATTTAGATAGAATTTTGGTGCGACCACGAGTGACAGAAAAAGCAACTAATATGGTTGAAAAAGGTGTTTATGTTTTTGATGTGGCTCTGGATGCTAATAAATTTCAAATTAAAGAAGCTGTGGAATTTTTATATAAAGTGACTCCTGTAAAAGTAAATATTGTTAATATTCCGGCTAAGAAAATAATTTATCGTGGGAAAAAAGGGGTAAAACCAAGAGGGAAAAAAGCTTATGTTTATTTGAAAGCAGGGGATGAAATAAATGTTACATAATATATATATATGAAAAGATATAAACCAACAACACAATCAAGACGAAACATGACAGGTATTAATTACCGTGATTTTTTGACGGTGGCTAAACCTCATAAGGCTTTGACGAAAGGTAAAAATAAACGAGCTGGGAGGAATGCTTTTGGTAGGATTACTATGCGACACCAAGGGGGTGGTCACAAGAAAAAATATCGTTTGGTTGATTTTAAGTATGATAAAAAAGATGTTCCAGCAAAGATAGAGACGGTTGAATATGATCCAAATAGATCAGGTTTTATTGCTTTGGTTTGTTATAATGATGGGGAGAGACGCTATGTGTTGGTGCCTAAAACTGTGAAAGTTGGCGATAAGTTTCTTGTGTCAGAAAAAGCAGAATTGACGGCTGGTAATAGGTTACCGTTGGCAAAGATTCCTGTGGGAGCTTTTGTTTATAATGTTGAATTGAAACCAGAAGGAGGGGGTCGGGTGGCTCGGTCGGCTGGGAATTATGTGGAAATAGTGGCTCAAGATGCTGGGATGACTCATTTGAAAATGCCTTCTACGGAGATACGGAAAGTGTCTGGAAAGTGTTGGGCATCTGTGGGAGAAGTATCTAATGATGAACATAAATTGGTAAAGATTGGGAAGGCTGGTAGAAATCGTTGGTTGGGTAAAAGACCGACAGTGCGTGGAAGTGCTATGAATGCGGTGGATCATCCTTATGGTGGTGGTGAAGGAAAAGCTGGACGAGGTTTGCGAAGAGCTAAAACTAAGTGGGGTAAGCCGTCTGGTAAAGGACAGAAGACTAGAAAACCAAAGAAATATTCGAACTTTATGATTGTGAGGAGAAGGAAGGTTGGGAAGAGGAAATAAATTAAAAAATAAACGACTCACTATTGAGTCGTTTATTTTTTAGAATTATAGATTATAAATGATACCTGCCTGCCGGCAGGCAGGGGCAGGCAGGAATTATAGATTGTTAAAAGTCGGCTATACGATAGCCGACTTTAGAAGTGGTTAAAATGGGGGGGGTATTTATACAAAATGCTGGAAGGATTGATAGGAATTGTGTGTTTTTGGTTACTTAGTAGTCCGACTACTAAGTGAATGTTGGGGTTGACGGGGTGAGGGAGTTAGTGTATTGTGACGATAGACAGTTTTGGTTTTTTGGTAAAAACTTTTTGAAAAACAATAAATTAAGTTAAGAAAGGAGGTGAATAATATGTCAGAACAAACTGCTGTGGATAGAGCGTTGGAAGAGGCTGATTTCCCTGGTTGGGATGATTTAGTTCGTAAGATTTGTGAAAAGTGTAACAAACCTTGTGAACAAGGTGATGATGTTTGTATCGCTTTAGCTGTTATTAGGGAAACTGGTAACCGGACCTTGTATCATGGAGGGATATCAGCTCTCTATCGATATACCGAGCATATTAGAATTGTGGCTGGTTCTATATTTCTTCGGTGACGAGGTGTGTAGGGGGTGGATTTTGCGAAGCAAAATCCACCTTTTTTTATGCTATTATATTGAATATGAATATAAAAATAAGAAAAGCAACAATTAAAGATTTAGACGGTGTTTTAATTTTGGTTAAAAAACTAATTGATTTTCATCATGATTTAGACACTTGCTATAGACCAGCATCTAAACGTCGTCTGATGAAAAGTTTTTTAGAAAAAACTTTTCGAGAGAAAAATACTGAAATATTTGTAGCTGAGGAAAATAAAATTATTGTGGGGTATTTAATGATAAATGTCTCTAAGACACAGCAGAGATATTCTTTTAGCAAAATGGGGTCAGTTTGGGATATTTTTATAGAAGAAGAATATCGTAGGAAAGGGCTTACAAAAAAATTATTGAGAGAAGCTTTGGAATGGTTTCGTCTTAAGGGAGTGAGGAATATTGAATTAAGTGTTAATTTTAAAAACAAAATTGGAATTAAAACCTGGCAGAAATTAGGGTTTTCAAATCAAGAAATTACTATGTTTATGAAACTGAAATTATGATTGTTAAAAACAAAATTTTTGTAGGGGTTTTGTTTTTTGGGACCCGCCTGTCTGCAGACAGATTTTAAATTATAGATTGTTAAAAGTCGGCTATACGATAGCCGACTTTAGAAGTGGTTAAAATGGGGGGGGGTATTTATACAAAATGCTGGAAGGATTGATAGGAGTTGACTATTTTGGGGGATTAGTGCAAAATGCGAGTTAGATAGTTTGGGTTTTTTCTTGGTTTTTTAGGAAACTTTTTGACAGTTGAATTTAATTTTAAAAATTTAGCGCTCGGAGCGCTAAATAAACAAAAAAAGGAGGATTGAAGATGAAAAAGTCAATGAAAAAGTTTTTACTTGGTTGTGCGATTTTTATTTGGGTGGTTGCTATTGTAGCTGTTTTGATTTTCACCTTTTCTCGTGCGACCTCTGGTTTTGATGGGGAAGGGGGAGTGGATGTGAGAGTGGATGTGGGAATGATGGAAACTAAATTGGCCTCCAATGCGGAGATTGTTTTTGTTGCGAAGTATCTTCAAAGGACTGGGATTATTGTTTCACCCAAGGCGACACAATACCCTGAAAAATGGAGGGAAGTTTTTAAAGACCTTGGTAAAATTGTTCCTATAATTGATAAGACCGGAATTCAAGTGGATGGGATTTTCCATTATATCTCTATCCAAAAATATGAGGAAGTACTTTTTTACAATGATACAACGCAGACCATTGATGTGAGAAAAGAGAAAGGGGAAGTCAGAGGAGAAAAAAAATCAATACCTTATTCTCTGATTGTTGTGTCTGTTGTGATTTTTCTAATGATTCTTTGTCTTTTTCTCCCAAGAAGAAAGGCTTCTGAAGGGCAGGATTTTGCTGGATCCTTTTGAATGAGAAGAAACGTTTTTTTGTTTTTTAGGAGATGTGTGAGGTGGATTTTGCCACGCCCAAGGCGGGCAAGTGCAAAATCCACCTCTTTTTTATGGTAGTATGTTAAATATGCCAGAGTTACCAGAGGTGCAGACAATTGTGGACGATTTGGAGAGAAAGGTGGTTGGAAAAACTATTGTAGATGTTTGGAGTGATTATAAAAAAGCAGTTCGTCCGAGTTTTACTGGTTTTAAGAGAGGGGCTTTGGGGAGGAAAGTGATTGGTACTGAAAGAAAGGGGAAACATTTGGTTCTTAATTTGAGCGGTGGGTATTCTATTGTGATTCATTTAAAGATGATTGGGCATCTATTATTCAAGCCCAAAAAATTGAGCGCTTGGAGCGCTCAATTTTTTGGGGAGAGGGTTAATGGGTATATTCATCATATTATTTATTTTAAAGGTGGAGATAGTTTGGCGATGTCTGATATGAGGAAGTTTGCTTGGTTGGCTTTAGTAAAAACGAAAGAAGTTGAAAGAATGAAGGAAATCGCTCTGTTAGGAATTGATGCTTTGAGTGTTGATTTGAGTTTCAAAAGGTTTGTGGAGTTGCTGGAAAAAAAGAAGAAAAGTAAAATCGGAGTGGTGATTTTGAATCAGCAGTGGATTGCAGGAGTGGGGAATATTTATCGGAGTGAAATTTTATTTGAAGCGGGGATTGCCCCGGAGCGATTAATTAAGAGTTTGAAGTTGGGAGAACGAAAAAAGCTTTATCAAGCTCTGCGAAAGGTTTTGAGAAAAGCAGTGAGGATGCGAGGGACTTCTACTGTTGACTATCGGGATACTGAAGGGAAGAAAGGTAATTTTCAAAAGGCTTTGCGGGTGTATGGTCGAGAGGGTGAGAAGTGTTTTGTTTGTGAAGGGCGAATCGAGAGAATAAAATTAGCTCAAAGGTCGGTGTTTGTATGTAAAAATAAAAAGTGCCAGAAATAAATATTCCGGCCATCCTCCGGCCATCGTATGGCCGGAGGATATTCTGAAAAAAGAGAGTTAAGAGTATAAATTTGTATAGCAGGTTGTGATATAATATTTATGTTAATAATTAGTTCACCCTGTTAAATAGTTTTATTTTTGGAAAAATAAAATTAAAATTTATCAGATTTTGTATAAGAATTTTTTGGAAATTATAAATGTTATTAATAAATAATTTAGTTAAATAAAAATTAAAAATTTTATTTAACAGGGTAAAAAAATTCTCATGAATATTAAACATAAGGAATTACACAGGATTACCTCTACGGCGATTATTTATAAAGAAAAAGATAGTGATTTTAAATATTTGATTACTCAGAGAAGCTTAGAAAAGAAAGCTTTTCCTGGAAAGTGGACTGTGCCTGGTGGTGGTTTAGAGACTGATGACTATATTAATACTCCCAAAAATCGCGAAGGATTATGGTATAACGCTATTGAAAATTCTTTGAGGAGGGAAGTGATGGAAGAAGTTAATTTAGTTGTTGGGAAACTGAAATTTTTGTGTGATATTACTTTTATTCGTCCTGATGGAATCCCGGCTATTATTTTAAGTTATTATGGACCTTATGAATCAGGTGAAGTTAAGTTAGATGATGATGCTGATAAGTTTGCTTGGGTGACAGCGGAGGAAGCTAAAGATTATGATTTGATTGATGGGATTTTAGGAGAGATTGAGGAGGTGGACAAGATTTTGAAAGAAAAATGTTAAAAATAGAAAACTTGCTGTTTGCCTTAAGTTGTGGTTTACTTTGACTGGGTGTTCTTAATATAAAAGATAGAAGGGGGTTTTTATTATGAGAGAAGAAAAGGTTTTGGCAAATGCGGTTGTATGTTTCTTGGTAAGGATTTATAATCAGTCTGTTTTAATGGCTATGAAAACTGATGGGATAGGCAAAGGTTGTTGGAATGGCTATGGAGGAGGCATTGAGTCAGGAGAGACTTTAGTAAAAGCTTGCATCCGTGAACTGCGAGAAGAATCAGGAATAGGTACTTTTGAAAGGTCACTCTGGAAGGTAGGTGAGGTTGATTGTCATAACACTAAAACTGATGGGGAAACCTTCGTCTGCAAGGTTCATTATTTTTTCTGTAACTTTTGGATGGGAACACCCGAAAGTCGACCGGAAGAAAAGATGATTAATCCTACTTGGTTTAATATTTCGGATTTACCTTACAGTAAAATGATGCCGGCGGATAGCGACTTTCTTCCTTTTATTTTTGAAGGTAGAGTCATTAAGGCAGAAATTTTCCTCGGACCTTATCAAAAGGAGAAGATCGCTTCAACGAAAATAGACTTTATAGAGTCTTTCTCAATGGGGAGACTGACTCGATATAGTTGATTGATTTCTTTTTGATTTAGGTGTTGTTTTTAGCCTCCGACGGATGTTTTCGTCGGGGGTTTTGTTTTTATTGATAATGTTAGAAAGTTGATGTATGGTGTAATTAGGTTGTTTAGTTTTTTGGAAAAACTTATTGAGAAAACATTAATTTTGAGGAAAAGGAGGGGTGATGATGGAAGAAAAAATGCTTTATCCGATTGAGGTTTTGGTAGGAAGAAGTAGTTCTGAAAGAGATCAATTTCAAATTTTTGAACCAACCATTCATTGGCGAGGTGATTCAGAAAGAGAAGTTGCTCTTTCTAGGCTGGGAAAGATTCTTCGTTTAATAAAGTTACCTCTTTCTGTTGAAATTGTTTTAGGGAGAAGAGAAGTAAGTTTGTGGATTGTTCTTGAGAAGGTTGGAAGTCAGACAATCTCTTCTAACAAAGGGGAATATGTAATGCAATTGTTCGGCGGGGCCTACTCTAAATTTTTAAAAGTTTTTGATTCCGAGGTGAAAGAGGATTTTGTTTTTCGTCTTAGAGAAGCTTGTAAAAGATGTGGTTGTTATTTTGCCGATAACAGCAAAGATCTTCATAGACAAGCAAAGGAAGAGATGTCAAAAGCGGTAGTTCTTAAAAAACTGAAAGTTCATCTTTCGGTAAGGATGAAAGAATCTTATTCTTAGGGGTAGAAGTAGCTGTGGGAAAGGGGTTTTGGCGTAAGCCAAAACCCCTTATTTTTGTGTTATTTGGTAGCACGATTTTGTGTGTTTATGTAGTTGCAAATTTTTTATTTTTCTATATACTATTAGCCACTGTATGTTAGAAAAAAATCAATTTAAAAGACGGTAATAATAAATCTTGTTGGTTTGTTTTTGCCGCTTTGTAAGCGGTTTTTATTTTTTGGGTAAAGCCAAAAAATAATTCGCCTTGGGCGGATAGCCAATTTAGAAAATTGATTAACGGTAAGACTGATCATTGAAAATTGAATAGCAGGTAAAAATAAAGCATTTTGAATTACAAAACATAAAATCATTTTGTAATTCAAAAAATAAGATTGCGATTTTTAAATTTCCTAACAGGAAATTTAAGGGCGTATGGTGGATGCCTTGACTCTAAAAGGTGATGAAGGACGTGGCATGTCTGCGATAAGCTTCGGTGAGGTGACTAGCAACCTTTGACCCGGAGATCTCCGAATGGGGAAACCTTCCGTGATAGATTCACGGAGCCGTGTCTCACTAGCGTTCGTCACGGAATTTTTAATTTTATAATTTTTAATTTTTATTTAAATCAAAATTTCTAATTTTTAATGACGAATTTTAGCGAAGCTAAAATTCGTTAAGTTTCAAAAATTAGTTATTAAGAAATTATTTAAAAATTAAAAATTAAAAATTACAAAATTCTTCGTGGTGAGCGATAGCGAGACACGGAGCGTACCTGGGGAAGTGAAACATCTCAGTACCCAGAGGAAAAGAAAACAATAGTTATTTCCTTAGTAGCGGCGAGCGA
>Ga0208904_1002781_pt1 | contig 10755 bp, 4 predicted proteins | sample AntAceMetag02UKB_FD_184774 | JGI IMG/M metagenome (GOLD analysis project Ga0208904, IMG submission 184774) | Saline lake microbial communities from Ace Lake, Antarctica - Antarctic Ace Lake Metagenome 02UKB (SPAdes) (version 2) | ecosystem: Environmental > Aquatic > Non-marine Saline and Alkaline... | reverse complement strand
ATAAATAGCTAACATTAAAATTTATCCAAAAAAAAGCGGGACAACTATTGTTGTCCCCAGAATCGTTGTTAAAGAGATCGTACTAACAGTCGTAACTGTTTTCTGATAGCCTTAATCTTCATCCTGCCTACCTCTTTCGTAACAGGTAGGTTTTCAACGATTCCCTGGAAGATACAATTTATTATTTTTTGTTCGGTCTGTTTTCTCCTTCCTTAATGTTCAATGATAATTACATTTTAACATAGTTATAATAATTTGTCAAGTCTATTTATTTTATTGTTTATATTTAATCGCAATTTAATAAAGACAACGGGCTAAAAGTGGACAAGCTGTTGATAACTTGGGTAGTTACTAAATCTTAAAAATGCTATAATTTAGGTAATGAAATATTTTTAGGCTAATTTTAGCATAATTTCACCTCTTGACTTCGGGTGGCGGTTTTGCTTGACAAAAATGCATGAAACCCATAAAATTACATCATATCTAATTCGCCAACATTAGCGACTTGGAACATATAAACGTACAAAATTAAATAACAAATTGATGCCTTTGCCCTCCCGGGCTGAAATAAGGGCCTCTTTTATTTTATCTATTTATAAACTATGTCAACTTTATCAAACGCCAAGCTTGAGCGAAAATATTTTCGCCCAATTAAGGATGCAATGCCTTTACCCGATTTAATTACAGTTCAAAAAACCTCTTTCGATTGGTTTTTGAAAGAAGGATTTAAAGAATTATTTGAAGAGATCTCTCCTATTAAAGATTTTACTGGTAGAGATTTGGAACTTTATTTCTACGATCATTATCTAGACGCTCCTAGGTTTGATGAAAAAGTTTCTAAAGCTAAAAATTTAACATTTGAAGGAGCTTTACGAATTAACACTGCTTTAGTAAACCAAAAAACTGGTGAAGTAAAAGAACAAGAAGTTTATCTTGGTGACTTTCCTTTGATGACAGATCGAGGAACTTTTATTGTTAATGGAATCGAACGTGTCGTTATTAGTCAGTTGATCAGATCAGCTGGCGTATTTTTTACTTCTGAATTAATCAAAGGTAAAAAACATTATGGTGCTAAGGTAATTCCAAATCGTGGTGCATGGTTAGAACTTGAAACAGATACCAATAATGTCATCATGGTAAAAGTTGACCGAAAAAGAAAAGTTCCTGTGACTGCTCTTCTTCGAGCATTTGGATATGGTAGAGATGAACAGATCATGGAATTATTTAAAGGAGCTGACGAAGGCGAAATTAAATATTTAGAAGAAACTCTTGCAAAAGATCCAAGTAAAACCGAAGCAGAAGGATTGAAAGAAGTTTATAAAAGAATTAGACCAGGCGACTTGGCGACTGCTGATAACGCAAAACAACTTATCTACTCAATGTTTTTCAAATTTGAAAGATATGACTTTGAAAAAGTTGGTCGATACAAATTAAATGCTCGATTTAATGAAGGACTTGAAATAAACAAAGAAACTAGAATTTTAAGACGAGAGGATTTGATAAATATTATCACAGAAATTATTAGTTTAAATAATTCTCAAAAAGATGCAGATGATATCGATCACTTGGGTAACAGACGTGTTAGAGCAGTTGGTGAGCTTATTCAAAACAAATTTAGAATAGGTTTAGCTCGAATGGAAAGAATTGTAAAAGATAGAATGAGTACTAAAGATATAGATGCCCTTACTCCAGGAAAACTTATTAACGCTCGACCTGTTATTGCGTCTATTCGAGAATTTTTTATGTCTTCACAGCTTTCACAGTTTATGGACCAAATTAATCCACTAGCTGAGTTGGTTCACAAACGAAGAGTTTCTGCTATGGGTCCTGGTGGACTTTCTAGAGAAAGAGCCGGCTTTGAAGTTCGTGATGTTCATCGAACTCATTATGGAAGAATCTGTCCGATTGCGACACCTGAGGGACCAAATATTGGTTTAGTTGGTCACATGGCTAGCTATTCAAGAATAAATGAATATGGCTTTTTAGAAACACCTTATAGAAGAGTAACTACTAAAGTTAAAAATACTGAAAAAGAATTAGTTGGAGAAATACTTAGAGGAGACCTGACTGCTCCTGAGTCTGACAAAGTTATTGCAACTGATGGTATTAAGATCGAAAAAGACTTAGCCAAGGAAATTTCTAAAGTAAAAGAAATCGAAGAAGTCCCTGTTAAACCTCATGTTACCAATGAGATTGACTATGTTGATGCGTTTACAGAAGAAAGAAAAATTACTTGTGCGGCCACAGCTGAAATAGATGAAAATGGCTATTTTCAAGACGAGAGATTACCAGTACGAAAATATTCTCATCCTGCGGTTGAGTTTATTCACAATATTGATTACATGGATGTTTCTCCAAAACAGATTATTAGTATCAGTACTAGTTTGATTCCATTTATTGAACATGATGATGCGTCTCGTGCACTTATGGGTACAAACATGCAAAGACAAGCCGTGCCTTGTGTCATTCCTGATTCTCCTTATATCGGAACCGGCGTAGAAGCTAAAGCCGCTTATGATTCTGGTCACGTGATCACTTCTCCTGTTGATGGTGAGGTTTCTTACGTTGACGGTAGAAGAATCGAGGTTAAGGGAAAAGATGGTAAAAAGTACGAAGTTAATTTAAATAAATTTATAGGTTCAAACGCCTCAACCTGTTTAAACCAAAAATCAATAGTTGATTATAAACAAAAAGTTAAAAAAGGTGATCCACTTGCTGACGGAGCATCTATTGATAATAGTGAACTTGCCCTAGGTCAAAATGCACTTGTTGCATATATGGCTTGGGAAGGTGGTAATTATGAAGATGCGGTTTTGATTTCTGATCGACTTGCTTATGAGTCAAATAAATATACTTCTATTCACGTTGAAGAACATACAATAGAGGTTAGAGATACAAAATTAGGTCCTGAGGTAATTACCAGAGACATTCCAAATGTCAGTGAAGAAAAATTAAAGAATCTTGATGAAGAAGGAATAATCAGAGTTGGTGCTCAAGTAAAGTCAGGTGATATCTTGGTTGGTAAAATTACTCCAAAAGGTGAAACTGAGCTTTCAGCAGAAGAAAAACTTCTTCGAGCGATCTTTGGTGAAAAAGCTAAAGATGTCAAAGACTCTTCACTCTATCTTGAACATGGTGAACACGGAAAAGTTATTGATATTAAAATATTTACTAAAGAAGACGGCGATAAGTTAGCAGCCGGAGTGACTCGAGCTATCCAGATATCTATTGCACAACTTAGAAAAATTCAAGTAGGAGACAAAGTAGCTGGTCGTCATGGTAATAAGGGTGTTATTTCTAGAATCGTTTCTAGTGAAGATATGCCATTTTTAGAAGATGGTACTCAAGTTGACATCATGTTGAATCCTCTTGGTGTTGCTTCTCGTATGAACTTAGGTCAGATTCTTGAGCTTCATCTAGGTTTAGCTGCCAAAAAACTTGGTTATAAGGTTGCGACTCCAGCTTTCAACGGTGTCTCTGAAAAAATGATTAAAGTTGAGCTTAAAAAAGCTGGTTACCCAGAAGATGGTAAGTTGGTCCTTTATGATGGAAGAACAGGACAACCTTTTGATAAAAAAGTTTCTTGTGGTATTTCATATATCTTAAAACTAAACCATTTAGTTGAAGATAAGATTCACCAAAGATCAATTGGTCCTTACTCATTAGTTACTCAACAGCCGCTTGGTGGTAAAGCTCAGTTTGGTGGACAAAGATTTGGTGAGATGGAAGTATGGGCATTAGAAGCTTATGGAGCTGCCAATACTTTGCAAGAAATCTTGACTATTAAATCAGATGATACAACTGGCCGATCAAAAGCCTATGAGTCAATTATTAAGGGTGAGCCAATTAGCAGAGTTCATGCACCAGAAGCATTTAATGTTTTAGTTAGAGAGCTTAAAGGACTTTGCCTTGAAGTTGAATTATTAAGTGATAAACCCGTTGAAAAGGTTGAAGGAAAATATAGTGAAGAAAATAAAGACGAAAAGTCTGCAGAAAAAGAATCTAATAAATAATTACTATAAATATACAAATATATGATTCATGAACACGAAACAACTAAAATGTCAGACTTTGACTCGATTAGACTTAGACTAGCTTCACCTGACGATATTCACGAATGGTCATTCGGAGAAATTGTCAAACCTGAAACCATAAACTATCGAACTCAAAAGCCTGAACGAGATGGTCTTTTCTGTGAAAAGATTTTTGGCCCAACAAAAGATTGGGAGTGTTATTGCGGAAAATATAAGAGAATTAGATATAAAGGAATCGTTTGTGATAAGTGTGGAGTTGAAGTTACTCGTTCAATCGTTCGAAGAGAGCGAATGGGACATATTGATTTAGCTGCACCTGTTTCTCATCTATGGTTCTTAAGGGGTATTCCGTCAAAAATTGGTTTAGTCCTAGATATGTCGGCGCAAGCTTTAGAGAAAGTTATTTATTTTGCCAACTTTATCATTACAAAAGTAGATGAGGATCTTAGAATTGAGGCTCTTAGTCAAATCGAGGATGAATCTATTGCTAAGAAAAAATCAATTTCTGGAGATTATAAAAATAGAGATAATCAACTTCAACAAAAATTTGCTGAAGTTAAAGAAGGAAAAGACAAAGATAAGACAGAACAAGAACTTATCAACTTAACAGTTGAAAAAGATGAATCTTTAAATAGATTAGGTGAGGCTGTTGATCTTGCTCGAAAAGAACTTAAAGAATTAAAGGTTGGTCAGATCATTTCAGAATCAACATATCAAGATTTGTCTATTAAGTACGGACATATTTTTGAAGCTGGTATTGGTGCTGAAGCTGTTAAAAAACTTTTAACTGAAATAGATTTAGATAAATTAGCTAAAGAGATTGAAGAAGTAATGCTTGAGAGTGGTGAAAACCAAGCTCGACGACTTATTCGAAGATTAAAGTTAGTTAAAAATCTAAAAAAGAATGGAATTCGACCAGATTGGATGGTCTTAGACGTAATTCCAGTTATTCCTCCAGATCTTCGACCAATGGTGCCATTAGATGGCGGTCGATATGCTGCTTCTGACCTTAACGATTTATATAGAAGGGTTATTAATAGAAATAATAGACTTAAAAGACTTAAAGAACTGAATGCTCCAGAAGTTATTCAAAGAAATGAAAAACGAATGCTTCAAGAAGCTGTTGATGCTTTGATAGATAATTCAGCTAGACATGGTAAAACTGTCGCTGCCTCAACTGGTCAAAAGCGAACTTTGAAGTCTTTAGCCGACATGCTTAAAGGTAAACAAGGTCGATTTAGACAAAACTTATTAGGTAAACGTGTTGATTATTCTGGTCGTTCTGTAATTGTGGTTGGTCCAAAACTTGCTTTAGACGAATGTGGTCTGCCGAAGATCATGGCTTTAGAATTGTTTAAACCTTTTGTCATCGCTGAGCTTATTAAAAGAGAATTAGTTTATAATGTTAGATCAGCTAGTCGATATATCGAAGCCCAGAAAAAAGAGATTTGGGATATTTTAGAAGAAATTACTGATAGATCACATGTACTTCTAAATCGTGCTCCAACTCTTCATCGTCTTGGTATTCAGGCTTTTAGGCCTAAACTTATTGAAGGTAAGGCTATTCAGGTTCATCCATTAGTATGTACAGCTTTTAACGCTGACTTTGATGGTGATCAAATGGCTGTGCATGTACCGCTAACTGAAGATGCTCAAAAAGAAGCTAGAGAAATAATGAGTGCAGCTAAGAATCTTCTTAAGCCAGCCACAGGGGATCCAGTCGTAACTCCTTCACAGGATATTGTTTTGGGATGTTACTACGTTACTTTGATGGACAAAGAAGGTGATAGTAAAAATATTAGAAAATTTTCAGAACCGTCAGAGGCTATCATGGCTTATGAACTAGGTGATATTACAATTAGTCAAAGAATTAAAGTTAAGATAGGTAAAGAATTGATTGAAACAGCAGTTGGTCGAGTTTTGTTTAATGAATGGTTACCAGAGGGTCATCGTTATGTGAATGAAGTTCTTGATAAAAAAGGAGTTAAAAACCTGATTGGTGATTATCTTAACGATCAAGGTAATGAAAAGACAGTTCTTTTCTTAGATGCTATGAAGGAATTTGCTATTAAACATATTACTGCTTCAGGTATTAGTTGGGGAATGGATGATCTAGTTATTTCACCAGAAAAACCAGCTATAATGAAAAAGGCTGAAGAAGAGGTAGACGAAGTAACTGCTCAATATCAGATGGGTCTCTTAACTGACGATGAAAGACATTTTAAGGTTATTGAGATTTGGACTCAGACAAAAAATGATGTAATGGAAGCCTCTAAGAGAGCTTTAGATAAAGAGGGTTCAGTTTTCGCTATGATTAATTCAGGTGCTCGTGGATCTTGGGGGCAAACAACACAGATGATGGGAATGAAAGGTTTGGTGGTAAACCCAGCCGGTGAGATGATCGAGTTGCCAGTTAAAGCAAGTATGAAAGAAGGACTTGAAGTGCTGGAATACTTTATTTCTACTCATGGTGCACGTAAAGGTTTATCTGATACAGCCCTTAGAACAGCTTCTGCTGGTTATCTAACTAGACGTTTGGTTGATGTTAGTCAAGAAATAACAGTTTACGAAGATGATTGTAAGACAACTGATGGTGTATTTTTCACTAAGAAAGAAAGTGAAGAAGTCGGAACAACTCTAGTTAAACGTGTCACAGGAAGAATAGCAGCCGAAGACCTTAAGATTGGTAAAAAGACAATTGTCAAAAAGAATGATGTCATCACTCAAGACTTTTATGAGCAATTAGAAAAAGCTGACTTAGATGAAATTAAAATAAGGTCAGTACTTACTTGCGCTACTAAGCGTGGTGTTTGTACTAAGTGTTACGGTTATGACTTGGGCCATAATAAAATGGTAGAAAAAGGTACAGCCGTTGGTGTTATTGCCGCTCAGTCAATTGGTGAGCCGGGTACACAGCTGACTATGAGAACTTTCCATACTGGTGGTGTGGCTGGATCAGATATTACTCAAGGTTTGCCTCGTGTAGAAGAATTATTTGAAGCTCGTCCAATCAAAAAACCAGCCGTTATAGCTGATGTTGATGGAACAGTAACAGAAGTAGAAAACAGAGGTAAACAAAAGATAATCCATGTTGAATGTACTGAAAACTTTGTGGAAGAACATAAATTAACCAAAACAGCTAAGCTAAGTGTGGCTGACGGTGATAATGTAAAAACTGATGACTTACTATTTACCAAAGCTAAAGTTGAAGTTAAGGCTGTTAACTCTGGTCTGGTAAAAATTGAAGGAAAACTTTTAACAATCTCTGGTGAAGTAGATAGAATCAAAGAATTCCCTGTGTTAGTTGGTTACTCTACCTGGGTTATTAAGGGAGATCTTATCACTAAGGGTCAACAGATTTCAGAGGGCTCTGTAGATGTTCACGAATTATATGAGTTGAAAGACAGAGATGCAGTACAAAAATATATTATTGCTGAGGTTCAAAGAATCTATTCATCTCAAGGTCAACCATTAAGTGATAAACATATTGAAATAGTTGTTCGACAGATGTTTAGTCGATATTATATTAAAGATTCAGGTGACACAGATCTATTAGTTGGTGATGTTCTTTCACGAGAACAAGTTATTTTAGCCAATGAAAAAGCTGTTAAAGATAATAAGAAAGAGGCTGATGTAACAAATCTTTTGCTTGGTATTACTAAAGCATCATTAAACACTGATTCATGGTTATCAGCTGCTTCATTTATGGAAACTTCAAGAGTCTTGATCGACGCTGCTATGACTGGTAAAGTCGACACACTTAAAGGTTTAAAAGAAAATGTAATAATTGGTAAACTTATTCCAGTTGGAACTGGTTTTAAAGGAGCCAAAAAAGAGAAAGCAGCTAAGGTCGAGAAAAAAGACAAAGAAGAAGTAAAAGCTAAGAAAGAATAATAGCTAAAAAGGGTTAACTCAATATGCCTTTTAATAGAAAACAACCTCCAATGGTATAATCTCTTGGAGGTTGTTTTATTTTATAATAAATATTATAATATAGGTAATAAAACAAAAATAAAAAAATGGGAATTATTGAATTAACGGCGACACAATCATATATATTATTTGCCCTAGTCTTTGTAGTTAGTGTTATCTTGGCTAGAATAGTATATTACATATTTAAACATCCAGTTAAGTTTGTTATTAGGAAGTCAAAGTCTAAGCTTGATGATGCTATCGTTGATACAATCGAAGAACCGATTGTTTTTTTAATTGTAATTTTAGCACTCTATTTTACTTGGCGTCACACGGTTATCCCGGCAAATGTTCATGACATTGTTAGGCAGATTATCTGGGTCTTGATTATTTTAGATGTAGCCTACTTTGTTTATGGAATATTTGACTTGATTTTTGCCAAGTTGCTTACTCCTCTGGCTAAAAACTCAAAAAGTAAATTAGACGATCAGTTGATTCCTGTTTTTAGAAAAGTTATCAAAATTATTATTTTGATAATTGCTTTCATTGTCGCACTTGATAATTTTGGTATAGACGTAGCTGCTCTTGTCGCAGGGCTAGGTATCGGGGGAATAGCTATAGCTCTAGCCGCTAAAGAAACATTATCTTCTGTTCTCGGGTCTTTTGTGGTTTTAGGGGATAAACCATTCCAGATCGGGGATGTTGTACGAGTCGGCGATCATGAAGGTAAGATAAAAGAAGTGGGACTAAGGAGCTCGCGGATAAGTACTTGGGAAGGAACTGAAGTTATCGTTCCTAACAACAAGATATCAGAAATGGTGATTGAAAATGTTTCTAAAAGAAAGGGCATCAGAAAGAGTATTTTAATCCCTATGCATGTTACTACCAAATACAAAAGTATGGTTAAGACAAAGAAAGAAATTAATCAGTTTCTGACTAAGTATAAAGATATCGACAAAGAGCATTATGTAGTAATCAATGATTTTCCATCCAGAGCTATTGAGCTTAGAATAATTTATTGGATCAAAGAAGCTAATAACTACGAAGATTATATGAAGGTCAAAGATAATATTAATTTAAAGGCTATTGAAATTATGCAAAAAAATAAAATAGAATTATTAGGTAAATAATATTAAACATATGGAACAATCAACAACTAAAATTTTAGGAACAGTTGTCATCGTCTTGGGAATCTTGATATTAGCGGCTATAATCTACTTAATTGTTACTGGATACATTTTCTAGAATAATTGTAAATAAAAATCGGCTCTCAATGCTTGTGGAGCCGATTTTTTTGTTGCTTGATCTTTTTTAATAAATAATATAAGATATTTTTAGTCGATATATTGTATATAATCTCTACAGGAGGCGTGTGCCATGTATATTGCAGTTGATAGTCAGGGATCTAGTAATCCTTATTTAACATTATTTTCTGGGAAACTAGTTTGGGGGCCTGATCGTAAAAAGGCAGAACAATTCGTAAGTGAAGAGCTCGCACTTGAAAAGGGCAGAGAAGCAATGCCAAACGTGGAAATGGCAAAAAGGGTGGTTGCCAAAGAATTTTGAAATTTTCTTTCGGGTAGTATATACAGCGTAAGTTTGTTATGAACTTGCGCTATTTTTTTTGGAATAAAAAATCTCCATAGGGGTGGGTAAAGGGACTTGAACCCTCGACCCTCGGTACCACAAACCGATGCTCTAACCAGCTGAGCTATACCCACCCCTATAGAGACTTATATATGTTTTTACCCGTGCGATTACGAAGTAAACGCTTGGGTCATTTTTAAAACCCGCCAATGCGAGTTGCTATTATTATTAACTATTTTGGCTAAAAAGTCAAGGTAGTCTTTGTTTGGCAAGGGCAATTAAAGCTAATGTATTAGGATAAGAGCTTAATTTATAATTTTCACCCCAGGAAAATGCTCCCAAATATTGACCACTATTAAGTTGAACTAAAGCATTGATCATCTCGTTTTCAAAATTAGTATCATCAAGTTCATGAGCTAACATAGCGATTAAAGCATAGACAGAAACATCAGCACACCACTGACAAAGTGGTTCTCCGTTTGGAGAATATTCACTAGCGATATGAGGATATTTTCCTTCCATTAATTCTGTTTGCCAGCGACTTTTCCAAAAATTTAGATTTTCTTGAGCCAGACCTTTATTGTATCCTGCTAAGTTTAAACCGATAGTTGCTTGGTGAATGGAATTTAGAGTTGTATCTGTGGAATATTTTTGAGTAGAGTAATTATACATTTCATGAAATAAGCCATTGCCATAAGCTCCGTTGACTACAATATTACCTGAGTTATTTTTTATTGTTTGCCAGTCAGAGTCATATTTATTCAGCATAGTCATAACGGGGAGATTAATATATGAAAGATAAACATCATTATTAGTATAAACTCCTTCATTATTCCAACTAGCACCTTGAGTTAGTGAGTTATTGTAAGTTGTATATTCTTTTAACCCTCGTGAAATATGTAAAGCCAAATCATAGTATTCAGTATTGTCTAGGTTTTCATAAGCAGTTAAAAGAGCCTGAACAATTCGGAGATCATCGATAGAGGCGCTTGCTTGATAGTTAGCATGACTATAGTTTGAGTCTAGCTTCCAATAGATTAAACCATGTTCAGAAAGCATGTATTTTTCTAAGAAGCTTGTTAATGTATCTAATTGTTGACAGTTGTTAGTCATAGCGTAGTAGAGCATGGCTAATCCTTGTCTTTCCGAGCCAAAGCGATGATTAGCACAAGCCTCAGGTTCTGCCTGCCAGCCAGTTCTAGCAGTACACCAAACACCACCT
>Ga0208904_1002779_pt1 | contig 10757 bp, 17 predicted proteins | sample AntAceMetag02UKB_FD_184774 | JGI IMG/M metagenome (GOLD analysis project Ga0208904, IMG submission 184774) | Saline lake microbial communities from Ace Lake, Antarctica - Antarctic Ace Lake Metagenome 02UKB (SPAdes) (version 2) | ecosystem: Environmental > Aquatic > Non-marine Saline and... | reverse complement strand
TTCTTATTAAAGCCGCTGATGAGGGTTTGACTTATAGCCAAACCGCAAAGGTAGCAGGAGCAATAGCACAAGCAAAGACGCCAGAAGAGAGACAAGCCATTCTTAATACGCCTATTGAGAATCCTATGTTTGATCGTATTGTTAGGGCAAAGGCAAGGGCAAAGCGGGAAATAAAAGAAGAAATAAAAGACAAGCATTTTGAGAAGACGCAGGAAGTTAAGGAATTTCTTGACGCGTTGTTCGTGTTTGAGAAAGCAATCAGGGAGGCAGACGAGGCGATTGATTTTGATAAGTTTTCACCGGAAGCAAAGCAGTTTAGCATACATAGATTAGATAAGTTGTCAGGGCATATTAGCGAATTAGTTATTAGATTAATGGAGGTATGAGATGAGTGAGTTTACAAGAGAAAAGAAAAACATGCGTATTGAAGAAGCCGCTGAAGCAGTGGTAGAAATATTAAAAGAACAGAAAAAGAAACCAGTCTATAAAAGATATTTGTTTGGGATATTTGATAAAATGGTAGATAATAATCGCCGCAAGGATGGTTATTTATTCGTACCAACAATAGAGAACAGAGAAATAGCAAAGCCAGATAAAAAGTTTATAGAAAATAACTGGGCTGAAATAAGGGAATATTGTGCTGAACACTATAAGAAATATGTAGTGTGGGATCCAAATGGAATAAGGATAGGTACTTTCAAAGAATATCAAACCCAACAATCTGCATTCCAAAACATAGCTAAAGGAATAAGCAAAAAGCATAATAAAAGAGCCGAGTTGATTAATGAGCGTGGTGGAGAGTCAGAGTTTATTGAAGTGCAGAGATTACAAATAGCTACAGGCGAATAAGAGGTTAGAAGTGTGCTTGATGTTTGCCAAAACTCAATAACGCTAACCGGCTCCGATGTATTTAAGAGGTGATTATGAATGACCTAAATGAATTTATGGCAACGGAAGTGATGGGGTACGCAGATTATGCAGTTGGGAAAGCCGCCGTTCCAATAATGGTAGGTGATGGTGACGAAATGGTTGATATTGATTTTAGTTGGATTGATTGGCATCCAACCACAGACATAGCGCAGGCGATGATGTGTGCGGATAAATTTATTGAATATAACATTACAAGAAGCGATGATGGAACATACTGGTTTGCTGGTCGAACTAAGAAGTTATCGGTCTGGCATTCTTGGGGCGCAGAAACCCTTAAAGAATTACCACTTGCGATATGTTCCGCAATCAAACAGGCGGTTGAGAATGGATAATAATATTCAAGAAGTTAAAGACACGATCACAACGCGATTTATGGAAAACTCACATTCCTGGCATGACTATGAGAGAGCAAAACAGATTGTCAAGGAAGGGTTTACAAGTGATGAGTACGCGCTGCTTATAAAGTTTATAGCGAATTATTTGGGAGTATAAATGGCATCAAATTATTGGATAAAACTTTATCACGAGATATTAGACGACCCTAAAATGTGTCGGCTAACTGATCGCCAATATCGCAGAGTGATTGAGTTATTTCTACTTGCTGGTGATTATGAAAAATCAGGAGTATTACCACCTTATGACGACATTGATTTTAGGTTGCGTTTTCCTGAAGGGCTAAAAGAAGATTTAGAATCACTGGTAAGTGTAGGTATATTATCGATTGATGAAACAGATGGATATTTTATTACCAGGTGGGATGATCGCCAAAGTGCTATGAATAACACAGAACGGTCACAGCGCAGGCGCGAAAGGGAACGCAAGCAAAACTATTACAGTAACGACAATGCAACACTAAAGCAACGCAAGCGCACCGATTCGGTCGTAGATATAGATAAGATAAGAATAGATGAGACAAAGAAGCCACGGTCTCAAAAAGTTGTAAAAGAAACACAGGAATTTTTAGATTGGTTTATGTTAAAGACAAATCTAAAGCCTCCTAAAGGTAAATTATTAGACAACAAATGGTTGATACCATTAACTCAGATGTTAGATTTGGTCGGTTTTGATATTGAAAAAGCCAAGATGTTGATGATGATAACTATAAAAGATTGCGATAAAAGTAACTGGAGTTTCTCCACGCCTTATCAGATACAAAGTAGATACAACGGTATCGCCGGCAAACAAAAGCGCAAGGGCGTATCAGCCGGGACTGAATTTAATCCAAAGGACATAAAATGACAATCCAACCAATTTACAGCAGGGAATCTGAAGAAGCGGTTATTGGTGCGGTCCTTATTAACCAGGAAGTATTCAAGACCATCGACCTTCAACCATCGGACTTCTATGATATTACTTATGGTGAAGTTTGGCAGGCGTTCCAGAAAATAACCATGGAGGGCGGAACGATTGACATTCTCACCGTCAAGGAAAAGCTGAACGGTAAAACTGATGTACTCAATTTAGTGGCGAATGTTCCCTCTTCACTACACGCTAAACACTACAGCGAAATAATAAGAGAGAAGGCACGGCGCAGACAACTTGTTGTCCTTGCATCGGATATGGCAAAGTCGGCGTACAATCAGACCGGAAATCTTGAGGAAGAAATACCTGAATATCTAACGCGGTTGGTGAATTCAGCACGGATCACGAATGGTGCTGAGCATGTATCAGTTGCACTTGCTGAATTGTACGATGAGATAAAAGAACGCAGCCTTGATCCGCGAGATATTTGGGGAATACCGACTGGATTTACTGACTATGATCTTATGACCGGAGGGCATCACCCCGGAGAGATGACATTATTATCCGGCAAGCCGGGATTAGGCAAGTCTATTATCTGTATTCAAATGGCTGTGGGTATGAGTAAACATTCACCGGGTGTTATCTATGAGATGGAAATGGGGAAAACGCAGACGGTCCGGCGGTCAGTATCCAACGAGAGCAGGATAGAAACAAGGCGGATGAGAAACGGAAATGTGAAAGGTGAGGATTGGAATTTATTAGCTAAAGCGATTGCAAGCATGGAGACATTACCTATTTATATTACTGATCACACCGGATGGACAACGGCCAGCATGAGGGCCGACCTTGCGAGATTGAAAGCGCAGCAGGGTATCAAATGGTTTGTTGTGGATTACCTTTATCTCTTACAGGATCAGTATGGAAATAATGACTATGAGCGGTTGGCTTATATTTCTAAGTCACTAAAGAATATCTGCAAGGATTTAGACTTGTCAGGGCTGATAATACATAGCATGACTAAGGCAGAAATGAATAGCGATAACCCGTCATTAGCAGGCATGAGAGGATCAGGACAAATTGCCTATGATGCGGATGTAGCGGTTTATCTTATTGAAGATGAGCTGGATAAGGATAACGTAAAATTATACTTCGTGAAATTCCGCGAGGATATTCCAGATAGATATGTAAGATTGAGAAAGGACACAGGGTATCCGGCGTTCAAGAATATTGAGAACGGCTATACTACACGGACGCCCTACAAGGATTGATGATGATTAAGTATATTAAAGGTGAATACGGAAATATAGGGAATCACTAATGACATATAAAATCCTGCAAGGTGACTCAATAGAAGTAATGAGAACGCTTGACGCTGGTTCTGTGGATATGTGCGTAACAAGTCCTCCCTATTTTGGCCTAAGATCATATCTTGACGATGATGATGCTGATAAACCGCTTGAAATCGGCCTTGAACAAACACCAGATTGTGGCCGGCATGGATTAATGAGACTGAGAAGAGACATTACCCCAGATCAGCTAAAATATGTGGTCCGGCAGTTGACGGACGCGGGGTATTTCGATGTTTGAGATAGTGGCAGGGAGGGCAAAGGGTTACACCATTAGAGACATCATAGCGGACGCTTGGAAATGGACCCCACGGTTTGATATGGTGTACGTGGAGCTTACCTCCGCGATGGCCGCATTCTTGACACGTATAATTATCTCGCAAAAGAACATTATCTCTAAATTCTTTATATTCTTTACTATTGAACGCCTTATTTCTAATAGTAGAAAGTCCGCCTTGCCAATTCCAGTGATTAGTACCGACAAGATGAGCGTTTTTTGGTGGGATGCACCCCGCTTTTTTCACACCCCTGCTGATAGCTTTTTTATGTTCGATGGAAAGTTTCCGACCTTTCATTGCTTTAGATATCCCAATAATGGCCTTTTTACGTGCGGATGGTGTCATAAGCTGTGCTTGTCTTCCAGAAGCCTTTGCTATTGCGGAGAGTTTTTTTCTTACCTCTGGTCTTTTAGCTACATTGTTATGAAGATTATTATATGTAACATTACAAGACCTGCTGCAAAACTTCTTACCTCTCCCACAATATTCTACTCTGCATTGGAGGCATATCTTGGATAATAATTTTTCCATAGAGTATATTCTAAGCCGAAACGTATTATTTGTCAAGAATAAGATACCTAAAGATTTATTAGAATATTTTGAGCCGGCGGAATGCGGAAAGTGTTATATGTGTAGACTGGTAGATGTATTCAGAGAAGTCAAGCGGGTACTAAAAGACGACTCGACACTTTGGTTAAATCTCGGAGATTCTTATAACGGGAGTGGCAAGGCGGGAAGCAATCCAGAATATCAAAGCAAGCATACGGAATTTGGAAAACCATCTAAACATAAAGAGCGATTTGGGATGCCGACAAATATTGAAGGACTAAAGCCAAAAGACCTAATCGGTATCCCCTGGCGAGTAGCCTTTGCATTACAAGCCGATGGCTGGTATTTGAGGTCTGATATTATCTGGCATAAACCTAATCCGATGCCTGAAAGCGTGAAGGACAGACCGACTAAATCACATGAGTACATATTCCTATTAGCGAAGAGTAAGAAATATTATTATGACTATCAGGCAGTATTAGAACCAGCCGCTTACGATGGCCGTAAGGACACAAGATTTAAAGGAGCAACAAAGTCTTATGATGGGGTTATGCCAAACGGGCAACCTCAATCATTCGCACAAAACGGGCATGAACGCTTGCCGAATAAGATACGGGGATTTAAAACTAAAGACAATGGTGATAATCCGCAACATCACGGAAATGATATTGTTACAGAAGTCAGGGGTAGAAACAAGCGCACAGTCTGGACCGTAAATACAAAGCCATTCAAAGGCGCGCACTTCGCAGTATTTCCGCCTAAGCTGATAACGCCCTGCATACTGGCCGGGTCAAGAGAGGGCGGAGTTGTATTAGATCCATTCTGCGGAAGTGGTACGACTGGCGTTGTATGCGCCGAGTTAGTCCGGGATTTCATAGGCATTGAATTGAATCCTGAATACGTGAAGATGGCTGAGGATAGAATTTATAAGGCAAGTCAGCAGATGAGGCTTTTATAACAATGCCGGCATATAAAGATAAGAGTGTTTGACGATGGAATAACCGTAGGGTTTCAATGCAAAAATGACAAGGTTATGATATTTGAACCGCCCCCAGGTTTTGGATGTAATTTATGGGAGAAAAAATGAGTAGTAGAAGAGAGAAAACGACATACTGCCACACCTGCAAAAAAGCGTTTCATTGGTTAGGAATTTGTAGACATCGCGCTATGCACAGAGATAAAACAGAGGATTGCGAAATTACTTATACCGATGGTAAGACTTATGTTCACGAATTTAGCAAGCGAAAAAGAAAGGCAGTGGAGGACAAATGAAATACTATTTTCAGTCCGGGGCATCCATAGAAAGAAACGAATACTCACGAAAGACAGGTATAATCTATGTACCATAGACAGCGCAGCGACACGAATCAAGCCGGAATTGTTGACGAACTTCGCGCCCTCGGTGCTGCGGTACTTGTCGTATCTGCGGTCTGCAAGTTTGATATCTTAGTCGGCTTCAGAGGAAAAAATTATATGTTTGAAATAAAACAACCTGGGAAGAAGTTGAGACCAGCGCAACAGGAATTTCACGACGCCTGGCGCGGCCAGATCGATAGAGTTGAGAGTTTGGAAGATTGTCTAAAAATTATGGAGGAGTAATGAACAGACAGAATAACAACTTACTGAATTTTATTTTGTGGATAATATTAATGGGGATTATGCTAATATGCGTAATCAACCTGTGCCCGATAGTTGTTCTAGGCACTGCAATATTTGGCCAATAACAGAGGAGTAATATGGAGCAAAATTTAATAGCAAATGACGAGCGTTATATTTATTTTGTTGAGCAGTGCCAGTCAACCATTATTGAATCAGCAACCGTTTCTAGATGGGCGTTGGTTGAGGGTTATTGGATTTTAGGCAAAACAATAAGAGAATATATGATAAGAGAAGAGTATGCTAAAGGAAATGAGGCGTTCCTTGACAGACTGGCAGGGAACTTAAAGAGCATTTCAAAAAGAACTTTATATCGCGCTGTGCAATTCTTTGATGCCTACCCTGTTTTGAATGATGTTCCTGGGGGTAAAGCGACTAGTTGGACAAAAGTTGTAACGGAATACTTACCTAGCAAAAAGGACAAACCCCTGGACGACTTCGGCGGAGCTTATGTAAAGCTGGATCGCTTCTTAAAATATGTTAAAGATTTAGTGTCGGAGAGTGCTTATCGAGAGTTTGAGCACTGGGGAGAAAAAGGCCGGCTGCTTCTGGAAGATTATGATAGTCGGAGAACAGCACCCGTAGAAATATTGGACGAAGAGCCTGTTCTTGAGATCCGTGGCCACCAGCCCGACGACTGGATCGATAATACTGATTTAGTGATTGGGAACGGAAATGACGATTGACCGGAGTATTCTTTTAAACTGGGAGCAGATGCACAAACTGACTGTACCTTTTTGTATCCGCGGAGACAAGACTTATCCAACGATCACGCACAAATGGTGGTATATGCACAGAATAAAAATGATGTTTTGCTTCCCGGAAGCCTGGGGGAGAAAATGGTACAAACCGTATGTGACTAATATTTATCTAAATTGAGGAAATGATATGGAATATCTAATAGCATTAAATATATTCTTTGCGATCGTTCTTTTAGGAATATGCGTGTTATCTGTATTTATGAAAAAGAGCTAATAGAAATTGAGGAGGAACAATGGCTAACGAAAAAACGAAGAAGGACTATCTGATACCGGTATCGGACAAGAGGTTGAAAGAATTAATAAATGAAACCGGACTTGAGGCACACCGTGTGTATTTTGGCACTCTGAAGAAGGACATTAACCATGCTCTTAAAGAGCTAGAATTGCACCGGCTGCAGCACAGGAAACGAGATCTAATGATAAGAAAAGCGCAGCTGTTGAAACAGAATAAAGCTCTCCTGGAAAAGCAAAAGGGTGTGAAAAATGAATAAAAAACACATAACGAATGGTGGTTGGTGCTGGTGCTTTCCGACGTGGGATGATAAAGATGCAAGTGTAATAATTCATCATTCCGCCAGCGAGTTAGCGGAATTGCGCCGATACGATGCACGCAGATTTATGAAAGTTGCAGTAGAAGGGCTTGACAATCCAGACAACACGAAAGATTCGTTGAGCTGGATAATCATGCAGTGCAAGGATGTATTGGGAGTTGAAGATGACTGAAATAACCTGGAGCAACGAAAAGAGAAAACTATCAGCATCAGTATAGGAGGAAGCGATGGAAATTCAAGCAGAGCAAATAGTATGGCAGAACAAAATACCAACCGGACCAGACAGACAGTTGCTTATTATTGTAGAAATAGACCATAAAAAGCTATGTATGGGAGCAGCTGACCTTGTTGGTGGATTATGGGAGAACTGGGCTGACAAATTCAAATGTAAGAAGAACGCGTCAATTATAGAGTGGGCTGAAATGCCTGAAATTAATAGGCGCGGAGTGATAGACACCATGGAAGTAGATTATGTGAAATACGCAGAAGAAGCGGGCGCAGTTATTGAGGAAATGAAGTACGATATTGAGCAGGCTATTAAGGAATTAGAAATGCAAACAAATTCAATTCCAAGATGGAGGGTGATTGATATTGTAAAAAGACATTTAACAAAATACTTAGATCCGGAGGAAGCGATGGAAAAGAAAATAGAAGAATTGAAACCGATAGTAATTAGCAGTAAAAAGATATGCGGCAGCTGGGGGGATCTAATCAATGGAGAGATAGTTACTTCGCTAAATATTACCCCAGATGGAATAAGCGCGGTTGTCGGATACAGGACAACATACAAATTATCACCCGATCAATTTGGTGAATTGAAATTCATTAATGACAAGGCCTGCAGTGAGTGCGGAAGATCTTTTGAGGACGACTGATGAAAATAATAATTCCTTCCAGGAAGCGTCCGGAAATGGCGCAACGGCTGCAGACGATCTTACCTGAGAGCATTGTTTGCATAGCAGAATCAGAGTATGGGAGCTACAGAGACGTGTGTAATAACATAGAGCCACATCCTGACAATATATCTGGTATTGCGCCTCTTAGACAGTGGATCCTCAATCACTGGGAAGGACCGCTCGTTATGATAGATGACGACGTAATGCGGCTGTACTGCTTAACCGATCAATACGCGAGGGTTATCAAATTTGATAACTGGCCTGCAGTGATTGAGAACGCAGCAATAATGGCTGATGACCTGGGAGCGAATGTATTTGGATTCAACCAGGCATGGGATGTGAGGAAGTATAGGCCCATGGATCCATTCAGGATACACGGCTGGGTAATCGAACAAAAGGGAGCTAAAGCGATGATGATCAACGGGCCGGGGGGAAATGATGTAATTGCGCTATTCACCAACAAGGCGCACGCCGATAAGACTTTATTATCTTATGCTGCAGGCTATGAAGTAAAGCACTTCGGCCTAATCGAATTGAAGGCTTGATGTATATTTGAGTGGAGGAAACCATGGATAAAACTATGACGCATGAAGAAATTGTAAAACGCGCCCTGGAGGATCAAGATTTAATCAATAAAGAAATAGAAAAGAAAGCCTGGATCCAAACGGAAGAAATAGTATGGAATAAATACCCGGAGAGAAAGCCGCGGAATAATGAAACATATCTAGTTACTTATAGGGGCATCAAAGGCAGCTCTACTCTTAATTGGATTAACATCGATTGGCAGTGGGACGGTGATAAAGTTATTGCATGGGCAAAACAGCCTACAGGATGGATGGAATTAATCCCGAGGAAGAAGGAAAAATAATGGCACGATATGAAATCTGCTATAATAAAAAGCATGGCAGACCCGATCCGAGATGTTTACGCGCTTGATTTCGCTACTAAAGTTAGACTATTAGAACAAACTATTGCTGAAATGGTGGCAATTAAGGGGGATTTAGCGCAGAAAAGCCGTGAGTATTTTACAATTAAAGCTGAATTTGATACAATCAAAGCGCAGTTTGATTATCTAAAGGAATTAAAATCAGGACTGCAGTCAGCTATAAGGGCTGAAAGCGCATTGTAATAAATGATACAAAAAAGGCTTAGTAGAAAGCAGCAAGCATTTATCAACGAATATCTAAAGTGTTCGAATGCTACACAAGCGGCAATTAAAGCCGGTTATTCTAAAAGGTCTGCTCGAGGTATGGGAAGCGAAAACCTCACAAAACCAAACATTGCAGAAGAAATATCTAAACGCACTAAAGAAATGTGCATGTCTGCTGATGAAGCGTTGAAACTATTGGCGGAGCAAGCAAGAGGAACGCTTGATGACTGCATGGATGTTGGAGAAGATGGGAAGGTAAGGCTAAACTTCAGTAAGGCGAAAGAGAACGGGAAACTTCATCTAATAAAATCAATCGTTCCAACAGCCAACGGAATAAAGGTTGAGTTATACAGCTCCCAAAGGGCATTAGAACTGATTAGCAAGGCACATGGCTTGTTTACGGAAAAACCAGAGGAAGACGAACAAGAGGCAGTAAAGTTTTCTCTTCCAGCAATCGCAATAGCGCCTAGTTTCTTTGGAGCTTATCGGGATATCATATCTCACAATCACACGGAGTACGTTTTCAAGGGTGGCAGAGGATCCACAAAATCCAGCTTCACATCTGAGGTTATTGTTGAGTTAATAATGAATAACCCGGAATGGCACGCGCTTGTGACCAGGCAGGTCCGGGATACAATCAGAGATAGCGTCTATTCTCAGATAGAATGGGCAATCAATCATCTGGGCGTAACCGATAAATTCAAATGCACTACCAGCCCGCTAGAGATAACATACCTACCGACAAAACAAAAGATCTATTTTCGCGGGGCCGACGATCCAACCAAGATAAAATCAATCAAGCCTCGATTTGGAGCTATAAACATATTGTGGTTTGAGGAGTTGGATCAATTCCGAGGGCCTGCAGCAATACGAAGTATAGTCCAATCCGCTATTCGTGGTGGTAAGGAAGGATATATATTCAAGTCATACAACCCGCCGAGATCTCGGAGCAACTGGGTTTATAAAGAGCTGCAGATACCTAAAGAAAATCGGTTCGTTCACGATTCAGACTATACAACCGTTCCGTTTGAATGGCTAGGAAAGACATTCATAGACGAGGCCGAGTTCTTGAAAGAAGTCAACCGGCCTGCATACGATCACGAATACATGGGGATTGCAACCGCCCTGGGTGGATTAGTATTTGAGAATGTAGTGATCAGAGAGATCACAGAGGGAGAGATCCACGGAGAGAAGACCGGTTACGGTAAGAGAGTTGGCGGGTTTGATAATGTTTTGGACGGGCTGGACTGGGGATACTTCCCGGATCCGGCGCATTATGTGAAAATGCACTACGATCCAGCACGCTTGACGTTATATATTTATGACGAGTATCGCGCCTGGAGGACCTCAAACAAAAAACTATACGAGAAATTGGTCGAGCGTGGCTTGACAAGTCGT
>Ga0208904_1002774_pt1 | contig 10777 bp, 16 predicted proteins | sample AntAceMetag02UKB_FD_184774 | JGI IMG/M metagenome (GOLD analysis project Ga0208904, IMG submission 184774) | Saline lake microbial communities from Ace Lake, Antarctica - Antarctic Ace Lake Metagenome 02UKB (SPAdes) (version 2) | ecosystem: Environmental > Aquatic > Non-marine Saline and... | reverse complement strand
TAAACGGTACTACTTATTGGATCGGGCTTTACGACGCCAAATCATAGCATAACAATCCTAGCATCATGGAGGTGCGCGGATGAATGAGATTACGAATAGCAATCTGGAAAACAGATTGAAACAGATAGTGGGACGCCTCGGTGCGTTGGCTTACGAACGTCGTGAGCATACGTTGCGGATGGAAGCAATCGACTTAGAGGTTGGGCAGATGGAAGCTCAGCGAGTGTTGATTGAAGCCACACGCAACGACCTTGCAGTGGATCAACGAGACGAGGAAGGCCGACTGGAATCGGAGAAGGCCAATGCGAAAAACGAGCGATCCAAGCGAGCGAAGGAAGCAGCGCAAAAAAGGAAGGGGAAGACGACCAAAGAAACGCCACGTGAAAGGAAAGCAGCAACAGCAGCGTGACTTGGGAGTAACTCCGAATGAGGACAGGTGACAAGATGGATCTTGCGAATACATTTCAAGAAGCAGGACTAGATTGGAAGGGGTGGGAGCCAGTAGGTAGGCGTTTCACTGAACAGCAACTTGAACGCGGCATGGACCTGATCAACAACAAGGCCGGGTTGCGTCCTCGCAGACATGCGATGGTAATGGAGGAAGCTGTCACAACGACCGATTTCCCGTACCTGCTTGGTACGACTATCGAGCGTGAGATGATGGCGCAGTATGGCATCGTCCAGCCGGACTATGCGGCCTACACGAAACTTGGGGATGTTCCTAACTTCCTTACGCATACACGGCATCGACGCAACGGTGGGCGTGGCGTGTTGCGAGACGTGACGGAGAAGGGCGAGTACCTTGTGACGCCTAGCTCGGCAACGCGATACACGCGGTCGGTTCGTAAGGTCGGAGAGCAGTTCGACATCAGTTGGGAAGCTCTTATCAACGATGGGATGGGCGCGTTCAATGACATCCCTGAAGACTACGCGAAGATGGCAGTCAACACGAACCATAACGAAGTGACAGGACTGGTCGCTGATGCGACTGGCCCAGACGTGCTCCTGTTCGGTGCGCCGATTGCTGACGTTGACGGTGTGAACGTGACGAACCTTGGGGCCTTGCCGCTTACCCTGGCGAACTTCGAGACGACGATGGGCTTGATGGCTGCGCAGACGGACATCAACGGACGCCCTCTGAGCATTCGTGGGCTGCATCTTGTCGTGCCGACTCAGCTTGAATTCCAGGCGAGAACGCTTCTTACGTCTGCTCTAAAACAGTGGACTGAGGTTGGTGCTGGTGGCGGTATCCCTGTTCCGACTACGAATATCATCCCGCAGTTGGGGATTCAACTCCATGTTGATCCTTGGTTGGGACAGATCGACGTAAGCGGAGACGTTGCCACTACGTGGTATCTGTTCGCTGATACGTCCTTCAACTATGCCATCGGGCTTGATGGACTGCGAGGACATCTGGGGCCGGAAATCTGCATGAAGGCCAGCAACAAGGTCACACTGTCCGGCGCTCCGATCTCACCGCTCGACGGTGACTTCGAGTCTGACGACGTGATGTTCCGGGTGCGCTTGGTTCTTGGTGGAAACTACCTCGACCCACGTTGCGCATATGCACAAGTAGGATAAACGTTGAGGGATGCCTAGCTTGGAATGGGACAAACAAGCTAAGTAGGAGCCTAGAGCAACTGGCTAGGCATTCCTTTCAGCGGAAGGGGGAGTAATGGCTTTCACATATGTGCTGACTACCGACCGTGGCAAGGTCAGGCTTTTGATTCAGGATACGGACACCACGACAGTCGCGAATCAGTTCTATGAAGACGATGAGATTGATTGCTTCCTAACGCTTGCAGCTGATCTCGATGGTGATGCAGTCTTCAACGCGTCGGCTATTGCCCTTGAATCGTGGGCGTCGAATCAGGTGCTTATCCTGAAGGTCGTCACGTTGCTGGACGTTGAGACAGACGGCGCGAAGGTATCGGCTGAGATGAGAGCGCGAGCTGCTTCGTTGAGGGCTGACGCTATCACCTCTTCGTCTGACGCTGGATTCGAGGTTGCTGAAATGGCGCTCGGTCACTTCAGTTGGATTGAGCAGACGGTGAATGAGGCGCTGAGAGATGACTAGAGCTATCTTCGACCCTCGGATGATGACGACGCTGGCGGACTTCTTTCCGTCTCTGTGTACGATTCAGGAGGACTTGGGCGTCGAGGATGACTATGGGCAAGTGGTACATAGCTGGGTAGCTTTGGCCGGGCATTCAGATATACCAGTAGCACACGGACCGAACAAAGGGCGAGAGGTCAAACAGGCGGATCAGACTTACGTGGTATCGAACTACACGCTGTCATTGAGAGGGTACTACCCGACGATTACTGAGAAGATGAGGGCGGTTGTTGACAGCGTCGTGTTCGACATCCTGCTGGTTCAAACAGATAGCCACGGCGTGACGACAAGGATCTTGACTAACGAGGTGACGTAATGGATAGCAATATGACTAGCTTTGAGACAGGACAGCCGGGGCGCACGTTGCGACCTACATCCGATTCGTTCATACGTGTGCGGATACTGGAACTGGACTGCTTCACTGGCACGCGAAATGGGAGCCAGTCGGCGAAGGATTCTTAGAGGCGGCGTAATGATACAGATGAAGGTTACCGGAGCGAATGAACTGATGGCTAAGTTTGAGAAGATCAAGGCCGCTATGTACAAGGGCTTTGCCGCTGCTCTAGTAGCTGGTGCCTTCCCTGTGTCGAATGACGCGAAGACAAACTCGCCTTACCTATCTGGGAATCTTCGGCGGTCGATCCACGTTGGTACGAAGTCTAAGGACATCACGAAGCCGCAAGGATCGGACGGCGCGTTTCAGCCTGCTGATATGAGCGTAGTTGGCACAGTCGCTAATAAGTTGAAGGCGACAGGCAAGGCAGAAATCCTAGTCGGTACTGACGTTGAATACGCGGCGGCGCAAGAGTTCTTGCATACGCCATACCTTCGGCCTGCGTTGGACAACAACAAGCAAGAGGTAAAGGACGAAGCAAAGCGAGCTGTGCAGATGGTAATAGCGAAAGCAGAGGCGGCTAAATGAGTCCCTTCGTGACACTGAGAACCCTATTGCTGGCAGATGTGGACGTTGCTGCTATCACAACGGGCATCTATCCGCGCGTGCCTCAGGAGCCGACTCTGCCGTGTATCACGATTCAGAAGGTGAGCGGCGATCAGGATTCAGTATTGGATTACGCCCATCCTCGAATGCAGGTGACGGCATGGGCTGAGAATTACGAAGACGGCGAGACGTTGGCTACAAAGATCAGGCATGCGCTTCAACGATACAAAGGTGTAGTAGCGGGAATGACCGTGACAGGAATCATCTTCCTTAACGACACTCACGTCTATGATGCGGAGACAGGGCGGGAGACATTCCCGGCAGACTATAAGCTGAACTACTGGGAGGAATAAGATGGCTTACAAGCAGTCTACAACTGTACGGGATAGTGAGACTATCCGAATCGGGTCGGTGAAGTTTGAGATCGGGCCGTATGGTGGAGGGTACTCGGATGTTGGGGCGTTGGTCGATGCGTCGTTCAAGGAATCGTGGACAGACGTAGTAGTGAAGAGTGACAACGCGGGGATCATCGAAGAAGGGATCACGGATCACATCGTTACGATTAGTGGAACGTGGATGGAAATCAACGTGGCCAATCTTGGTATCGCGTTCGCTGGAATCGGTACGGCTGATACAGTCGCCGCCGCTCCGGTGTCGATTACGGATGAAGCGGTCGTGCTGAATGATTACGATCTGACGGAGTTCACCTACAAGAATGGCGACGGGTCAGAAGTGGATTCCATCGTCGTTGCTGATGCAGCGGCTGCGGTCGTTACATACAAGCGAGACAATGACTATGTCGTCGTCACGAAGGCAGATGGCAATACGGCAATCGCTCGATCAAATGCTTCAAGCATCGAGACGGCATCGGCGCTTATCGCGGTCACTGGGACGGACACGATCACGCTGAGCGCAGGCGCGTTCGATGTGAACCCTGCCCCTGGCGATCACCTCACGCTGTCTGGATTCATCGCACCATACACCGCGAATAACAGAGTGGTAACGGTGGTTGAAGTCACTACGCTTGACAGTGTGTTCACCGTTTCTGAAACGCTGACAAACGCTGCTGAAGGCGCAGGCGTTGCCGGAACGATTACGATCCTCAATGGCGGCATTGCTGACGGCGCTACAGTCTACGCAGATTACGATTACACGCCGCTGACATCACGCACCTACACTTCGGGTGGGGCAACGTCCAAGACGCCGCGTATCGTTCGACTGACGAACACAGACGTGGACGGCAAGACGTGGATCATGCTGGTTCACAAGGCGTATATCGGTGATGGATTGTCTATGGACTTCCCAGCCGATGACGACCGGAATCCTGTTCCGTGTCCGATCACGCTTATCGGCAAGATCGACTCTACGCTGACAAGCGGCGCTCAGTTGTTCAGCATTACCGACACGCAAGACACAACCTAGTAACTACGGGGCGGGGGAAACCTCGCCCCACTTCAGGAGGCTTCAATGAGAGCACAGCAAGATTCACAAGGCATCTACGATTTCGACGCACTGGTTATCGAACCACGTCTAGCTCGAGTAGGCGGCGAAGTGGTTGACGTATCCACGATCCCCGTGGCTGTGTCGTTGGCGCTGTCCAAACATGCGGATCGAAGCAAGGAAGAGATTGTGGCGTTGGCTGAGAAGGACGCAGAGGGCGAGCTTAGCAAGATGGTAAAGCTAGTCTCTGACGTTTGCGTCGTCAACAATCCGGCGCTTACGACTGAGTTCCTGATGAAGCATCTCGATTACAACAAGCTGTCGGCGTTCATCAAGTTCGTGCTTCAACCGATGACCGACAAGGCCGAGGAGTTTGTGGAGAGTGAAGAGGGAAACGCAGCGACCGACGAAGCTCAATCAGACTAGGTAGGCTCGTCGGTGAAACGACGGCTCTGTATCACTGGGAGCCGAGAGTGGTTCTGTGGACGATGAACGTCGAACAGCTCGTGTGGTGGTGGACGCAGGCATGGGCGCTACAGAACAGGCTGAGAGGCGTTGATCCAGAAAAGAACTTTGTCAAAGGCGGAGACTCGCCGGACAAGTCAGCGATTCGCGCGGCTTACGGATCTGGCAACATGTCAAGATAGGGGGTGACGATGGCACTAGGTAACGTAGGTTCGATGGCTGTTGCGTTGTTGGGCGACATGAAAGACTTCGACCGCAAGATGGACGGGGCGACGAAGAAGGTTTCGACGTTCGACAAGACGGTTGGCAAGATGGGCAAGGCCGTCACGAAGGCCGCTAAACTAGCCGCCGCCGCCGCCGCTACCGCCGTCGTTGCCTTCGGAGCGTCTGCCGTCAAGACGTTCGTAGAGTTCGACACTGAGATGCGTAACGTATTTACCCTCATGCCTGATCTATCTGCCGAGGCACGCGAAGCGATGGAGGAGGACGTTAAGGCTCTCGCGGAACAGATAGGCGTTCTTCCTAACGAAGTGATCCCTGCCCTATATCAGGCGCTCTCAGCCGGTGTTCCGCAGGAGAACGTCTTTGAGTACATGGCGGTTGCTGGTGAAACAGCTATAGGCGGCACCATCGCGCTTGAGGATGCAGTCGTTGGACTTGCACAAGTTATGAATGCTTACGGTGCGGAAGTCGATACCGTGCGCGATTATTCGGACATCATGTTCTCAATCGTCAGAGACGGTATCACGACGATGGAAGAATTGTCTGGCGAGCTATTCAAGGTTGCGCCAGTCGCGGCGGATTTAGGCATTGCGTTCTCTAGCATAGCAGGATGGGCGGCAGAGCTAACTTCTCAAGGTGTGCCTACTGCCGAGGCGTTCTCGTATATGAAGGTTGCGCTAAACGAACTGTCTAAAACTGGCACAATAGCATCCGACACATTCGAGAAAGCTGCCGGTGTTACGTTCCCTGCGTTCATAGATGCTGGAGGCGATCTTGCAGGTGCGTTTGAGATCATCGACGATTACGCTTCTGATGCTGGAATAAGCGTCAAGGATATGTTCGGATCTATCGAGGCTGGCGGCGCTGTTCTTCAGGCAACCGGCGTACACTTCGATTCATTCACAAAGAAAGTCAATAACGCAGAGGAAGCAGGCGGTAATACTAGAGCTGCCTACGAAGAAATGGCGGCTGGCGTTCGACATGAACTCGATAAGCTGGCTGTATGGTGGCAGAATCTTAAGCTAGACATCGGTGGCGACCTCACTGAGAACTTGCAGGATCTACTCGGATGGCTCAAAGAGAATCAGGAAGCTATCGGCGACGGAATGAAGGCAGTATTTGATGGGATCGTTGATGGCCTAGCTTGGCTGAAGGATAACGGCACGGCGGTTAAGAACGCTCTGATTGCCATTAGCGTCGGGCTTGCTGCGATTGCAATCTATACGAATCCTCTTCTAGCTGTAGCGGCTGCCATCGGCGCAATCGTATTCGAGCTAAACAAAGCAGACACGTCTACACTGACACATAGCTTTGACACCTTGCGCGAAAGCGTATCGGCGTTCTTGGCTCTAGTCGATCAGACAGACCAGGGCGATGTTACACAGTTCCTTAACAATTACCGCGCTGCTGTTCTTAAGGCCGGACAAGATACATGGGAACTAGGCCAGATAGGAGACGACGTATACACTGATTTCGTTAATCAGGTTCTCGCGTTAGATGAAGCAGTATGGGATCTTGATACTGAGAAGCAAGTAACGGCATTCATGGACGGAGCAGACGCCATTCTGTTGTCAGTTGACGCTCTGAAAATATACGCATCCACTAGCATAGACGCGAATACAAGAGCGGCTGAGGCGGCGGCTAGAGGCTCACGAGTAATCGTAGAAGCGTTGGAAGACGAACGCGACGCACTTGGTGAGACATCGACGGCGGTTATAACGCACTCGCAGATTGTCGCTGAAGCTATCGAAGACGAACGCGAAGCAAGAAGCAGCTTAACTGCTGATGAGATAGCAGCGTTGGATGCTTCTATGGCTGCAAAGACCGCGGCGATTATCCGGCATAGAGAAGAAGTCGAAGCATGGAATGAGAAGTGGAAGAGCATAACGACCGATACAGTCGCTGACGTTCTGTGGACGATCACTACCGCGCTGGCTGATGAAGAAGCTACCTACGAAGAAACAAGAACCAAGATAACCGGCATCATCAAAGATGGATTCAACGACATGGTTAACGCCATCGTGCGATCTGGTATCGACTCGGCTACCGAGTGGGTTGTAGATCAGTTGTGGATTATGGCAACAGAAGCAGAACTAGCGTCGGCTGCGACCAGCACGGCGTTGGGTGGTATCCTGTTGCCGCTCACTGCAATCGCCGGGACGTTGACTGTTCTCTCTGATCTAATATCCGGCAAAAGCACAGGAGTTCAAGGCCTGAACAAGTGGCTGACCAATCTCATATACGGTGCTGGCACATACGAAGGTAACCAATTTGGGAATGTAACTGTGACGCCGAACGCGCCCGGTTTCGCAGATGGCGGGATAGTTCCTGGTCCGATAGGTTCACCGATGAATGCAGTCGTCCACGGTGGCGAGGAAGTATCAACTCCTGAGCAGCAAGCAGCTAGAGGAATAGACTACGAGCTGCTAGGCCAAGTTGTAACAGCCGGTTACATCGACGCGATTACAGAGATGGGCGGAACAGGTTCTAGCAGTTCATCCGCTGACCTACGCACGAAGTTGGCACAGCTTCTATACGATCCACTTCAGGTTGAGGCAGAACGGCGAGGAGGCACAGCATGAACGGGCGGCTATGGCTAGGCGTTGAAGGATCTGAGACGCTGTTCGAGACGGGATGGAGTGCGTTCTTTGAGGAGGACTTCGAGATTAACCGGAAGGGCCGCGTGGCAAACGGTGATCTAGTCATCGACACGATAGCTACTAAGAAGAGATTCAAGCTGAAGTTCTCGGCAATCTCGCAGACTAACTTGAATCTGTGGATGACTGAGTATAATCGTGGCGCAGCATTGAACTTCAAGGTGGAACGAGAGGATCTATCAGTGGACGAATACACGGTGAAGTTTGAGCCGATTAAGCGGACGCGATTGATTGCGATGGATAGAGAGTTGTGGAAGGGCGTGTCATTCACGCTTGAGGAGGTTTAGATGCCTGAGATGGAAATGGCTGGTGGTGGCTACAACGCACAAGCCGGCGTCACGACTACTGTGAAGGCTGTTGTAAGAGATGAGAACGGCAAAGTGATTGCTGATCTCGGAACGATAGTAGGACCACGAACGAAGGAAGAAGGGCGCAAGACTGACAAGCTGTTGAAGAAGCTGAAGGTTGACCGGATCAAGAAAGAGAAGAAGCAAAAGGGGATGAATAATGGCTGATAGCGTATTGGTAGTAGAGGATGGATTGACGATTATTACAAGTGCTGTAGAGGCACTCGGCGCAACAGCACCAAAGTGGGCGCAGTGGGGGGTAGGCACGACGGCTCCTGATCCCGCTGATGCTGACTTGGAAACGAAAACAGGTTGTAACGAAACTCCGCGCACAAATAACGATTATGCTGTTACGACAACAGACGCAGATGACGATACCTTAAGCGCCGGTGCGTTGATTACCAAGACAGTAGCGGGCGCGGCTATCACTGAGGTTGGGTTGTTCAACGCCGAAGGTGCGGGGACACCGCCTACGGGAGACACGCTGTTCCTGAGGGCGACGTTTAGCGCGATTAACTTGGTAGCGGGCAACTCAATCGACTTCACGATTGACACCAAGTTCGTACCTGTGTAGGAAATGTGGCGCGGGGTTCACGCCCCGCGCTTGCACGGAGGTGAGAGATGACTACCTTGGCTGCCCCTACCGGCAACGAGATACAGAATACGCTTGCAGCAACTTATGAGCGAGGAGCAGATACGGACATTACGCTGACGGATGGTGCAGACTTCCCTAACTCTGCGCACGTGATTCGCATCAGCGAAAGCTCGACGAAGTGGTGTCTCATCATCTACACGACGAAAGCAACGCACGTTCTCACGATGGGCGGCGGTGCGACTGACTACGCGCTGGCGAACAACTATGTTACTGACGGGACTGCTGTGTTCGCTATCGGGTCGACGGTTGAGTTGGTGTGCGCGGCTGATGAGATCGCGCAGTTATTCACACAGCAAGCACTTAGGGCTGTTATATCTGGCACTCCTGTTGACAATCAAATAGGTATATGGACAGGTGCTGCAGACATTGAAGGAGATGCAGATCTAACGTATGACGGCAGTACAAAGCTGAGAATGACCGGCGGATTATTCATAAAAGAACAAGCCGAAGCGACAGCGAACGAAGCCGCATACGGACAGCTTTGGGTTAATACTGAGGCTCCTAATTCATTATGGTTCACAGACGATGCTGATACAGATAAAGCCGTGCTGACACAATCAGGAGCTTTAACGTGGGAGAATCGTTCTTACGAAGGATACGAGATTGTCGATACGGCCACCGAGTACACGATTGGATCAGGGCAAAAATTTGCGACATTCACAGCCGCAGCCGCAGCTCTCAAAGGGCTGATATTGGTTGAGACGATTACGTTGAAGCTGGTTGGGAACCTTACCGAGAGTACGACAGCAGCATTCAACGGGATCATATCGAGCGGTGGGCGTTTAGCGATAGATCTTCAGTCGAATACACTTACGCTTGATGCGGCTTCGGGTGATGGCATAACATTTGAAGGTCCAGTATTTGCATACATGTTCGGGTCTGGGTCAACGCTAAAGCTAGGCAGCAGCAGAACAATGGATGATGGAGTAGTTGTTCAAGGCGGCGCAAGATTGCGCTTCAATCCAGGAACTGTTGATTTCGACAACGAAAATTGTGACGCCTTCCTATATGTTGATGGCGAGCAGTCATTCTTACGCAGCATAACGTCAACATGGAGCAATAACGGCGGAACAGTTGTAGCCCAGTGTAGAGTAGCCTATGCAGGATCTGCAAGAATGGATTCAGATCCAGGCCAGATTGTCGTTGATAATGGTGGGTTAGTCATTAACGCAGCGGGGAACATCATAACCGGACAGGGAACTTGGAATAATCCAGACCTATAGGAGGAAGAATGAAAGCATTGGTGAAAGACGAACAAGTGGTATTCATCAACGGAGCTGGCAACGGCTATACACAGGATGCCAGGGCCGCATCTATCCCCATCCCTGACCAAGACGTAAGTAATATGTTCTACATCGGGAGCAAAGGGAGGACGTTCTTCAAGCCAGCCGACTGGCCCGGTAAGCTCGTGCTGTATAGCGAAGCAATGCCAAAACCGCTTACTGTGAGAGAGGAGATAGACGGAATCAAGACGAGCATTGCTTCAATGGATTCTGTTATTAAGAGTTGATGAATCGCTAGTGTAAAATAGGAGCCAACTATTTACGGCAGAAACCGATACGGGACAACGAGATACGGCAGCACTGGCGACGAGGTTACTACCTTCGACAAGGCTCTCTCTGCCGTCATCAATGCCTCTGGATCGGTTGCGCGTGCAGTAAGCAAGTCGCTCGTCGGGACTGTCAACCTATCGGGCACAGTCGGACGGGCAATAACAAAAGCTCTAGCCGCGACGGTCAACATCTCTGGCGCGGTTGCACGAGCTATAGCGAAGGCGCTTGCCGCGACGGTAAACATCTCAGGCTCATTGACGAAGACGAAGACATTCACCAAGGCGCTTGCCGCAACGGTCAACGTATCGGGCGCGGCAGCAAGAAGCGTCGGCAAATCCCTCGCAGCAACGGTCAACATATCAGGAACAGTTGGACGCGGAAT
>Ga0208904_1002764_pt1 | contig 10813 bp, 10 predicted proteins | sample AntAceMetag02UKB_FD_184774 | JGI IMG/M metagenome (GOLD analysis project Ga0208904, IMG submission 184774) | Saline lake microbial communities from Ace Lake, Antarctica - Antarctic Ace Lake Metagenome 02UKB (SPAdes) (version 2) | ecosystem: Environmental > Aquatic > Non-marine Saline and... | reverse complement strand
GAAACTTTTTGAGGAAGACGGATCAGAAAAAGAAGTTGTCTTGAACGAAGGAGAATCAATAGATATTCCGCCACTCACACAACACATACATACAAACCCCTTTAACGAAACTTCTCTGACTTTTTGGAAAGCCCATGGTGACATTACAGAAATAATTGACAGTATTAGAAATAACAATAAAATGTAATATATGAATGTATTAATAATTGGCTCTGGAGCTCGCGAACATGCTATTACTCGTGCTTTCAAAAACTCACCACAAAATCCAAATTTATTTTGTCTAGCTTCTAGTAATAATCCCGGCATAAAAGAAATCTCTACTGGCTATAATGTAGATAAAATTTCTGATCCAGAAGTTGTTTTACACTTTGCTAAGACCAATAATATTGAGCTGGCTTTTATTGGTCCAGAAGGTCCTCTGTCTGCTGGTGTAGCAGATATTCTGTGGAAAAATAATATTCCAACTGTCGGACCAAAGAAAAACTTGGCTCAGCTAGAAAGTAGTAAAGCTTTTACCCGAGACCTCACAACTGATTATAAAATTCCAGGCAGTCCAAAATATAAAAACTTTTCTAGTCTGGATGGTGTAAAAGAATTTCTAGAAGAACTGGGTGAACTTTATGTTGTGAAATACGATGGACTAATGGGTGGTAAGGGTGTAAAAGTAGCAGGAGACCATCTTCATTCGCACGCTGAAGCCTTAGCTTATTGTGAAGAGTTAATTTCTGACGGTGGGAGTTTTGTAATAGAAGAAAAATTTATTGGACAAGAGTTTTCTCTCATGAGTTTTTGTGATGGAGAGCATTTGGCGCACATGCCAGCTGTACAGGACCACAAACGTGCTTTTGCAGGAGATACCGGCCTAAATACTGGTGGTATGGGAACTTATTCTGATGCCAATCACAGTTTACCTTTCCTAACTGACGGGGATATCAAAACTGCACAGGATATAAATCAAAAAACTTGTGATGCCCTGCGTGATAAATTTGGTGAAGGTTATAAAGGTATTCTCTATGGTGGTTTTATGGTCACAAAAAATGGCGTTAAACTTATTGAATATAATGCACGTCTTGGTGACCCAGAAGCAGAAAATGTTTTAGCAATTCTCTCCTCCGACTTTGTAGAGCTTTGCCAAGCAATAACTGAGGGTAACTTGACTCAAGATCATGCAAAATTTGCCAATAAAGCTACAGTTTGTAAATATGCAGTACCCAATGGTTATCCGGATAGTCCAGTAAAAAATGAAAAGATTGATATTAGTGAAGTGGAAGATAAAAACAGACTCTACCTAGCCTCAGTTGATCAGCGTGAAGATGGGCTATATGAAATTGGCTCTCGCACTGTCGCTGTAGTTGGAGTAGCCGACACCATTGCAGAAGCTCAAATTATTGCCGAGTCTGAAATTAATAAAATCAAAGGACCCTTATTTCATCGAGAAGACATCGGCACAGAAGAGTTGATTCAAAAACGTGTTGATATGATGAAAGAATTAAGAAGTTAATATATGGAAAAAACAAAAAGACCAAAAGTTGGCCTAGGAGTATTAATAAAAAAAGATGACAAATTTCTTTTTGGTAAAAGAAAAGGCGCCCACGGTGAAGGAACATGGAATGCCCCAGGCGGTCATTTGGAATTTAATGAAACATGGGAAGAATGTGCCAGACGCGAAACCATGGAAGAAGCTGGTATAAAAATAAAAAACATCCGTTTTGTCACGGCGACAAATGATTTATTTAAAAAAGAAGATAAACACTATATCACTATTTACATGTTAACTGATTATGATTCTGGTGAAGTAAAAATAATGGAACCAGAAAAATGTGAAAAATGGGATTGGTTTTCTTGGGAAGAATTACCAAAACCACTCTTTTTACCAACACAAACTTTAAAAGACAAAGGTTTTAATCCACTTGCAATATGAAAAAACTAGCAATTCTTGGCTCTACTCGTGGTACAGACATGCAAGCAATAATTGATGCAATTGAAGCTGGAGAACTGGATGCAAAAATTGAAATTGTCATCAGCAACAAATCAGATGCTTATATTCTTGAACGCGCAAAAAAACATGATATAAAAAATATCTATATTGAAAAAAACCCGGGAGAATCTAGAGAAGATTATGACACTAGATTAATTTCTGAATTATCTAATTATGAAATTGATTTGGTTTTACTAATTGGTTGGATGCGTATACTCTCCCCTGTTTTTATAGAAAAATACAGAAATAAAATTTTAAATGTTCATCCATCACTTCTACCAAAATTTGCTGGTGGCATGGATACAAACGTTCATGAAGAAGTTCTAAAAGCTGGTGAAACTGAAACTGGTTGCACGATTCACTATGTAGACGAAACAGTTGATGGTGGAGAAATTTTAATTCAAAAAAAATGTAGTATAGAACCAAACGAAACACCAGACACTTTAAAAACAAAAGTTCAAAAATTAGAAGGAGAAGCTTTTGTAGAAGCTATAAACACTCATCCTGAGGAGCCCTGCAGGGCGACGTAGGGATCTGACGAAGAATAAAATATTTAATCACACTTATCTGATGTAGCCCAAGATATCAGACTCCGAAAGATCCTTCGGTCGCTCGGGCTCCCTCAGGATGACAAAAAAAATATGAATCAAGACACCATAAAAATAAAACGTGCACTTATTTCCGTCTCAAACAAAGAAGGTATTGTTGACCTTGCTAAAAGTCTGAACGAACTTGGAGTAGAAATTATTTCTACTGGTGGAACTTTCAAAACTATTACCGAAGCTGGTGTTCCTGCTATGGAAATTTCTGACTTCACTAGTTTCCCAGAGATGATGGGTGGGCGTGTAAAAACTCTTCACCCTCTTGTACATGGTGGAATATTGGGATTGCGTGATGAACATGCTCAGGTCGCAGAAGAAAATAATATAAAATGGATTGATTTGGTCGTTGTAAATTTATATCCATTTTCCGAAACTATTCAAAAACCAGATGTAACGGATGAAATGGCTATTGAAAATATTGATATTGGTGGACCAACTATGATACGTAGCGCTGCTAAAAATATCGGTTGGTGTGGTGTCGTGATAGATCCAGCAGATTATACTCCCCTACTAGATGAATTGAAATCTGGCGGACTAACTTTTGAAACTAGGAGAGTACTTTCTGCCAAAGCCTTTGGACACACTGCTAGCTACGACACTATTATTCACAATTATTTCAAACAAGAAAAATTTAGTGAAGACTTTTCTCTTACTTACAAAAAACATTATGACTTGCGCTATGGAGAAAATCCTCATCAGGATGCAGCAGTCTATATTGAACCAAACAACACTGAAAATAATTTGCTAAATGCAAAAATACACCAAGGTAAACAACTGTCTTACAACAATCTAAATGATGCGGACGGGGCTCTCGCTACTTTGCAAGAATTTACTGAACCCTCTTGTGTGGTGGTAAAACATGCTAATCCATGTGGTGTGGCCACGGGAAAAAATATCACTGAAGTATTTAAACAAGCCTACAATGCTGACGCTATGTCTGCTTTTGGTGGTGTTATTTCCATTAATAGACCGTGTACAACTGAAATTGCAGAGGAAATTATAAAAGTCTTTGCAGAAATTGTTTTGGCCCCTAGCTACGAAGAAGGATCACTTGAAATTCTTGCAAAAAAGAAAAACATGAGAGTGCTCGAACTTGGAGAGATGAAACCAATTGAAAATAAACAAGAAACAAAATATATCAATGGAGGTCTACTTGTTCAAGATATTGATACCAAAGTTACCACAGAGTCAGATCTAAAAGTTGTCACAGAAAAACAACCAAGCAAAGAAGAAATAGATACCATGCTTTTTGCTTGGAAAGTTCTAAAACACGTAAAATCAAATGGAATTCTTACTGCCAAAAACAATGTAACTCTCGGTATCGGTCCAGGACAAGTTTCTCGGGTTGATGCGGTAGATATTGCAATAAGTAAATCAGGTGATAAAATTCAAGATTCAATCCTAGCTTCTGATGCTTTCTTTCCTTTCCGCGACAGTATTGATAAAATTGCTTCTACTGGCATAAAAACTATAATCCAACCTGGTGGAAGTATAAAAGACGAAGAAGTGATCCAAGCCTGCAACGAACATGATATCGCCATGGTGTTTACTGGAGCGAGATGTTTTAAACACTGATAAATCCTGAGCGAGTGTAACGAGTCGAAGGATCCCGTTGTATTTAAAACAAAAACTGCATTACTACATGCGGTTTTTTATTTCATAAAAAAATTCCTTGACAAAAGGGATTTTTTAGTGTTAAATACTGCACAGTTCACAAGTGAACATACCAAACTTCACGCGATATTTAAAACCGCACAAGGAAAGAGGCTGACATGAAGTCTAACAACAAAGGTTTTGTCCTGGCGATAGCGCTTCTTGTCCTCATTATCATACCTCTTATAGCTATGGGTATTTGGAGAAGCTGTGACTCTGACAAAGAAGACGTCGGCGTCACTCTCCAGAGCATCCAAACCCTCACCGAGTCCTACCCCTACGTCGACACACCTGATGTTCTCGACACAGCTGAGATCATCAACGACGTGGACAACGACTGCGACAACGAGACGGGCGAAGAGGAGACACTTCCCAAAGCTAAAAGTTGCAACGAGAACACCCCTCAGAAGTGTTACCCATCTCCCCCCCATGTACACGGCTGGACACTGCAGTCCGCATGCTTCCAAAGTGCCGAGCTTCAAAAAGCCCTGAAAGATCTTGAAGATCAAGGGCACGAACTATGCCTCCTATGGAAGACAGCAGACGAGACAGATGAACACATCTTCGGCCACCACAACGAGCAGGTCTTCTACTATGGACTCGACAGTAACGACAACTCCTGCTTCTACGGACAGCTCCGCAACCACCGCTAACGAACACCCCCACCTTCACTCCCATTCCCCACTCATTATAATCTTTTGCATTGTAGTGAATGATAACGGAGTGAAATGTGTATTATAAAAATACCCGTCAAATCGACGGGTATTTTTTTCTTCAGTATCTACAATTTTATACAAACACTAAGGAATGCCGGTGCGTCAAGAAAGACAACACCGCCTCCTAAAAAGAACAAACATGGCTACGGAGGGGCGAGAAGAAAATTCTCAAACACCTCCAAAACAGGGAAATCGAGCCGATTCTGGCAACCTTCGCCAGCAGACGACCCAGGAAGAAATTCCCGAACTCGTTGCTTCAGACCGTTCACAATACAATTCAGGATTTCGTCCTGCCCAAGACAGAAATGAACCTGTTCTCCCACAACCTGGTAGACCAAGATGGGGTCAGATGAAGTCTCAGGCTGCCACCAATCTCTACAACTAAACCCCTGTTCCCCAAGGGACATGTTGAACCATCCCAGGATAACAGCTACACACAGTACAATACGTACCATCCTGTTTCTAGGAATCTTAGAAAGTTCCCTATCAATTCTTCTTGCTTCTTCCTCACGCTCATCTATTTGAGTGGAGGACAAACTTGTTCTATCAACCATGTTATCCTCCTTATATGTAAGATGAATTGTGAAGCACTACTATATAAAACTTATCACAAATAATATTTTTCGTCAATAAAACAAAAGTAGAGACGCGATTAATCGCGTCTCTACTTTAAAATTGGTTTGTGTTATGTGTTATGTGTTATGTGTTATGTGTTATGTGTTATGTGGTATGTGTTTCGTGATTCGTGTTATTCCACTTCGTAATTCGGTGCCGAATCAATCTTACGCAAATCATGTGGATGACTTTCTTTCAAACTTGAACCAGTAATTTTTACAAATCTAGCTTTCTTTTGTAATTCAGTAATAGTGACGGCGCCATTGTAGCCCATACCACTTCTAAGACCTCCGGCCATCTGATAAAGAATTCTATCTACCTGACCTTTGTAAGGTACACGACCAGACACACCCTCTGGAACAAATTTTTGCTTTTGTTTTACATCGCCCTGACCATAACGATCTTTACTACCCACTTCCATAGCATCGATACTTCCCATACCACGATAAAGCTTGTACATTCTACCATCGATAAATTCTACTCTCCCAGGAGATTCATCAGTACCAGCAAACATATTTCCCATCATCACAGTACTAGCACCGGCGGCCAATGCTTTTACTACATCACCTGAAGTTTTTATTCCACCATCAGCTATGACTGGTACTTTTCCAGCCACACCCCTAGCTACTTCAAAAATTGCAGAGAGCTGTGGCACACCTATTCCAGCCACTATCCTAGTAGTACAAATAGAACCAGGACCAATCCCCACTTTTACAGCGTTAGCACCAGCTTTTACCAAGGCTTTAGCAGCTTCAGTTGTGGCGATATTCCCAGCAATAATTTGTTGTTCTGGAAACATTTCTCTAATACTACTAACTGTATCAATTACACCTTTTGAATGTCCATGGGCTGTATCAATTACGAGCACATCTACACCAGCCTTTACCAAAGCTGTAGCACGTTCAATGGCGGGTTTTCCCACACTAACGGCCGCTCCGACACGTAATTGCTTTGAATCATTTTTACTAGCTTCCGGATACATAGCATTTTTCTCAATATCACGACGCGTCACAATACTAAGCAACTTTCCTTCCCTATCAGTCACACACAATGTACGCAGACACTCATCTTTAATTGTTTTATTAGCATCTTCCAAACTAATACCTTCTCTGACGACTGTTATATCTTCCAATTTTTTCATCTTGTCTTTTACCAACACATCTTCATCTTCTGAAATAAAATAATCGGTATCACTAATCATACCAATCAACTTTCCACTTTCATCAACTACTGGATTTTTCTTATAACCATATTTTTCACGAATAGCTACAACATCACTAATCTTGTCATCAGGACCTACTGTCAAAGGATTTTCAATAAAACCATTCTTAAATCTTTTTACTTTTTTAACCTCTCTCACTTGATTTTCAATAGATAAATTTTTATGTATAATTCCAATACCACCAGACAAAGCCATGGCAATGGCCATCTCATGCTCAGTCACAGTATCCATAGGAGCACTGAGAAAAGGAATATTCAAATTAATACCTGTGGTAAGCTGGGTATGCAAGACAGCATCCTTAGGTATAATCTCAGATTCTTGCGGTACAAGTAAAACATCATCAAAAGTGAGTGTTTCTTCAAAGTTTTTGAACATAGGAAAAGCTTAAAAATATTGGTTGAAGGATATCATATAATATGCTAAAATTCAAGTACATGAAAAATGAAATTGCCATTCTTGATTTTGGCTCACAATATACTCACCTGATAGCCCGCCGTGTCCGTGAACTGGGTGTGGTTTCACATATCTACCCAAATGATGTCTCGGCCACAAAATTAGCCAATGCTTACGGTATAATCCTCTCTGGTGGACCCAGAAGCCTAGTAAATGAGCCGAAACTAGATATTGATAAAAAGATTTTTAACCTAGAAGTCCCAATTTTGGGGCTGTGTTATGGACACCAGTTAATTGCTGATAATTTTGGAGGTAAAGTAGAAAGTGGAAAAGCACGTGAATATGGTCTATCCAAAATGACAATTGAGCCCTCCCCTATTTTTGAAAACGTAAACACAGAGACTACTGTCTGGATGAGCCATGGTGATCATGTCTCAAAATTACCAGAAGGTTTTTCACAGATTGCCGGTACTGGTAATGGTTCTGTCGCTGCCATGAGCAATGGAGAAAGAAATATTTATGGTTTTCAATTTCATCCAGAAGTTTATCATTCCAAGCAAGGTAGACAAATGCTTTACAATTTTGTTTTTAATATTTGTAAAGCCGAGCAAAATTGGACTACTGATAAACTTTTACAAACTATTCAGGCTGACATAAAAAAACAAGCTGGTGATAAAAATATATTTTTATTAATAAGTGGTGGTGTTGATTCTACTGTATCGTACGCTTTATTGAAAAAAACTTTAGGAGAAGATCGTGTCTATGGCCTTCATGTTGATCACGGCTTAATGCGTGAAAATGAATCAGCTGAAGTCAACGAGGCTTTGAAAAAAATTGGCTTAAACGACTTACATATTTACAATGCCGAAAAAGAATATTTAGAAAAATTAAAAGGAATAACAGAACCCGAAGCGAAAAGAAAAATTATTGGTGATTTATTTTTGGATATTACTGACAAAGTGATGACAGAAAAAAACATGGAGGATGCCGACTGGTTAGTTGGTCAAGGTACAATTTATCCAGACACAATTGAGTCTGGTGGGACTGACAATGCTGACTTAATTAAAACTCATCACAATCGTGTCCCTCGTGTGCAGCAAATGATTTTGGATGGAAAAATAATTGAACCTATAAAAGAACTTTATAAAGATGAGGTTAGAGAAATTGGTTTAAAACTTGGTTTACCAGAAGAATTAATCATGCGCCACCCTTTCCCAGGACCAGGACTTGGAATTAGATGTTTGTGTTCTGAAGAATCTGACCAGAAAGTAGAAAAAATAAAATTCTCAAACAAAAAATTGGAATTAATAAAACTACCAATAAAATCTGTTGGTGTCCAAGGCGATGAACGTTCTTACTCACACCCAGCCTTAATTACTAATCTAGACGCAAATAGTATTGACTGGGGACTACTGCATCTTGTCTCTCCACAAATAACTAATGAAAATAAACAGGTTAATCGTGCTATGTTTCTTGTCTCTGGGGATAAAGATAAATTGACAGAAGCTGTGGTCAAAAAAACTGATATCAAAAAAACTAGATTAAATTTACTACGTAAGGTTGACTCGATTGTAAACAAGCATATTTTTAATAATAAGGAATGCTCCCATATCTGGCAAATGCCAATTGTACTTGTACCTTTTGGCCATACACATGGTGAATCTATTGTTCTGCGGCCAGTAGAATCAGAAGAAGCCATGACAGTTTCCTTTGCCAAACTTCCAACAGATGTTTTGCAAAATATTGTAAACGAAATCACAGCTCTGGACAAAATTGATTATATATTTTACGATATAACTAACAAACCACCCGGCACAATCGAGTGGGAATAATCGTTCACAATTCCGAGGAATGAAATGACGAGGAATCCCTTTTTAATGTATCATGTGTTGTGCATTAAAAACATATTATCAAATTTCTAATTACCTAATTTCTAATTTCTAATCAAATACTAATTATGAATGAAGAAAGAAACCAATTTGAATTATTTGGTAAAACACCAATAGACAGAACAAAAGTAATACCAAAAGTCACAGAAGGCATGAGAAGACGTAATGCATCAGAACCAATAGTAATAAAACCTTTAGATCCAAACAGACTAGAAGGTCAATCGTTCACAGGATTAGCACCGGAAGAAGACGAAGGTAGACCATACAAAAGACCTGGTGAAGGACAAGAAGCAGCCTAAAACAAAAAATTAAATCTTCATTTTACAAACTACACACAACTCTTTAAATTAGAAAGATCACCCTTTTAGGATGACCTGTTTTAGACAAACTACGTATTTTTTACGTTAGCTTATCATCGCCGAACAAAAAAGAACTAGTAGTAATTCTTGATGTAATCAATAGCCTCAGCTATTGAATCAAAATATCCTTCATTTTCCCCATTTCTACTAATGAAGTAATAGGTACTGAAGGAAATGACTGATTCGAATGGAGAAGGCACTTCTTGACAGATCTTGTACCTTTTACCATTCCACTTAAAGGAGCTTTTGAAGACCGAATGTGACATGAACTTTCTCCTTGCCTTTTAGGCGCTGGGAACAAAGAAACACTTGGTAAATATTCGGAACTCGACACTAGTTTTTTCCTTTCCACTGTACTAGTGCACTAGTACAATAGTACACCACTGTGCAACACTTGTCAAACAAAGTTATCCACAAAAAACCACCCTATTTTATAGAGTGGTTTTATTATTGACAAAATACCCAAAAATTAGTATAAATAACTTATGGAAATAGACCTCGTCTATAAGAAAATACGACGAGGAAAGGAGTAACTCCATGCGCTTCGTACCAATTCTGGTCTTCGTGACCGCAATCTGGCCAAGGTTCCTCAACTTCTTGAATTCCCTCTGGGACGGGTGGTTCAGGACTATCACCCTGATCGTAACCTGGCTCAGTGCAAGCTTCGGCTTCGCTCTTCTCCCCGATTTGGTATATCGCATCCAGTTCAAGTACGGAGCCATCAGTCAGATCCCGGATGAATTCATGATGAGTCATATCAGAGGAATCCTCCTCGCTATCGCACTCATCGCCATCCCGTTCTCCTGGGGTGCCTGGAAGGAGATGAGGTACAACCACGGCCGAATGGAAGAAGATCTCACCACTTACACGGCCTTAAAGAAAGCCAGAGGGACTAACCACGAAGCGTAACCGCCGCGCTCGCCCCACCCATCTCGGGTGCACGCGAGCCGGCACCCTTCCACAAACAAAAATCACTCCAACTATATTGGGGTGATTTATTTTGATAGAACTCAAATTATACAAATCAAGCAAATTTACACAAATGAATATTTGCGAAGATTTGAAGTAATTTGTTAAATTTGTGTTCTATTTAATCTTACTCAGCACATCTTTTAACTCATCCAAATTTGAAACCCGCACCAAATCAGTCCTCCATTTTTTTATTCCCACAACACCTTTAAAATACAAAGCTAAATGTTTACGAAAAGTAGTGAGACCACGATCTTCTCCATAACGTTCTAAATGTAACTTTGCATGTCGTAAAACTACTTTTTTAATTTCTTCCATTGTAGGAATAATACCTGAAAAAATCCACGGATTGCCAAGGGCTCCACGACCAATCATTACACCGTCAGCATTTGTTATTTTCAAACATTTTTTAACATC
>Ga0208904_1002763_pt1 | contig 10818 bp, 15 predicted proteins | sample AntAceMetag02UKB_FD_184774 | JGI IMG/M metagenome (GOLD analysis project Ga0208904, IMG submission 184774) | Saline lake microbial communities from Ace Lake, Antarctica - Antarctic Ace Lake Metagenome 02UKB (SPAdes) (version 2) | ecosystem: Environmental > Aquatic > Non-marine Saline and... | reverse complement strand
AATTTAGTGTATGGTTCCACTACAGGAGTCGAAAAGAACCTGGAACCAACAATAACAATTAAACTTGGACCTATCAACAAAGAAAAACCTGTCTGGGCTCGACCTATCAACAAAGAAAAACTATCCAAACTACCCAAATTCAAACTAGAGAATTTTGAAATCTATACCGAAGAAGAGCCGACACCTGAATATCAAAATATCTTCGCTGCTATCTTAAAAGCTGCTGAGAGAGTGGAATCTGAAAAGCGTGCTGCTGATATAGCAGATATACAAAAACAAATAGCCATTGTAGCTAATGATCCCACAACCACTTACAGAAGTGCATCTCACTGGACTAATCCAGAATGTAACGATGCTGGTGATATGTTCGATCATCTAAAAACTAACCAGCTCGATTAGCCCCCGCGAATAATTATTTGACTTGACTAATCGCTATACCCAAGGTATAATTGAAATAAACGATGTTAGTGAAATCTAAGTAAGGAGAACTAAAATGGCACACAAAATTCGTGACTTACCAACTCTAACCACTTCGCCAACTCCAATTTGAAGAGAAATATTAGTAGAATTACATGCTGGTGAAGGTGGATCAGACTCTAAACTATTCGTCAAAGACCTGAGACATGCTTACTGCAAGTATGCTGAACGACACAACCTTCAATGGGAAATCGTAGCTGATGAACCATCCTACTCAATCATTTTGGTCAATGGCAAAGATGCAAGCTTATATTTCAAACATGAGCCAGGAAAACACTGCATCCAACGAGTCCCACCCACAGAACGAGGCAGCCGTTCACATACATCTATTATCTCCGTAGCTGTATTACCTATCCTTGAATACACAGATATACACCTAAATCCCGATGACTTGGAAATCCAAGCCACTAAGGGAAGTGGTCCAGGTGGACAACACCGAAATGTTACTGACAGTGCTATTCGAGTTCGTCATAAACCAACCAAGCTAACTGTTTTCATAGATGGTAGATGTCAACACCAAAATAAAAAGAAAGCACTAAAAATACTGACTGCCAGAGTTAATGCACAACAACAAGAGAAATCTCAGTCGTCCTATAATGCAAAAAGACAGAGCCAACTAGGTGGAGGTGGACGGAGTAATAAGGTACGTACCTACAACTTTATCAAACAACAACGGGTCGTAGACCACCGTCTGAATACGAAAACTAAACGTGTTGATGATGTAATGAAAGGAAACTTTGAGCTTCTATTCCCCGCGAAAAGTGTATAATACATATAATACGTAATCCTAGCGCAGTTTAATCTGTTTGGACTGCCTCGGGTGCTCAATTACTAAAGCATTTGTTAGGAGATTATCAATGTCAGACTTCGCAGACTTCTACCCAGATTACATTATCACCAGAGGATTTCCCAAAAACGGATGGGGACAAGGATCAACTTACGCTATCGTCGAACGAGAAGATGGCTTCTGTGTTGTATCCCATTGGCAAGCAATGTGGAGAGGAGAGACCACCCACCACGGCTGTCATCCCACTTATGAAGCCGCAGAACAATGGATCACAGAATATAACAAACAACTGAAAGAAACTCGCCGTCAAAACGCAAAAGAACGAGACACCAGAGAAGCTAAACGACTACTTGCTAAGTGGGAGGATGACCAATGAAAGAACTTACATCCAACTTAGTAGATAAAGTAGGAAAAGCAGGTGATGGATACCTTATTAAGAAAGTAACTGTCCAACTGGACACAGAAACTATTGACTGGTTTAAGGTCTATACCTGGACTCCTCCAGGTATCATCAGCGATCCACCACAATTCGTGGCACATGCTCCCAGCCTGTATGAGACAAGAGAACAAATACATATCAGGGAACAAACAATAAAAGATGGTAGACTCAGACGTATCCGCAGACGTAATACGGAATTTAAAAGAGCAAGAGAAATACTCAAAAACAAACTAGCCAAAGAAAATACCCAGGATGACCCAATAACCCCCTGACAGCCCCCAGGATTGTTATTTATGCCTCTAACACCCTCTCGTGCCAATTGGACTACCAGAAGACGAAATCCGTCAATATAAGTAATTACAACAGGTATAATAGAGCATGAAAGAAATAAAAGACGTTTTTGGCAGAGAGAACCCTAAAGTTATCTGGACTGATGTCCCTCAAGAACATTATGACCAGCTTATGGCCCTATCAGAAAATGAACGAAATATTCGACTTGCTAGAATAGAAAAGGGAGCCCTCGCTGATATAAAGAAAGGCTAGGTTCGACCATGTATACGACGGATCATCCAAGAGGAGGCCATACAGAGAATGTTCGCACCTATACAAGAACTCCCAGATGACGTTATCGTAGGAGATAAACATGCTAAAAATTGGTAAGATCCAACACAACATATTGTTTTCTACCGACTGGGTAGACATCAAACAGGTCGTTTGTCCCGAGAAGAATATCCACGGCTATGATTACTTATATGAGAAACGATGCAATGGTAAAATTGTTGTTCTTTTCCCATTCCGCACAAAGAATAATCGTACTGAATACTTACTCAGAAACGAAATTACACCATGCTGGAGCGTGGATTCCGTAGTTAGTTCTATTACCGGAGGTTTTGAAAAAGATAAAGGTATTAAGGGAACTGCTGTAATGGAACTAGAAGAAGAAGCTGGATACGAAATCACTCAAAAAGACCTGATTGATCTAGGCACTGTCAGAGGAACTAAAAGCTGTGATACAATCTACTGCTTATTTGCAGTAGACCTGACCGGTATCAACAAAACAACCGATGCCGCTGGTGACGGATCAGAACTAGAACAACAGGCCAACTGCGAATGGATGTTAAATCTTGATGAATGCGAAGACCCAATGGCATATGTTGCCTATGTTAGATTACAAAATAGTCTACAATGAAATGAGAGACCAATGTTAATCAACATCTTATATCCCATGAAACCTATTATAATTTGCTATGCCTTTAACTGGATATTACCCTGGGCATCCACACTTGACACCGTCAAGAATCAGAAGAATGGATGTGATACTAAAATAGTATGGTATAATGATGAGTACGACAAGTACAATGAAATGAGAGATTGAAAATGAACTTTGAACAACTAACCGTTGCTAACTCGAACCGCTGCCACCAATCCTTTCACCCCATAGATCATTGGTCCCCCTCCGATTGGGGATGCGCTATGGCTGGAGAATGCGGAGAAGCTTGTAACAAGATCAAAAAACTACGACGACTTGAAGGAACTTATTACTCCCGCGAAAATGAAAAAGATGACACAGAACTAACTAACGAGATCATGGATGAAGTAGCAGATATGGTTATGTATGCTGATCTCTTAGCAACACGATTAGAACGTAATCTCGAAGATGCCATCCGCCAAAAATTCAACAGAACCAGTGATCAAGTTGGATCAACTATTAAACTATGATAATCGATGTACTACCGGAAGACTATGTATTCAAAATATGTAGCCCAGACTGGACACAAAGGTTACTTCTCGATCCACCAGGACATTTAGCTATCGAATTCATGAGACCATATGAAAAATGTGTTTTCAAAGATTCCCACCAGCGAATGATGGATGAGGTATTGAAAAATTATCCTCAATTGTTACACCGATTGGTACTCCCATACTATTGCTATGCTACATGGTATCCATTAAAATGTAACTCAAAAAGACAGCCCATCTCATTAAGACAGCCCATCTCATTCCAAAATATTAAAAACGAACATAACCTCGTCTATTATCTTGATAAACAATCGTGGAGCGGCTGGCAAAGTTTTAGTTGAAAGCGCTTTCCAAATTCTGCCCGCGAAAAAGCATCAACTCTCAGTGGTTTTTGTAGTTACACATGTTAGCATGCAGTCAGTAATCGACATTCCAATCTCAGTCCACATCACAATAGAACCCCGTAATTTGAGTGGATTGGAATGTATCAAAGTACTCAAAGACTGTTTCTCTACAAAATACCCCGCCCTATCAGCAACAAAATATGCAGACTCAAACTCAGAATCATAAATTCTGTCGGTAACACGGATAACAGCACCCTGATAATGCCCTACTGGCTGATTATCAATCTGTAAAGATTCAAACTTCCAATTGCCCTTCTTTGATGCTGCCTCCCGACTCAATGTAGTAAATGTGACTGGAGAGATAATCAAATGCTTCGGAGTCTGACCGTTGGTCACGAGTAGATCATATCCCCGAGATAATGCATCCAGCGTTAGAGATTCAACCCGAATAGGCTTTCCGTTCATACCCGCAAATTCTATCAAAGCACAAAAGTTGGCCGTTTCTTCCTCGGCCATACTTGTTGCACTCTGCAAAGATATATTCACCAAATTCTGAACATCTTTGTCCAGTATCTTACTAATAGATATACCAGGATTGCAAGCAATTTCAAACGTTGGGATGAGGTAGCTCTCACCTTCTTGAATGACATCAGGAATAGCACCCCTGCGAGAGATCAAGTAAACTATGCCACACACATCCCGTTCATAACTTCTGCCTGGCTTGTATGTAGTATCTTTTTCTAAAATAACTCTAGGTAAGGAAGCCGATTCAAAGATCGGCTTGACTTGATTCTGAATGGATATCGATAAAGAGTTTCTTATGAACCCAAACATGGATAACCATTCGTCATCACTCGTCAGAAACGATAAAACACTCGATAATTGTGCTGTTATCTTGCTCCGATTCGACAATGGGGCATTCTGATCCAAAGCCTCGTAGTCAGAATCAGATATCTTCTCTTTATAAGTGTAGTCAGAATCAGACATCATAGCTTCCTTCTCAACCCTTGAAGCAAAGTCCTGAACAGCATCACGGATTAAATCTGTGTACAAAATATCCTTATTGGACTCATAAGAAAGACGCCTAGCCTCCTCCTTTAATGTGTTGACCAAAGTATCATTCACTCGAATACTAATAGGCTCTGATTTCATCTTCAATCTCCTCGTATTGTGTAATCTGGTAACCACGATTACATTATACTCCATCAAACAGGACTATATGATAATCTGTGTAGTTTTTTCTTGGGACTCCTATAAGGTATCCCCCCACAACCAAATAGGAGTCCCAATTTTTGACCCACCCCCCTGTTTGCATGGCGGGGTATCTTTTGTCCCTTTGTGCAAAACTTTATGCGTAGCATTGAGACTTGTTGTACATCAAACAGAGCAAGCTAGATCAGCTAGCTTGGGGAACCCCCCGGCGAGGGTAAATATGGAACCAAGACTTAGGGTAAGGGGGGGAAAGTATGTCCTTTGAGTTCTTTTACAACTACATGAACTAATGTCAAGTAGTTTTTATTTAGTTCCCACAATGTCAAGTAGTTTTTATTTAGTTCCGTTAGTTTACCCAGCAGACGTGTACTTGTGCTGCCTGCGTGGTAACATCGGGGTGCTGGGTGAGTCAGGTCCAGCACCCCCGTGCAACCAGAGGAGGAGCATACTAGACCAGTGCCATAGCAGTCTGGCGAGCCGTGGCATGGATGTGTGGGTTAGTATCACCGAGTAGTGCATCGGTCGCAGTCATAACAGGACAAAGCGCCGTCACAATCTCCCGCAATGACAGAGTAACTCGGTCATCCTCTTGCAACCCGTTACCGTTGGTTGCCCACTGGATGACTCGCTCGATATTCAGACCGAAACAACTCAACACAGTATTGATTGCTGCGAAGTTGTCAGCATAAACAAAGCGTGCCGTGTTGCCTGTACTACCGCGCCATTGTTGGGGTTGCTTGGGAAGCTCGCCGTATGTGGCAAGTTTAATGTGGCCCCAGCGCCCACTGAGAAAATGGCGTTCCCTGTTGCGTGGAGCGTCCCCGTCGTGCATCCCACGACGCCAACCCATTAGACTGATTTCACAGGTTGCAGCGGCCGTCTTGCAGAGTTGCGAAGGAATACCGCATTCAACAAGACGATGACCGGAAACTGCGCCGAAGGCCGAATTGGCGGTAGTCATCCGTACCGTTCTACCTTGTTTGGTTCTTGCCGTTGTCATTGTTTTGACTCCTGTTCAGTTGACCTTGACTCTCTATACAGTATACCCCACAAACTGGTTAGAGTCAAGCGGACTCGGGTGTCTTTTTGAGATTTTTCTGGATGTATGCCACCAGTTCCTCAGAAGTACAACCGGCATACTTCCAACTTTTTGTCAATTGGTTGAACGCACGGGTTTTGAGTTGTTGCGTGAGAAACTGGATCGATCGATCCCAATCGTTAAGCGCCGGATTCCACTTGCGCAGAATGCTGTAGATGTTACTCTCTCCACCTGAGATTTTGCCAGTGACTTGCGTGCCGGTTGCGTGGTCCACGAACCGCAATGCCCACTGTCTGCCATCTCCGATGCTGTTACTGATTGCGGTAAGGGTTGCGGAGAATACTGGTTCCGTATCGACCCTCACCGAATCAAGCAACATATCAACGTCACAGTCGGGACAAACTGCTGTCCCTGATTCGACCAGTGAATCAGCGCTTTGTTCTGCCGTATGGTTGCAGATATAGCAGGAATAAACGAGGATAACATTTTCGGGTTGCATCTTCATTTCTATCTCCAGATTGCAAGACAAAGAAGGAATATCTGCGTGTTCTTGTCGGCGCACCGTATATTGTCCGGGGTAAGCAAGGCAGCTAATACCTTTTCTCCATGATCGACAATACAGCGATTGACCGGGATTCCGGCAGCCTCCATTGACTCCTCTTCTCTTACTTGTCTCGATATATGTTCTGCTGTTGTTGTCATGTTCAAGTATACCCCAAGAAACTAGGGAAGTCAATAGAGAAACACAAATATCTCCCGCGAAAATTGAGGGGTTGAAGGATCGGTATGAACTAATGTCAAGTACGGAAAGGTTGGTAGGCAAGGTGACGCTGTAAAGCGTCACCTTTATCTGTTTCAAGTCTCGGTTAAGATTTATAGGGGGTCAAAAACTTCACATCCCGGTCGAATTCATTAATGGCGTGAGACGGCCGGCAAGGGGTATTCGGTACATCACCATCGCAATGCCAGTTAACGCAGTTGTTCCACTCATTCAACTCGGAATAATGATTGTCCAACTTGACCCAGATTCCAGTTGTAGAAACTTCCCAAACTGTTCCCGCCCTGCCGGTGAGATCAAGGTAGCATTCTATCCCCCGATCAACAACCCCGAGGAATTCTACTCGTTGACCACAGATCGGAAAAGTCAACTCAATAGTATCGGTCCGAGGTTGCATCTTGCTATTGTAAGCAAACATTGCCAACTCTCGCAACCACTCATCGGATAGTGGTATTCTGCCGTGGCATGTGCAAGGGGAAGACCCGCAAAAGCACTCTAGATGATCGAAGTAAACGTGATACAGGTGTTCCCGATGCCCAAGAGTAACCCCAGGAATAACGGATCGATGTAGGTTGGTGACAGACAAGACTTTGACCCCATCAAGGGTATCAAGGGTTGCTTCATACATATCGAGACTCCCTTTCATGGACCATGTTGACCTACCTAAATATACCACATCTTTTGGGCATTGTCAAGAAAAATCTGAAAACAATTCGGTGTTGGGTTTAATTCAGTGTTGCGTGCTTGAACGATTGGAGAACTAACGTCAAGTATGGAAAAGTTGGCACAGAAACAGGGCCGAGTGCTTGATGCACCCAGCCCTAGGGGATTACTTCCCGCATCCTGTCTTGCCATATCGTCTACGTCGGGTATCCCATGCTTTGCGAGCAGCAGTCTGACTGTTTCTACGTCGGGTATCCCATGCTTTGTGAGCAGCGTTGCAAGGTACAACGCGCTTGACGATTTCCCACTTGGCGGGGTCATCCTTCGTTCGGGTTAAGTCGAATTGGACGAACCCCATCGACGTAGCACCCTGTTTGGCCTCGTGGTAGACGTGGGAATCGGTGATACTCATTCGGTTGCTGGACAGCGAGCCCCATAGCGCCTGGACTTGCCAGACGAAGTTACTCACGACGTTGGATCGTTCCATGCGCCGTATGTTAGCAACAGAAAGTGGATCAGCTAATTTTTCCTCTTGAATCCCAGTATCATACCATACATCGGCAATGATTCGGGTTTTAGCTCTTGTTGTATTGTATGCGCCTGCAACCAAGTCCGAGACCCAAAGGGAAGCAAGGGGAGTTGCGAACATCTTGGTCACGTCGGGATGCAAGAACCCACTAAAAGCATTTTCGTATGCGTCGATGAATTGACGATGACGGACCTTAGCACAGATGGTCATTGCGATACGGCATTTCGGGGCCAATATCTTTTGCATATTGTGGAACATGGCACAGATTGCAAACGACAGACCACCACAAAAATCGAGAAAAGCATAATCAATCTGGATATTGAGTGCCTCCAGTTGCCCGAGGGACTGTTGCAATTTGTCTTCGATGACATGAAACTTCCTGAACCCCATTCTGCCCAACGACTTACGAATAGATGAGCAAATATCAGCATCATCGTTAACAACGATGATCGTGGTAAACTTGGTGATTATTCCACAAGTAAGCGCCAATTTGATGTCAGGCACTTTGGGGACGGTGAGGAAAAGTGCAACCTTATGTTTGGTTCCACGATACTCGCAAGCAAGGTTTCTGGCAGTTATCTTTTCAGGTCTCTTGATAACGTGATTGTACTCTGACATGAATTTGACTCCGTATAAGGATGTTCACTTGAATGAGCTATCCTTGCCCACTACTCAATACAAATATATCATATAAATGAACAAAAGTCAAACGGAAATGAACAAAAAGTCAGGAGTTTTAAGAATTCCCGCGAAACCAAGAGAGGATGAGTATGAACTAATGTCAAGTACGGAAAGGAGTTCTTCAGCAGAACTAATGTCAAGTACGGAATAGCAAATAGTCGCACCCGGCAGGGTGGGAGTCAATCACCACTGCCGGGCGCTGGTCAGATTACGAATTTACTGTTCAACCCTTTTCATTTCCTCAACCCACATCCGATGAAGTAACGTCATGTTCCCACTCTTGACCTCAATCTTCCAGAAACCGTCCGGTAGTGGAGTGGCCTCGAACCACTGTCCCATTTCAATGAGTTTATGAACCATATACTGCGCTCTTATGCCGCTCTCTGCCATTCTTGATACTGTTTCGGCCATTGACTTGCTCCTGTTTCGGCCATTGACTTGCTCCTGTTCTGTTCGTGACTCTTACCTATAGTCTACTACAAAAAGCACAAGAAGTCAAATAGAATCCCAAGAAAATTCTACTTTTCTCTGATTCGGTTGAGAACAGTGATATTGCAGTTGCCCTCGAATTGATCGGTATCATGCCTCTTAACTGTTCCGATGATGCTCAATTGCTGGCCCACAGTCCAGTCCTGATCCCGTGACGCAAACCATAGGTATCGGTTCCCGTCCGCATCGGTAAACTTATGAATGTAAGTTATCCCGAATTGAGTCTCAGTTGACCGTATCATAACAACCGTGACAATACGGGTGATACGCTCTTTGATAGCGCCCTGATGCGTTGAAACGGCAGCATCGGCATTCTGCTGCTCTTTCTCACGTTTACGCATTAACGAATAGCAAGCACTGCCAAGTATCCCGATTGCTTTCCAGGGGCAATATCCAACTCTGACAACTACTGCGAGATTGCGGAGATAATCGTCCAGGTCCGCAAGTTCCTCGGTTGCTAAGTCCTGCAACCACTCCATTGTATCGGCAGCAAGTTGATTGCTGCGTTCGGTATGCCACTCGGGATCAACAATCTCTGATTGCTTATCAGTTTTAGCAGTGAGATAGCAACGGATTATCTCACTGGTCGGAGCAACATTAAACGATTCGTCTGCCTTACGTCGGGAAATGTAACCAGTTCCGAGAGTGATCGCCGCGGCCAGTCGCAGAATTTCGATCAAACTAAAGCAATGGGACTGCCGCATCATGCCCCACTGCTCATCATCCATTTCGTCGGGATCAGAGCAACAATTCGATGTTGACTCTATAATCTCTGCATAGGCAAGCATAGCGCTCGCATCAATGCCGAGGAAATCAGACAAGCACGTTGATCCAACTTGCTTGAAATCGTTAGACTTGGCAACGATGAACGTATCCCGTCGGTTACGACGGGTGGAACAATGCTCACATAGTTGCTTGCGCTCATGAAATTCGGCAGGGACTTCCTCATCTGGGGCCGCATAAACGAGGTTGATCGGGTTGCCAGTTTCTTCATCCTGTAGATGTTCGATACGACCGATGAAGCGCCAACCGTTGATAGATGGACTCGGGCAATTGATAGTCACAACAACGCATTCAACGTTGAATGCTTCCAGTTTCATACCGGTCATCGACGACTCATCGAAAGTACAAGGGACCAACCGGGTAAATGACTTGTTGATTCGCTTTTCGGAATAAGCATACTGGAAGTTGGTGAGACCTTTGCGGACAGCGCGCTTGACTAGCGCCCGGAGGCGCTTTTCGACTGGTTTCCAGCGCCAGACTGGGATTTCGTAGGTAAGTTCCGGAGTATCCATATCTGTGACTCCATCGGATAGTTCTGACCTATTCAACTATACCATAGAAACCGAGCAAAGTCAAATTAAATCTCTGCGAAAATTGTGTATACAGATTATCAGTAGAACTAATGTCAAGTACGGAAAGGTTGGTAGGCAAAGTGGCGCTTTACAGCGTCACTTTGCCCGGTCATTAGTCAAGTTCGATCTCGACCTGGGAAGTCAAGTTCGATATCGACCTGAGTATAAACCCAGTCGGCGGTTTCCTCTTCATCGAAGTGCCACGACTCTCCTGTCACTACGTCACAGGCTTTAGTCACTAGTGGTTGGTTGGGGTCCACGGGTCTGCGGACAAGGATGGAGCCG
>Ga0208904_1002759_pt1 | contig 10823 bp, 12 predicted proteins | sample AntAceMetag02UKB_FD_184774 | JGI IMG/M metagenome (GOLD analysis project Ga0208904, IMG submission 184774) | Saline lake microbial communities from Ace Lake, Antarctica - Antarctic Ace Lake Metagenome 02UKB (SPAdes) (version 2) | ecosystem: Environmental > Aquatic > Non-marine Saline and... | reverse complement strand
TCCTATGACTACTACTGTTTGTCCTTGATTTACATCTTTGAATTTATCTGCGTCATCACCGAAGGCCCTTACTTTGAGTTGGCCTGAGCCGTCGTCTAATGTGAAAAAGATGTAGTTCTTTTCTCCGGGGTTTTCGTATTTGTCAACAATATTTCCTATGGCATTAACTCTTGTTACTTTTTTGTCTCCTAATTCAAGAAAATTGAATCTTTGAGTTGATGGGTCGATGAAAGGTTTGCCGACTAGGATTTCACCAATTCTTAATTTGTAAGCAATTCCTCTTTTGAATTGGTTGTCTGAAGTGGCATTTGGATTTGAATAATTTGAAGAAGTTTGTTGAGGTGTTGCAGGGGCTGTGGGGGTTGGATTTGTTGGAGATACGGGAGTTGGAGTAGAAGGTGTTTGAGGGGTTTGTTGAGGGGTTGGGTCTTTTTGGAAGGTAGGACTTATAGGCGCTTCAATATTTTTATTTGGCGAATTTTCTTCTGGCATGTTTTGTAAAATAAATAGGGGTTTATAAGTTTTGTTGGGGTGTTGTTGGAATTATCTTAAGAATATAAATATTTAAAAAAGCTTGTCACTAATTTATATCATGGGAATTTCCCGCGGTGCGGTTGCTTTGCAAGGTTATTTATTAACTCATGGTAGAAGAGTTGATTATTCTACCCCTGATGGAAGGTTTTTAGAACAGAATTTGTTCTTCCTGAAAGTCTTCCTGTCTATGATGGGGTCAGAGAATTGTTAGATGATGTTCAGAGTTTTATAGAACAAGAACGGGGAAGGTTGAATGAACTACGAGCGAAAAGGCCAAAAAAATCTGGAAGGCAGAAAAGAAGTAGTTGATTTTGCTTTCACATCTTCTGGACGTAACCTCTTCGAGGTTTGAAAATATCCCCCGCGGAGTTTAACTTTGTGATTGCTTCGTCTATTTCATCTTTTGTCATCTTGCCTTCAAGTTCTTTTTCAATTTCTTCGATGGGGATTAATTTCCCTATTTTTCCTTCGAGTTCAGTTATTGCTTCTTTGACATTCATAATTTTTCCTCTTTGACTTGAGGTCACTTTGGAGGCTATTCGGTCTATGTCAAAACTTTTGCTTTCGTAATCATAACCCACTTGCATTAAGTAGTATTTCATCAATTCAATTGAGATTATCGCGTCTTCTTTTGTGACTTTTTCGCTTAATCTGATTTTTGCTGATGCCTCGGACATACGAATTAGGGCCCCCAGTTGACGGGCTGAAATAGGAATCGGTCTTAATGCGGCTTCAGATGCGACTGGTCTGTTTCTTAAATTGACATAGAATTTTTTTAACTCGTTTGATGCTTCGGTTGTTAATTCTGGTTTGACTCTCTGTTTTGCATATGCGGCGTATTTTCTGAATAATTCTCTTTCTATCAACATGTCCCCTCCCGATTCTTGATGTTCATGTAAAACATGGCTTGCGATCATCTCGTCTTTCTTTTTGTCTGGCACGTCACGCATTGTGAAAATTATATCGAAACGATTGATCAATGTTGGAGGCAATTCAATTTGTTGGGCGATTGCTTGGTAGGGGTCGAATCTTCCGAATTTTGGGTTTGCTGCTGCGAGAACAGAAGTTTCAGCTCTTAAGCTTGCTTGAACATTTGCTTTTGAGATTGTAACTGTTTGTTGTTCCAGGGCTTCATGCATTGCACTTCGATCTTGGGGGTCCATTTTTTCTAATTCGTCAATACAGACGAGTCCTTTGTTCGCTAGGACCATTGCTCCTGCTTCTAATGACCAACCTTTTAGATATTCGTCTCGGACAACCGTTGCGGTTAAACCTGCTCCCGATGTGGATTTACCGACGACATATCTTCCCTTTGGAGAAATCTTGGCCATGAATTCAAGCATCTGACTTTTTGCTACTCCGGGGTCTCCGACTAAAAGAATATGCATATCTCCTCTTGATCTCGCTCCGGACTTGTGGATTTTTTTGACGCCGCCGAATAATTGTAAAACAAGCGATTTTTTTATTTCTTCATATCCCCAGATATTTGGTGAAAGGCTTGTTGCTAATTTGTCGAATATTTTAGGATCTTGTGAAAGTTCTAGAATTTGTTGCTCGTCTTCTTCTGAGATATCTAGGTCTTCAAAAGTTTCTTCAAGGGGGATTAAATTGTTTGCTTCAATTGCGAGTTCGAATCTTGTTGATAGACCCCCAGTTGGTAATGGCACGGGAACTTCTTTTAAAATTCCGACCGCTTTTACTTTGCTACCCGGTGTTGTTTTCTCTTCCATGTGTGGTTCGACCAAATCTTCTTTTACGAAAATGTTCATTCTTTTTGGCTGTTCACCACCAGTTAAATTTTCAGGAGATTCTTCTATAACGAGTCTTTGGGTGTCTACCATACTTTTGGAAATTAATTTGAATCCGCCTCTTCTTCCGCAGGAGCATCTTGAGGGTTCTCTGAACTTTTTCTCTATTTGTAGGACCGAGATTATTGTTCCACAACTGGGGCATTCGAATTTTGCATTTACAACTTGGGGTCGGACATCTGAAGCTTGACGGACGAGGCCTTCTATTACTATTAATTCGTTTAGATGTCTTGAACGGATGTTTCTGATCTTTACGTCGTGTCCTGAAGGCAAGCCGAACAAACGGATTCTTATATCTTTGACTAGGCCCGATTCTTCGATTGCGACTTCCATCATTCTTAGAGTTTCTTCAGGATGTGAAAGGATTTCTTCAGCTATTTTGCTTGAATATTCTGTTAGCTTCATGAAGTCAAGGTAGATTGCTTTGTCGCCTTTTCTTAAAGATTGTCCGAGTTCTTTTTTGTAAGTGTTGAAGAAGCCTTTTGCTTCAGTGATTAAGTCGTCGTTTTTTGATCTTTGATGTTTTTCAGAAGTCCGTTGTTCTTCGCCCGATTCCTGGAATTCAGTTTCCGTTTCCTCACTTGTCTCTTTTGCCATAAAGAAAGTTGAGAGAGCTAGTTTTTATAGTTTATTGTGGTGAGAAGAATGTGTTGGGGTGATAAGATAAAAAGAGGTTAGGTTTGGGTGAGATGGTGGGAATAAGAAAGAGAATTATTTTTTATAATTCTTCAAAGCTTCTTTAACTTTTTTCAGAAGTTGTTTCATGCTGTCTTCAAGCTGTTGTCTGTTTTTTGTTCCTGTGCAAACAAGTTTTCCGTTTGTGAAAAGTAGGAAAGTTGCGTTGGGTTCATCGAGTTTGTAAACAAGTCCGGGGAATTGTTCCGGTTCGTATTCTGTATTATCCATTTCTAAAGCCAAAAAGTTTAGGTTAAGTTTCAAGTTGATTGTTCCCGAAGCTACGATATTTTGGACAGTGATTTTTGGTTTTGTTGTGATTTTTACGTTTATCTTTTTAAGTTGTTTTATAACTTCTTGGACAACTGCTTTAACTTGTGCGGTTGATTTTGTTCCAGTGCAAACAAGATTTCCCGAGGAGAAAACAAGGACTGCCGATTTTGGTTCTTTGATTCTTAAAACCAACCCTGGAAAAGTTTCTGGATTATATTCAGTGTTGGGTTGGGTTCTTGCAAGTTTTGTTAAAGGAACAGGTTTTCCAAGAGAAGTTGTTGCAACTATGTTTTGAATTTTATAACTTGATTTTTTAGAAGATTTTGCTGGAGATTTTTTCTTCGCTACCATTTTATTCATTTAAAAAGGGGATTTTAGGTTTATAAAGGTTTTTAAATTCCTTTTGTTCTGATTATATTGAGGAGAAAATAAAAAGATGTTGATTTGGATTTTATTGATTGGGGCATTAGCGTCGTCTGGAGGCTTGCTTTTTGAGAAAATTATCTTGCGTGAGAAAAAAGTTAATTTCAAACATTTTATTGTTGCCACTTTTATTCCGATGGTTCTTTTGATGATTCCTTTGTTGTTTTTCTATGGTCGCATAGATCCTCAAGCTTGGGAGTTGAGGAATCTTTTAATTTTGGCTTTGGTGGTTATCTTTTCCGTCGCTGCGAATATCTTTGCATATTATGCGATCAAGTGGGAGAAGTTGAATAATCTAGAGCCGGTCAAACTTCTCGAGCCCGTCTTTGTTATTTTACTGGCTTTTGCTTTTTTCGAATCTGAAAGAGATCCTTTGATTTTGATTCCCACGCTGATTGCTGCTGTAGCCCTTGTTGCTTCACATATCAAAAAGCATCACATTCATTTTAATAAATATCTTGTATCCGGAATTTTGGGTAGTTTGTTCTTTGCGATTGAAATTATTTTATCTAAAATGATCTTAGAATTTTATTCTCCTCTTTCGTTGTATTTTGTTAGGTCTTTATTTGTTGGTATTATTGCCTTAGTAATTTTTAGGCCCAAAAAGATATTCAAGGAAATAGGGGTCAAAGAAAGATGGACTATTTTATTGATTTCTGCGTTGTGGATAACTTATCGGGTTTTGGCCTATTGGGGATACCAGAATTGGGGAGTTGTTTTTACAACTTTGATTTTGTTGCTTGCTCCGGTCTTTGTTTACACTTTTGCGAGGATATTTTTGAAAGAGAAAATAAGTTGGAGAAATATTGTAGCTTCAATTGTAATTGTTTTGTGTATAGTTTATGTTAATTTTAGGCAGTTTGTTTTTTAGGGGATAAGTTTTTAAGGATTTCCTTGTCCGCTTTGTCTTCTGAGTAATTCATAACAAATTTGAATACCACATTCGAAATAAGTTTTTGCTTCTTTACTTGGAGCGTTTTCTATCCCAAGCCTTAGAATTCTGTGGACTTCTGGATTTTCCCCTTCTATCCTGCGTGTTACAGCAGGATCATTTTTAGCTGAGCCAAGATCATAATTTTCTAGAAAATCCATAAAAGTTTCTTCAGTAACTACGGGTAAGCCCTCTGGCGTTCTTTCCATAAGAAGAAACTCGATTAGTTATTTTTAAAGATTTGTATACTGAAGTTTACTTAGAAAAATTTATTAACCTTGATATCTAAGTCTTGTTATGGAAATTAAAGATATGCAGAAACAAGTTGATGATTGGATTGGTTTGCTTAAAGTAGGATACTTTCCACCCCTGTCAATTATGGCGCAGATATCTGAGGAAACTGGGGAGCTTGCGAGAGTTTTGAATAATGAACATGGTGGAAGAGTTAAGAAATCTGCGGATCCTGAAAGTGAAATTGGGAGCGAGATTTCTGACATTATGTTTGCTCTGATCTGTTTAGCAAATTCGCATAATATCAATTTAGAAGAAACATGGAAAAAAACTGTTGGTGCGAGATGCGAGAGGGATAAAGATAGATACGAGAAAATTGAAGAAGATTAAGGAATAATCTCAGGACCAAAGTATTTTTCGTATTCCAAATCTTTTTTTGAGATTATGTTTTTATCAATTGCTTCTTGAATTTTCGGTAATTGGTTTTTTAATTCAGAAATTAAATGTTTTATTGAAGTGCAAATAATTTCATCACCTTCTTTTGGCCAGAGATTTGATTTTCTCCAGTAGAGGCAACGACCCCCACAGATTTTCCTTACATCGCAGTTTTGGCATTCTTTAATCTCGAATTTCTTTAATTCTTCTGGTTTACTATTTAAATTTCCTGCTTCGAAATCTTTTATACTGTTCATAATTGGGCACGCAACTATTTTTCCATCTGTTGTTATGGCGTAGCCTTTTTGTCCTGCCCCGCATTGTATACAAGTTTCATTATCTATCCCTAGAAGGCGATTTACAATTCCGAGGAAAGGATAAATTTTTAGGAGGTTTCCTTTTTGGAGTTCTTCAATCCAATAATCAATTAATTTTGAAATGGAATTATTGTAGGCTTGAAAAAACCCTTTTATTTTTTCTTCATCAAAATCAAATTTATAAAAACCCGCATCTATTTGCCAATGAATGCTTTGGAATTTTACAGGGCATTCTTCTATTAAGAATTTTACCTGTTTGAAAATATCGGGGAATTTGTCTGAAGCTGAGAGAGTCATTCTTGCAATTATTTCTTCTTTGTAATCTTGTTGTTTGGCTTTTTGCAAGTTTTTCACAACTTTTTGGTATGTATCTTTCCCTCTATTGTAATCTGTTGTTTCTTGGTCGCCATCTATTGAAACAAGCATTTTTCCTATTTGATTTAGATATTCAATTGGAAGTTTGTCAAGAAGTTTTCCATTTGTTTGTATCCTGAATTTTATATTTGAAATGTCTTTGCATTCATCAATTATTTCTTTTATTCTTTCAATTTCAAGAAGGGGCTCGCCTCCGTAGAAAATTAAAGTGGGGTTTGGATCTTTTTCAAGAAATGATTTTAATCTGTTGATGTTTACTTCTGATTTTGTGGGTTGAGAAAAATCAAATTGGAATTTTTTATCTAAATCGTTGTCGAATTCTTTCATTGATTTTTCATAACAATATTTACATTTGCTGTTGCAAAGTTCTGTTAGGATAATGTGATAATGCATGTTGGGATGAGAGAATTTGGGGTTAAAAAGTTTATTACTGGGGATGGGGAAGGGGGGAAGGTAGGAGACAAAGTTAGAAGAGGGAGTTTCATTTAACATTATTGTACCTCTTTAGGAGTAACAGATAGGAAGATTTATATACTAAAAAGGGTTCTAATTAAGTGAGGTTAAACAGAGATGAAAAAGAAAACATTAGAAATTATTGCAGTTGTAAGTACGGAAGTATTAGGCTTAGGTGCAGGCTTTTTTAATGGGTTTTGTGCTTCTAAAGGAATTTCTAACCCCGAAATTGTTGAAGCTTTTGCATTTATTGGCCCAACAGCTTACGGGGCTTTGGCTGGTTTAACAATTGGAAAGGAATACTATGGTGATAATAGTGAAAGAGATATAGCTTTTGCTGGAGCAGTTTGTACTGGAATTGGCTATGCATTAGGCAGAGGGTTGGGGAACATTATTAATTAAATTTTTACTCAAAATCTTCAACAAATTTCCCTTTTTTATAAAAAATTAGGGGGGGCTTAGTTTTTCTGGATACTCAGAAAAAAATCTTTATACTGCCTGGAGATCTCTTTACTTTTTATTAGGATTGCGGAGGGAATGCTTTCATAATTAAATAAAATAACGTTTTCTCTAAATATAGCAACATCTCCTGGGAAAGAGATTTTCGAATAATGTGTTTTCTTTTTTACATAAGATTTGTCTTCTGGGATAATTGAATTTTCAAATTCTTTCCTATTTTTTTCAGACAATAATAAATGATCTTTTAACTTAGCAATCCTCTTTCTTTCGCCCCACCAATGATAAAAATCTGAAATTTCTTCGTTTTCTGAGGTCTCTCCAGTGGAAAATCCATACAAGTCCTCTCCTTTCTTTGCGTCTTCAATTAAACTCGAAAGCATTATACGAATTGCTTTTAATCCCTGGAATATCTCAACAGAATCTCTCTCCTCTTGTTTAATAGGAATATTTTTTAATAAGTTTCGAACCCTCTCTTCTTTTTCTTTGAATAGGGTTAGAATCCTTTTGTAATCCGAAGCCCGAAAAAACTTTATCTGACCTTTCACGATATAGCTCACGAGTCCTTTTTTTATAAGAGAATCCAAAACAGGATATATTTTTGATTGAGGAACTTCTGCTTTTTTAGATAGCTCCCCTGTTTTTGTTTCGCCTAATTCGAGTAAGGCTAAATATGTCTGCGATTCCCACTTGTTTAATCCTACTGATTGCAACTCTTCTATGTTATTCATGGGATATCTATCTATTTTGGATATTTAAGCCTTTCTGCCTACTTACTCTTTTGGTGGTAAAAGAAGTTTAAGTATGGTTATCTACTATAGCTATTATCAAGTGGTTACATAATAGCTACTTGGGGAAATAAAAATGACAGACCAAACACAAGATAAACTAGAAATAGATATACGTAGCGGAGATATTGATTCCGGGACTATTGATCTATATAGGGAACCTGATTTGGAATATGCTTTGAATAGATTCTCTCGTGAAGGATATAGGATTATATCTCTAGAAGAGAGCGTAAGATTAAGGATGCAAAGTGGTCCTAGCGTTGATTCCAGGCGAACTCCTAGTGGAAACTGGACTAGGGAAGGAACATTGAGAGCTGTGTGGGAGAAGGGAGATTTCCTAGTGAGATATTCTCCAATTATCAAGAATCCCCAAAAAGCATTAAGCCCTTGTTGCCCTGGAAATCCTCCCCTTTCAATAATCTCTAGAAAACTTACTGATGAAGAAATAGAAGAAGCATTATCTGATTCAATTCAGATTCCCTATAGCCATCCTTGTATTTACGATGGTCGAGTGCCTGCAAAAAGACTTGGAGAAGAACCTCTTGCAGTATTCTTGTTTGGTAAAGAAACCCAAAAGTATGGGGATTTTCTTGATTCCTTAGGTCACAAAGAAGTTTGTCTTCCCATTTATTGCCCAACAGAAGAAAACACTTGTGATCAAATGTTCCTCCCAGAAATCTTTCATAAACCGCTAGACTGGATCTACATACAACAAATATGCGGTTCAGGTTATATGAGTTCATTCGAAAGTACATTAAGAGGAATCCGAGAACCTCTCAAGTCAGAAGAAAAATTGGAGAAAGATTAAAACAAAAATGGCAAATCAAACACAAAAACATAGAGACGAAGGAGGCACCTTTGCAAGATATGTTGCTGGCCATGGGGCAGAGATTTCAGCTTGGAATGATTTCGTTGATAAATATAAAGGGGATTTTGCGCAACAATCCGCTGTAAAACTAACACATAGTCTATGGTCTAAGGCATTTGGGGAAGAAGATAGAGAAAAGGTTGAAAAAAGAGTTGGGCCTTTGTGGGACAAAATAGATAGTTTGACTTGGAAAATTCATGCAAAACATGAGATGCCTGATGGAGAGTTAATTGACCTAATGGATAATAAAGGATATCTTGCGGAGCTTTTGACCTTGCCTGGAATGTCTTCTAGATTTGGATTTTTAGAAAGTCTTCTTGAAGCCAATCTTCCGACTGCAAGGCAACTGGCAAAGATGACTGGAGAAACTGATGAAAATCCATATGGTGGTTTTAATCTAGGAACATATTTCGGTGATGAAATGATAAAAGCTTATGCTGAAAGAACATTCCTTGGCGAGATACATGCAGCACAAAGAGAAGGTGCAAATAAAACTATAATGGCTAAGCTTATTCAAAAATCAAGAGATAAAATATCTATGGATAAAGAAAAAAGGGTGGCAAGTTATCCCTCTCATTTAGATGTTAACTATTGGTTAGATCACCCTAAAGAACATGGATTAGCCTTTTCAGTAACCCATATGCTAAATACATATGTCGGAAGAGGGATTAGTCCTAAATTATCTCAGCTAGAAGAAGGACTGGAGGGAGATTAAGGTAAAATGAAAAATAAAACCTATATAATAACTAAGAAAATAGCCAAGCACGGCAAACAAGCAGTAATTATAATTCCGACTTTACTTCAAGATCGGCTAGGGCCCGGGACATTAGCAGAGATTAGGATAGAAATAATTGAAGAAGATTAATTCCTTCATTCAAAACCTTCGACAAATTTTCCTTTTTCAGAAGTTTCTTTTGGTTCTTTTGGCTTTGATGCAATTATATCATCGATTCGAAGAATCATTATGGCAACTTCGGTTGCTGAGCTGATTGCTTGGGACTTTATCTTCCATGGCTCGAGAATTCTTGCTTGAAGTGTATCTGCTATTTTATTTTCAAAAAGATTTAAGCCCATATTTTTCTGTCCTTGAGAATGTAATGATTTTAATTCCGTTAAAGTGTCTATGGGGTCAAGGCCGGAGTTTTCTGCTAAAGTTATTGGAATGAATTCTAATGCTGATGCGAATTCTTTAACAGCGAGCTGTTCTCTTCCTGAGAGTGTTTTTGAATATTCTTCAAGTTGTTTTGCAAGTTCCATTTCGATCGCTCCGCCGCCAGCAACTACAAGGCCGGATTTTAAACATGAGGCAACATCTCCGAGGCCGTCGAGAATTGCTCTTTTTACTTCGTCCATGACATGTTCGCTTCCTCCCTTTATGAGGATTGTCAAAGCTTTTGGGTTTTGGCATCCGGTTATATAAGTGAAAGCTTCTCCAGATGAGATCTTTTCTTTGACTTCTTTTGCTGTTCCTAGTTCAGATTCTGTGAGTTCATCTAAACTTGAAGTTATTTTTGCTGCAGTTGCTTTTGCTATTTTTTCTATATCGTTTCTTGCAACTCGTCTTAATGCATAAATTCCTTTTTTCGCAAGAAGATATTGGGCAAAATCATCAATTCCTTTTTGACATATCAAGACGTTCACGTTTTGTTGAGAGATTTTTTCAACCATATTTCTTATTGAGGATTCTTCTTGACTTAGAAAACTTTGAAGTTGTTCAGGACTTGTAACAGATATTCTAGTTTCAATCTCGGGGTTTTTTATTTCCAAAGGGAAATCAATCAAAGCAATTTTTGCATCTTGAATTAATGTTGGCATTTCGTTTGAGGTTTTTTCTTTATCCAAAACAATTCCGGATATCAATTCTGTTTGCGAAATTCCGTCACCTCTAGATTTTTCTATTTTAATGTTGTTAAGATTTATTTCTTCTGGATTTAATCCTTGTGAAATTTGTTTTACCGCGTTTACAATTATTTCAGAAAGTTTTTCTTTTTCTGCTTCGGCTCCTTTTCCGGTCATGGCAGTCATTGCTATTTGTTTTAAAACATCCAAGTTATCGGGCGTGACTCTTAATGAGATTTCTTTTAGGATCTCTTGTGATTTTTCTGCTGCTAGCTTGTAACCTTTTGCTATGGCGGTCGGGTGGATTTTCTTGTCTAATAATTTTTCCGCGTTCTCTAAGAGTTTTCCTGCCAACATTACTGCGGTTGTTGTCCCGTCTCCTACTTCTGCTTCTTGGGTTTGAGCAACTTCTACCAA
>Ga0208904_1002756_pt1 | contig 10830 bp, 8 predicted proteins | sample AntAceMetag02UKB_FD_184774 | JGI IMG/M metagenome (GOLD analysis project Ga0208904, IMG submission 184774) | Saline lake microbial communities from Ace Lake, Antarctica - Antarctic Ace Lake Metagenome 02UKB (SPAdes) (version 2) | ecosystem: Environmental > Aquatic > Non-marine Saline and Alkaline... | reverse complement strand
AGCCTTGATTACCTTGCCGGATTTACCAATAACACGACCAATATCTTCTTGATTAACCTGAATGTTAATAAGAGTGAATTCGGCATCATCGGTTGATTGTTCTTCGATGACAACGTCTTCAGGGTGATTGACTAGATTAGAAACTATGTATTCGACGAGTTGTTTCATTTGTTTTTTTCGATTAATTTTTTAATGGTATCAGTAGGCTGGGCTCCTTTTTTGAGCCAAGCTTGATAAAGTTTGAGGTCTATTTGAAGTTTGTTTTTTGGATTACTAGGATCATATGAACCAAGTTTATCTATGTATTGACCAGTTAATTTAGAACGATCAGGAGCAACAACAATACGATAGTAGCGTTGATCTCTTTTGCCGGTAGGTTGTAGTTTAATTTTAAGCATGTGCGTATTATACCAATTTTAGAGCCTTTTGGGCAGCTTTTTGCTCTGCCTCTTGTTTATTTTTACCTTTTCCGGTGGAAACCTGTTTGCCTTCAAGATGGACGGCAACAGTGAAGACCTTTTCGTGATCTGGTCCATTTTCTTCAACAGTTTTGTAGATGGGGCCTGATAGTTTTTGAGATTGGGCTTTTTCTTGAAGAATAGACTTGGAGTCTTTAAGGGGTTTAGAGGAAAGAGTTTTTTTAGCGTGAGGAATAAATATTTTGTCAAAGAATTTTTGAGTAACCTCAATGCCTCCATCAATGTAGATGGCACCAATGAGACTTTCGGTGATGTCTTCTAAAGTTGAAAGGTTTTCTCTACCCCCACCACTTTGTTCACCTCGACTAATAAAAACATGACTATCAAGATTAATTTTTTTGGCGAAGTCAGCTAGAGATTCGGTACGAACAACAACAGAGCGAGCTGATGTTAAATAGCCTTCATTTTTGTCAGGATAGGTTTTAAAAAGATAAGAAGAAATAAGACTTTCCAGGATAGCGTCACCTAGATATTCTAACCTTTCATAGCTTTTTTCAACATTAGGAAGGTTTAAGGTAGAACGATGAGTAAGGGCTTCTTCAAGAAGAGAGATATCTTTAAATTGATAACCAATTTTTTTTTGAAGTAGGTCGAGTTTTTTGAAAGGGTTCATAAGATATGTAAGATTGATTTGTTGACTATTTTATATTTTCCCTTTTTTTGTTTGATTTGTCACCTTCTTCTTTTTTGGTTTTTTTTCAGCCTTGTCTTTGAATTCAGTATCGCGTCCAGTAAGGGTCAGAGTTGAAGCTAGAGCACCGTTAATAAAACTACCACTGTTTTCACTGCCGTAATCTTTGGCAATCTCAACAGCTTCGTCAATAATAACTTTAGCAGGAGTTTCTTTTTCAAAGAGGAGTTCGTAAACTGCTAGACGAAGAATGGCAAGGTCGGTTTTGTTTATTTGAGCTAGAGGCCATTCAGGAGCAGATTTTTCAATGATGGGATCTATTTGGGGACATTTTTCATTAACTTTTTTGGAAAGGTCGTTAAAAAGTTTTTGCTCGATAAAGCTGTGAGCAAAGAGTGATTTAAAGGTTTTAATACGACGAAGATGTCGAGGGTCTTGGGCAGTTTTCACTAAGTTTTATTTTATTTTGTTTGACAATGAGGACAGATAAAATGAGGTCGTTTAAGTTTGCCACATTTAGGACATTTTACCAAAGTAGGAAGCTTAAGTCTGATGTTGGCTCTTCTTTTGCCTTGTCTGGCGGTAGAAATTTTTCTTTTTGGTGTTGCGGCCATGATGTAAGTTAATTAAAGACGAATGTGTGTATTTTAACATTCTGAGGCTGGGCTAGCAATGCTTATTTTGATGAGGAAATAATTTCCATGGCAGAGATTTTGGCCTGTTGATAAAGGGAACGGTCCCAGAAGTGTTTGAGGCGGGTTTTAAGGTGTCCATGTTGTTTTAGACCAAACAACTCCCCTGCTCCACGTAACTGAAGGTCAAGACGGGCTAGTTTAAGACCGGTATGGTGTTTGGTAAGTAGTTGAAGGCGGTCTTTTTCGGTGTTGTCGTCTTTAAAGGGAATAATAAGACAAAAACTGGCTTCTTCTCCCCTACCGACTCGTCCACGTAGTTGGTGGAGTTGGGCGAGACCAAAGCGTTCAGCGGAGTGAACAATAATGATGTTGGCGTCAGGGATATCAATACCAACCTCAATTAAGGAGGTGGAAACAAGGATGGTTTTTTTGGTTTGATTAAAGCGTTCGATGGTTTTGGTTTTTTCTTCTGGTTTCATTTGACCATGTAGAGACAGAACGGTGGCGACTGAGGAGAACTGTTCTTTATAAAAAGGAAAAAGGGTTTCGATAGAGTCAGCAATGGAAGATTTTTTGATGTTGGGACAAACAATAAAGACTTTTTGATTTTTTTCTAGCTGTTGTTTTAACCAGGTGTAACCCTTTTTAAGGCGATTTTGATCCATAAGCCAAGTGGTAACTGGTTGACGATTTTTGGGTTTGTGTTTGATGGTGGAGATATTTATCTCACCAAAAATACCTAGAGCAATGGTGCGAGGAATGGGGGTAGCACTAAGGTTAACCATATGAGGAGAAGGGTTTCTTTCGATTAAAGCTTGTCTTTGATTGACACCAAATTTATGCTGTTCATCGATAGCGATGAGAGCAACTGGATGTTTGAGTTTGTTGGGAAGTTGATTTAAAAGAGCATGGGTACCGATGAATATGGTTGGTTTGTTTGTGGTTTTAATTTTACTTTGAGCAGTAACGAGTTGGATTTGTTTAGGAAAGAGGGAGAGTTTTTTGAAGGTAAAGGTGTGTTGTTCGGCCAAGATTTGAGTTGGGGCTAGAATGGCAAAAGAGTATCCTTGTTGGAGACATTGATTGGCGGTGAGAATGAGAGTGGCGGTTTTACCTGAACCAGTGTCTCCTTGAATTAGGCGATGGGTTGCTTGAGGCGACCTTAGGTCTTGGTAAAGATCTTGAATGGCTTTTTTTTGATCAGGAGTAAGTTTAAAAGGAAGTTTTTTAAGACTTTGTAGATGGGTTTTGTCTGAAGGAGATATGGAGATAGAAGGAGGGAGACTTTGTTGGTATTTAATGTTGTCGATGGATATGTTTAGGTGTTGATCAAAAGCGAGTCTTTTGTCTGCCTGTTGTTGAGTTTCGAGTTTGTCAGGGAAGTGAATCTGTTGGTAGGCTTGAGATAAGGATAGGAGATTTTGTTTTTTGATTATGCTAGAAGAGAGAGAGTCAGAGATGGTGGTACTTTTAAGAATGAGATCAATTTTACTACGGAGCCATTTTGAGGAGACTCCTTGGGTTTGAGGATAGATGGGAACAAAACCTTGAGAGTGAATTTTTTGACCAGAGAGAGACTCGATTTGTGGAGAAATTAAGCTTTTTTTACCAGCAAAAAAAGAGACTTGACCGATGACCATACAAGTTTGGTTGGGTTTGATGATGTTTCTAATAAAAGGAGAGTTGAACCAAGTAAGAAGGATGTCTCCGGAAGAATCATATCCGGTTGTTTGAGTGATAAGTTTACCTGTACGGGAGTAGAAGGTTTTGGGTGGATCAAGAGTAAGTTTGAGAGATATGATTTTTTTAATAGGGCAACCCCTAACTTTGGTGGGTGTAGTTAGGTCAAGAAATCGAGAAGGATAGTGATCAAGTAGATCGATGATGGTGGAGATGTTTAATCTTTTAAGTTTAAGTTGAAACTTATCACCTACACCAGGAATGGTGGTAACAGGATCTTTGAGCTGGTATACCTTAGAGGACATAGGCTAGAGGCAGGAGGGCACTGAGAATAAGTCCAGCGAGACCAAGAATAATGAAGATACGGGTGATTAGTTTTTTCTTTTTTTTCCTCATCGTTAAGTAAGTGATTGATAAAAATTATTCTTTGTTTTCAAAAATTATTTTAAGAAACTTTAGTTTACCGATTTTAATAACGTTTTCTTGGTCTGGCAAAATGACAACTTGTGGGTCGGTAACTTTTTCTCCATTGATTTGAATACCTCCTTGAAAAACTAATCTTTTAAAGTTGGCACCAGAGTCAACCAAGTTTTGATCTAGAAGGATTTTTCTGAGAGGGGTAGGTTGGTTGATGGCATAAGTAAGCATGTCTTTTGGTTGTTGGCGTTTTTGAAAAACCGACTCGAACTGTTTTTGAGCTTGTTGAGCCTTTTTTTCATCATAAAGTTCTGTGGTGACAGTGAGAGCTAGTTTTTTCTTGGTTTCTAGAGGAGAAGCTTTGTCAGACTTAAGATCTTTTTCAATCAATTCTATTTCTTTAAGGGGTGTTTCAGTGGCATAGGTGAAGTACTCGGGAATAAGATCGTCTTTAATTGACATGATTTTGCCATAGACATCTTTTGGTTTGTCTTCAACCCAGATGGCGTTGCCCCAAGATTTACTCATTTTACGTCCGTCAGTACCGGTAAGGAAGTTGTTAGTGAGAACGAAAGAAGGGCGTTTGTCGACGTTTTTAATCAAGGTGCGACCAGCTTGCATGTTAAAAGTTTGGTCGGTACCACCGATTTGAAGATCTGTTTTAAGGTTAAGACTGTCATAACCTTGCATGACAGGGTAGATCATTTCTTGAAGGGCAACTCTTTTGCCAGCATCAAGACGTTTACGGATGAGTTTACGAGAGATAAAGTCGCCTACTGAAAAGTGTTTAAGAAGTTCAATGACTTCGGTAAGGGTGAGTTTTGATAACCATTCACTGTTGTAGCGAATGTCAATTTTAGAGAAGTCGAGAAATTTTTCAGCTTGTTTTTTGTAGGTAGCAAAATTTGTCTTTAATTTCTTTGGGGTGAGAACTGGACGTTCACCGTCTTTGTCAGACGTATCCCCTACTCTGGCGGTGAAGTCGCCAATGAGAAAAGTAACGTGATGTCCAAGTTCGGATAGTTTTTGTAGTTTACGTAAAGGAAAGGCGTGACCAATGTGAATACGAGTAGCGGTGGGGTCAATACCCATGTAAATATTGAGTTTTTTATCTGTTTTTAGAGCTTTTTCAAGCTCTTTTTTGCTGGGGATGATGTTAGCGATTCCTCGGGTGAGAATGTCGTTGATTTTGTCTTGGCTCATACTTTGTATTGTACATGAATTATATAGAAGGAAAAGAGGTGTGGTGATGTAGTAAGATAGAGATAATGTATCGGAGAAAAAGTAACAAAATTAGGTGGTGGTTGGAGAAGAGATGGACGTTTTTAAAGAAGTGGTTGGTTAGATTTAACTGGGGAAAGATAGCTTTTTTGGGGGCAGTAGGAGGTGTGGTTTTGGTTTTGATTTTGTTCATATGGGTTGCACGAGATTTACCTGATCCTAATCAAGTACAAAGAAAGAGTGGTTACTCAACGGTGATTTTAGACAGGGAAGGTGAAGAAGTACTGTTTGATTTGTATGTTGATGAGAATAGGAAGTTTACTCCGATTGAGGAAGTGCCGGAGTATTTTAAACAAGCAACGGTGGCGGTGGAGGACAAGGATTTTTATGAACATAAGGGGTTTGACTTGATGGGAATGGCCAGAGGGATTTTAAGATTGTTTACTACTGGTAGAGCTCAGGGAGGTTCAACTCTGACTCAGCAGTTGGTTAAGAATGCTTTACTGACGAGTGAAAGAACTGTTGTACGTAAGATAAAAGAGTTTGTTTTGGCGATTAGAATAGAAAGTCGGTTTAGTAAAGATGAGATTTTACAGATGTACTTTAATGAAACACCTTATGGTGGAACTGCTTGGGGAGTGGCGGCGGCGGCGGAGATGTTTTTTGACAAAGAGGTTTCAGAACTAGACTTGGTTGAGTCGGTGGTTTTAGCTGGTTTGCCTCAGTCTCCAACACGATACTCTCCTTATGGTAATAATCCAGAGGCATATATTGCTAGAGCAACTGTGGTGGCTAGAAGGATGAATGAAGACGGATACATTAATGATGAAATAGAGGCTGAGGTATTGGCAAGTTTACCTGAGGTAGAGTTTCAGGCTTTAGGAACAAGTATTCACGCAGGTCATTTTGTGATGCATGTCAGAGACTTATTGGAAGAGATGTATGGAGAAGAAATGTTAGATCAAGGTGGGTGGAAGATTACAACAACCTTGAACTGGGATTTGCAAGCTGAAGCAGAGGAAATTGTGGCGAAGGAGATATCTAAGGTAAATGATTCTTTACATATTACTAATGGGGCTTCAGTGATTGTAGACACTAATAATGGAGAGGTGTTGTCGATGGTGGGGTCAAAAGACTTCTTTGATGAAGAGATAGATGGTGAAGTAAATGTGGTGACTAGATTGAGACAACCAGGGTCAAGCATTAAACCGTTGGTGTACGCTACAGCTTTTAGTGAGGGATACAATCCTTCGAATGTGTTGATGGATACAGTGACTGAGTTTCCAGGTAAAGACGAGAACACACCTTATGAACCTAAGAACTATGATGGAGAAGAGCATGGGTTGTTGCACTTGAGAGATGCTTTAGCCAGTTCTATTAATGTACCAGCGGTAAAACTATTAGCTTTAGTGGGGGTTAAAGATGTTTTAAGTCAGGGATATAAGATGGGATTGAATAGTTTAGAGCCAACCAGGGAAAATCTGTCTCGTTTGGGTTTATCGATGGCTTTGGGTGGAGGTGAAATCAAGTTGTTAGAGATGGCTACTGCCTATTCTGCTTTTGCCAATGGTGGAAGTAAGGTAGAGCCGGTATTTATCTTAAAAATAGAAGATCCAGATGGAAAAGTAGTCTATGAGCATAAGCCGGTAAAACAGGACAAAGTTTTGGATGAAAAAGTAGCATTTTTGATTAATGATATTTTGTCTGACAATAATGCTAGATTGATTACTTTTGGAGTTAATTCTTACTTGAATATGGGTGATAGAGCGGTGGCGGTAAAGACGGGAACAACTAATAATATGAGGGATAACTGGACGATTGGTTGGACTCGGGACAGGATTGTGGGGGTATGGGTGGGTAATAATGATAACTCGGCAATGAAAAGTGTGGCGAGTGGTGTGTCTGGAGCTTCACCAATATGGAGGAAAGAAATGCTAGAAGTTTTAGCAAAAAAAGCTGATCGACCTTGGGAAGTGCCAAGTGGTGTGGAGCAAGTAGAGTTGGATGGGGTTTCGGGATATTTAGCCCATGATGGTTTTGGCAGTTATGTAGACTGGATAATTAGTGGTACTTTGTCGAATGAAGAAGATCCAATTCATAAAAAAATTAAGGTGTGTAAAGGTCAAACAGATAAGTTGGCCGGAATACTTCAGGTAGCTCAGGGAAATTATGAAGAGAAAGAAGTAATTTATATAAGGGAGAGTGATCCTTTAACGGACAAGGACTTGTGGCAAAAAGCGATAGATGGTTGGATTAGTCGACAGGCTGATGATAAGTATAAAGTGCCGACTGAGTATTGTGAGGCAAGTGAAGGAATTGATGTGCAGATTACTTCTCCAGGAGATAAAAGTAGAGTTGATGGTGAAACGGTAACAATAAGATTTGAGGTTAGTAGTGATAAAGAAATAGATTGGGCAAAGCTTTATATTGATGATGTGGAAGAAACAAAGTTCGAGTCCCTTCCATATCTTATTGAGAATATGATATTAGCAGATGGTCAACACACAATTAGAGTTTTAGCTAGAGATGTGGATGGAAGAGAGAGTGATAGGGTGCATGAATTTGGCATGAATGAAGACTGGGGTGAGGAAGTTGTCGAAGAAGTTGTCGAAGAGTAATTTACTATTTCTTTTTCTTGGAAGTGAGTTTTTGGAGAAGTTTTTCTTTAATTGAGTTAACCTGTTTTTGGGTTAAGCTTTTTTTAGGATCGTTAAAAATGACTCTAAAGGTGTGTTTATCTTTATAACTATCAATGTAGGTAACCTGTTGAATTTGGGGAGAGAAGTCTTTAATTCTTTTTATTAAGTTGTTGACGGGGGTGGTGGAGCTAAAATTAATGTCTTCGATTATGGGAGCGTGTTGAATTAAAGATTTAACATTGTGTTTACTGCTAGCTAGTTCAGAGATGACTTGGAAATCAAGGTTGGTAAGGTAGATGTTTCCTTTAAGTTTGAGTTGATGACAGACTTGAGATTTAATTTTTCCGATTAGACCAAGGAAGGTTTTGCCAGAATAAATTTCGACTGTTTGAGACTGGTTCCAGAGAGGAGAATAGTGGTGTTGGGTTTGATAGTTAAGATTTTTGAGGTGAAGTTTTTTAGCTAAGTGTTCAAAGTAGCCTTTGTGGTGACGATAGTCATCATTATCGGTGACGTAAACAAGAACTGAGTGTTCCTCTGGTAGGTTTTTGTTTTGGGGCAGATAGATGTTGGAAAGTTCAAAAATTCTTAGCGGTTGTTTAACTCGTGGTTGGTTATGAGAGAGATTGTCGAGAATCTGGGGAATGAGACTACGGCGAAGATAGGCCTGGTCTTGGGTTAAAGGATTTTTTATTTTAAGAGAAGGTTTTATTTCTAGACCTACTTGAGAAAAGAGTTTCTCTGAAACCAGAGACGAGTTGTATATCTCGGTAAAACTGGAAAGGCTGAGGATTTTCTTTGTTTGGGTTTCCCAGTAAAGTAAAGGTTCTTGAGTAAATGATTTAAGTTGGGTTGTGGGTAGATTAGAAGGAAGACGGAAGTAACCATAAACTCGAGCAATTTCTTCAGCTAGATCTTGTTTGATACTAATGTCTTGATGGCGCCAGCTAGGAACTTGGCAAGTAAGGGAAGAAGATTTTCTTTTGACAATAAAACCTAGTGTTTTAAGAATGGAGATGACTTGTTTGGGAGGAATGATGATACCAACAAAACGATTGAGCCAGTTAAGATCGATGGTGACAATCTTCTTTTTTAAAGGTTTAGGGTAGTAATCAAGCAAGTTACTGGAGATGACTCCTCCAGCTCGTTTTTGAAGCATTTGAGTGCCTTCAATGAGGGCGGGAATGACGATGTCAGGGTCAGGAATTTTTTCAAAAATTTGAGAAGCTAGAGTTCTTTGTTGAAGATAGAGGGAGGTTCGTCTAATGGCTTGAGGTTGATAAACCTGAATACAGTAAAGGACATTTTTTGTTTTAGAATCAACTTCACTAAGAGAACCACCCATAATGCCAGCTAGGTCAATAAGTCTCCCCTCTCCGTCCTCGATGATGATGTCTTTACCTTTAAGGAGATGAGTTTTACCGTCAAGAGTGGTGATTTTTTCACCTGAACGACTGTAACGAACAGTCATTTTTTTACCTTTGATTTTGTCGAGATCGAACACATGAACAGGTTGACCTAAACGAAGGGTGATTTCATTAGAGATGTCGACAACATTATTAAGAGGTCTAAGACCATGGTTTTTTAGAAGGTTTTGGGTTTTGGTATCGGAGGGTTTAATGGTGACATTCTTTAAAGCAATGCAGGCAAAACGGGTAAGAATTCCTTTGTCTTTGACAACTAGTTTGAGTGGAGGGGATGAAGGGAGTTTACCGAGTGAGGAAAGTTTTAGCTTGTATGAATCATTTTTAAGTTTGGCAGAGTGTTTAAATTGAGGTAGGATGACGGCTGCTTCACGAGCAATACCCAGAGCAGAAACAGTGTCTATACGATTAGTGATGATCTCGATGTCGTAAACAGAGTCGTGAAGTTTATCAACGGTTGGACCACAAAGACTGAGACAGTTGGCAATTTCTTTAGGTGAAGTCTTGGTACTAAGATATTCTGATAGAAGTGAGTGAGATAGTTTAATGTCCATTAGAATTGAGAAAGAAAATTAATATCGGTGGAGTACAGGTCACGAAGGTTGTTGGTTAAGTTATGTTTCATCATGGCGATGCGCTCTATTCCCCAACCAAAAGCAAAACCAGAGTATTTATTTGGGTCGATGCCGCCATTTTTGAGCACTTGAGGATGAACCATACCAGCACCACCTAGTTCAAGCCAGCCAGATTTACAAATACGACAAGGTTTGCCGTTGATGGTTCCGGTTCCTTTACAGTGGTTACAACTAATATCAACTTCAAAAGAAGGTTCTGTGAATTGGAAGTGGTGAGGACGGAGTCTGGTGATTCTTTCAGGACCAAAGTAGCTTTGGGCAAAGAAGTTGGTGACGCCGATTAGGTGAGTAATGTTGATGTCTTGATCAATAAGGAGTCCTTCAAATTGGTGGAACATGGGAGCGTGGGTGTATGAAGCTTGGCGACGATATGTTTTTCCAATATTAATCATCTTAATGGGAGGGGTTTTGATTTTTTCCATTTCTCTTAGTTGTCCGTTACTGGTGTGAGCTGTGAGGACGACGTCGTCTTTGAGATAGAAGGTTTCTTGATCGTCTCGAGCAGGATGGTCTTTGGGAATATTTAAACCTTCAGCATAGTACCAGTCGGTTTCTACTTCAGGATAGCGACGACGAATAAAACCAAGGGCTTTAAAGATCTGTTCAACCTCCTCGATTGTTTGGGAGATGATGTGGTAATGGCCTTCGGGTGGAGTAATGCCGGGAATGGTGGGGTCAAAAGAAGAGTCCTCTTTTTTGTTTTGAAGAAGTTTTTTTTCTGAAAGAGAGAGTTTTTTCTCGATGGCTTTTTTGAGCTGGTTTATTTCTTGTCCAAACTTGGCTTTGTCTGCAGATTGAAGTTCCGAGAATAGTTGGTTGATGTGTCCTTTACGGCCCAGGAAAGATGTTTTAAGTGAAGTTAGTTGTTGAGGGGCAGAAAGAGATTTGAGTTGTTGATCAAAGTCTTTTTCGATGTTTTTTAGACGAGTTTTAAGGCTACCCATGATATTTTTATCTTAGCACAGAACCGAGAAGGGAGGAAAGCTGTTGAGAGTTATTTAAAAGCCTGTTTGACCACTTGGGAGAAAACTTCAGGTTGGTGTATGGCTAGTTCAGAGAGCATCTTACG
>Ga0208904_1002754_pt1 | contig 10835 bp, 6 predicted proteins | sample AntAceMetag02UKB_FD_184774 | JGI IMG/M metagenome (GOLD analysis project Ga0208904, IMG submission 184774) | Saline lake microbial communities from Ace Lake, Antarctica - Antarctic Ace Lake Metagenome 02UKB (SPAdes) (version 2) | ecosystem: Environmental > Aquatic > Non-marine Saline and Alkaline... | reverse complement strand
AGAATTTGTTAACAAACTAATTAATGATAAAGGCCTATATCTGCCAAAGAGAAGGGGGCGGCCAAAGAAGGAATTGTTCCATAACATCTTAATTGATAAGTAGTTATGTAGAGCGTCTATTGATAGGGTTTTCTAAAGAGGTTTAATATGCCGCATATAAAAGGAAAGACCGTAATACAGGATAGGTTTGTTCATCTTCTTGTTGTGCTTTTGTCGCTTTTCTTATTGTACCCATTTTTTCAGGATACAGAAGCCACTATTCCTGTTGTGCCCTTGGTGTTTCTGATATCAATTGTATTGATTCTGAGAGCCCTGCGTCTTCATAAAACAATATTTAAGATCTATATAGCGATAGCAGCCCTGGCGTATCTGGCAGATGTCTTATTCGCCTTGGAAAAAATAGTTTATCTCAGGGAATTATTTTCACTAATAACAGCTTTGATATATGCGGTATTTCTGGTTATGGCTATTATAGCGATTACCAAAAAACTCTTCTCCGTAAGAAAAGTGAGTACCGATACTATAATCGGCGGGATATGCGTATATATTCTCCTGGGGTTTTTATGGGCGCTTTTCTATTATCTTATATATTGTTTTGATAAAGGAGCCTTTTCTCTGCAAGCGCAAGGCGCTAATCCAAACCTTTTTTATTTTAGCTTCATCACATTGACTACAACAGGTTACGGCGATATATTTCCATTGGATAAGGTAGCTATGGTTCTGGCAAGCCTAGAGGCTGTAGTAGGCCAGATTTATCTTGCTGTGTTAATAGCCAGATTAGTCGGTTTGCATGTCATAAACCAGATGGAACGAGACATCAAAAAATCTTAATCAAGTAGGAAAAATATGCAAAAAGAATATGAAATAGATATATATGGCCTCGCTTACGGAGGCGATGGCGTTGGCAAGCTCAATGACAAGGTTTGCTTTGTAGAGGCCGCCCTTCCGGGTGAAAGGGTCTGTTTCAGAAAGCAGGTTGAGAAAAAGAGTTTTATAAAAGGCGTGACTACAAAAGCTCTGACAACGTCCAGCGACCGCATAGAACCTGTTTGTCGGTATTATGGTAAATGCGGCGGATGCCAGTATCAGCACATCAATTATGAAAAAGAGGTATCTTCCAAGGCAGAGCAGGTAAAAGAGATTTTCAGGCGTATCGGTGGTTTTGAGAAATTCGAGTTCCGAGGCATTACCCCTTCTCCCGTAGAATATGGGTATCGCTCATCAATTACACTGCATAGATCAGAGAATGGTTACGGTTATTTCGCGAAGCGCGATAAAACTATAATTCCTATACTAGAGTGCCCGCTTGCCGCTGATAGCATAAATGCCCTTATTAAAATCAACCCCAGCCTTAGCAAGAAAAAAGATGTTACGATTAAAAGCGATACTTCAGGCAATACATGGATTAGTGGCCAGCAGGGGCATAGATTTTTTAAGGATAGTTTTTTGAATACAGAGCTTACATTCTCGCCCATGGCGTTTTCACAATCCAATAAACATGTCGCTTCTGTTTTGGTGGAGTCGGTGCGTGAATGGATAAAAGAAGAGGATAATGACACGCTCTTTGACCTCTATTGTGGCGTAGGATTTTTTAGCCTACTTCTTCGGGACATGTTCAAGGCTGTTATCGCCATAGATGATAATGGTGTAGCCATAGACTGCGCTAAAGCTACTAAAAGCAATATTTCAGCTGATAATATAAAATTCTATTGTGGAGATACAGATACGATTTTCCCTCTCTGTTATGAGAGATCACATTCTGAGTCAAATACTATTCTGATCGATCCTCCCCGTGCCGGTATAAGTAAAAACCTTGTTAATTCATTAGCCAGCATAAACGAGGCAAAGAGTTTGTATTACATATCATGTGATCCAGCCACGCTCGCGCGCGACGCAAAGCTTCTTACACAATCAGGCGCATGGAAATTGGACTGCGTAAGCTCATTCGACATGTTCCCCCGCACAAAGCACATAGAATCCATCGCCTTATTCAAAAGGTAATAGACAAGATACCCCTTAGAGAAAGCAGCTTTTTTAATAGGGACGGCGCCCTTTTTATCGCGCCCGGCAACCCGCATTAAAAAAGATGCCTAAATAGTTCCCAGATATTGAGTTATGCCAATTTTAATGGCATACTTATTGAAAATACACTAAAAAACATTTTTAAGCGTAATAGCGCGTAAAGGCGAAGTATTTAGAAGCGGGAGAAAAGATGCAGATGAGAATGAGGCCATACACTATTTCGAAAAAAACATTGTTTTTTTACTGTTTTTTGTCGTATTCTTTAGTCTCTCAGAGTTAGTGCTTACAGGTAAGAGCGGCCTGTGCTTCACTAACAACCTGCCAGTTTTATTTTTTCCTTTAAATATTTTAGGCAGAAGTGTATAATTTATAGTTAGATATGCTAGAAAGAGCCTTTAAATTAAAAGAGAATAGAACGTGCGTAAGGACAGAGCTGATTGCCGGGATTACGACATTCCTGACGATGGCATATATTATTTTTGTCAACCCCGCTATATTGTCCGTTAATTTTAACGGCACCCCTACAGGACTGGATTTTAACGCTGTCATGCTTGCCACGTGTCTATCTGCCGCTATAGCGACTTTTATCATGGGCGCCTATGCGAACTATCCTATAGCTCAGGCACCCGGTATGGGTGAGAATTTCTTTTTCGTATCTGTTATAGGGGCCATTTCGGCATTGGGGGTTGCCAATGCCTGGCAGGTAGCATTAGGCATTGTTTTTATCGCTGGCCTATTATTTCTGATAATCTCTCTGTTTAATGTAAGAGAGACCCTGATTAAAGTCATAAGCCCAAGTTTAAAAAACGGTATCGCTGTAGGCATAGGGATATTTATTGCTTTTTTAGGGCTGCAGAACGCAAATATTCTTGTATCTAATCCAGGTACTTTGGTCCAACTTAATAATAATATAATCAATGTAGAGACAGGTATCTTTGCCTTTGGTTTGGTTGTAATCTCAATCCTTCTCATAAGAAAGATAAAGGGCGCGATATTTATCGGGATAATTTTATCTGCGGTCCTTTCTCTGGTATTAGGAAAGATAAAATTTACAGGGATTGTTTCTATTCCGCCCTCTATAGCCCCTACATTCTTTAAGATGGATATAATAGGAGTCTTTAAATTAGTCCCTATACATGAAGCCTTGTCATTTATTATTATATTGCTTTTTATGGATATCTTTGATACTACAGGCACAATAGTCGGTGTTGGCGAGCAGGCAGGATTTATAAAAGATAATAAACTCCCAAGAGCCAACAAGGCTCTTGTCTCCGATGCTATCGGAACGATTACCGGGGCATGCCTTGGAACAAGCACGGTAACAAGTTATATAGAGAGCGCCTCAGGCGTGCAGGCAGGCGGGAGAACAGGACTTACAGCTGTATTCGTGTCGCTCTTCTTTGTTCTCGCTATATTTTTTAGCCCGCTCGTTAAGATGATAGGTATGTTCAAGCCTATTACCGCGCCAGCGCTCGTTATAGTAGGCGCTATGATGATGAAGAATGTTGTAAAAATAGATTGGGATGATTACACTGAATCGATTCCGGCTTTCCTGACTATAGCGGGAATTCCGCTAACATGTTCGATATCAAATGGCCTCGCCTTCGGGTTTATAGCGTATCCTATGTGCAAGATATTTTCAGGTAAGGTTAAGGATGCGAGCTGGCTTGTCTATCTCCTGGGCGTTATCTTTCTTTTAAGATACATCCTATTTTGATCAAAAAAATATCTACTTAAATTCTATTTTTGCACCCCCAAAAACCCCACATTGCCTAGGGCCAAGATGTTTTTTTACCCAATATAAAAAGGGCATTACTTAAATTATCATTGAAATGTATTACAGAAGCATATAGAATATAAGATAGTGTAAATATATTTTTAAAAAAAGGAGGAGATATGTCGCTTGAGGTAATGGTGGTTAAAAAAGAAGAAGGTGTGTTTGTTGTCTCTCCAACAGGTTCCGTTGATTCGGATACTTATTTGGTTTTAGAAAAAGAGGTAGAGGCTCTTTTAGAAAATCGTCCTAAGGTAGTTATTTTTGATATGCGTGGTGTGCACTATATAAGCAGTTCCGGCTTAGGGGTTGTTTTTAAGACAAAGAAGGTGCTCCAGCAGAATCAGGGAAAGGTCTATCTTGTAAATCTTACACCGCCTGTTAAGAAAGTCTTTGATGTAGTAAACGCTTTGCCCGAACAGGAGGTCTTTGCAAGTGTAGAAGAACTGGATAATTATCTCGATAAGATACAGAGCGAAGAGAACTGATATCGGTGTTCGGTTTTTGGTTGTCTATATATCTGTATTGATATGACAGGAGATCATGCATAAAACATTCATAAAAATATTTCTAATCATAGCCATATTAGCGTGTTTTTTTTATACTATACTCCCTACCTATGCTTCAGAAAATAAATTAAAAAAAGCCGCATTTATCTCACAATGGGTTCCTCAGGCACAGTTTGCCGGTTATTATCTCGCCTACGAAAAAGGAATTTACAAAAAATACGGTTTGGACGTAGAGATCATCAATGGTGGGCCGCATATCTCTCCATGTGACTCTCTTAAAGAGAAAAGAGCGGATTTTATTAATATCGGCCTTAATACCGCGATTGAGGCAAGAGCTCATGGTTTAAATCTGGTTAATATCGGCCAGTTGGTGCAAAGATCAGCCATTATGCTTGTAGCAAAAAAATCCAGCGGCATAGAAAAAATAGAGGATATAAATAATAAAAAGATAGGCGTATGGACAGGGATCTCGCAGATCCAGGCATTAAGTTTTATAAAAAAGTACAATCTTGATGTAGAGGTTGTGCCACAGACATATTCCGTAAACCTCTTTCTTCGCGACGGCGTTGATGTAGCATCAGCTATGTGGTACAACGAATACCACACTATTCTTAATTCCGGTTATGACGCGGATGAGCTGGTAACATTTTTCTTTAGCGAGTATGATTTGAATTTTCCGGAGGATGGTATCTATACACTGGAGGAGACATTTCAGAGCAGACCGAGTTTTTGCGCTGATTTTGTTAGGGCATCGATAGAAGGATGGATATATGCCTTTACTCATCCTGAGGAAGCCCTGGATATTGTATTAAAATATACTAAAGAGGCCAATATCCCCGCTAACAGGATGCATCAGAAGTGGATGTTAGAGAGGATGCAGGATCTGATGCTTATTAATAACAGCATTGAGATATCAGGCATTTTACAGGAAGACGATTATTACCGGGTAGCAGATGAATTAAAGAACGCAGGTATGATAGATACAATTCCTTCATTTGACGTATTCTATAAATATTGTGGTGCTTATTATGATAAAAAATAGAGGCATAACCTTTAAGCTTATCTTTTTTATAATGACCAGTTGTACGCTTATCTTTACGCTTGCATTTGGGTACAACTATCTCTTCTCCCGTAGAATTATTATTAAAGGTATTGAGGGGAATGCCAGAGACCTGACTCAACTTACGGTAAATAAGATAGAGTCGATTTTGCGACCTATAGAAAAGGTACCGCAGAGTCTGGCGTTTTTGCTTGAGCAGTCTCTCTGTGAAAAAGAAGACCTCTTAAGTGTCTTAAGAGCTTTAGTAGTGAATAACCCCGAGATATATGGAGCAACCATCGCCTTTGAGCCATACGCCTTTGAGCCAGATTCACTGTATTTCGCGCCTTATTTTTATCGGGACAACAACACTATTAAATTTATGTATTTGGGAGACGATAATTACCAGTATTTTTACTGGGATTGGTACCAGATCCCGAAAGAGATAGCACGGCCTGTGTGGAGTGAGCCGTATTACGACGAAGGCGGCGGAAACATTATTATGTCGACCTACTCAGTACCTTTTTATAAATATGAAGGAGACAAAAAAGTTTTTAAAGGCATTGTGACCGCTGATGTCTCTTTATCCTGGCTTCAGGATATCGTCTCGTCTATAAAGATCGGAGATACCGGTTATGGGTTTCTGATATCTAATAATGGTAGGGTCGTTACTCATCCGCATCAGGACCTTATTATGCATGAGACGATATTCAGCGTAGCTGAATCTCGTGGTGATAATCGCCTGCGCCAGATAGGCAAGGATATGATCAATGGAAAGACTGATTTTATACCATTTAAAAGCCTTGTTACAGGTAACAAATGTTGGCTCTCTTATAGCCAGATACCTGCTACTGCCTGGAGCCTAGGCGTGCTTTTCCCGCAAGATGAGCTGATGAATAATATAACAAGGCTTAATTGGGTTGTATTGTTCTTAGGCATATTCGGCTTTTTGTTTCTCTTGGCGGTTATTGTGTTGATAGCAGGTACTATTACCCATCCGCTCAGGGGGCTATATAAGGCGACTAAAGATATCGGAACAGGTAATTTGGATTTCAATCTACCTGTTGTTGCATCACAAGATGAGGTAGGCAAGCTTACGGATTCGTTTAGGTACATGAGAGAGGCCCTTAAAAGGTATATAAAGGATCTGCAAGAGACAACAGCGGCTAAAGAGAGGATAGAGAGCGAGTTAAAGATAGCCCACGATATTCAGATGAATATTGTGCCTAAGATTTTTCCGCCTTTCCCGGAAAGAAAAGAGATCGATCTCTACGCGCTTTTAGAGCCTGCCAAAGAAGTAGGCGGGGACCTTTATGATTTTTTCTTTATCAGTGAAGACCGCCTCTGCTTTGTAATTGGGGATGTTTCAGGCAAGGGCGTTCCGGCAGCCCTTTTCATGGCTGTAGCGAAAACCATGATTAAGACGATTGCTCATGAGTTTGGTAGTCCTGAAGAGATCCTTAAACGGGTAAATAAAGAGATATACCAGGGCAATGATTCCTGCATGTTTGTAACTGTATTTTGCGGGATACTGGATATAAAGACAGGAAGACTCTGTTATGCTAATGCCGGGCACAACCCGCCGTTAATAATTAGAAAAGAAGGTAGCGTAGATTTTTTAAACATAGCACAAAACCCTGCCATAGGCATTATTGAAGAAGCAACCTTTATAGGTCAGGAGTTAGCGCTGCTTCCCGGTGATGCTATATATATGTATACGGATGGCGCTACAGAGGCATTTAGCAAGCAAAGAGAACTATTCTCAGAAGAGAGGTTAAAAAAAGAAGTATCTGCCTGCAAAGAAATTTCTGCGCAAAGGATAGTTGAAAATACGCTGGAGAAAGTAAAAGATTTTGCTAAAGATGCGCCTCAATCAGATGATATTACTATTATGGTTCTTAAATACTTGAAATAACCCCCCACCAGCAATACCCCAATGTTTTTCATTGATGTTGCCTGCTTTTTACTCAAGACTGGTTTTTAAGCACTTACTACGAAATTATGCCTCTTGCCTTCGCAGAGCAGGTATTTTTGCTATCTCTTTTAATTCGTGGCAAAAAAAGCCAATGCGATGCTAAAAGCAAGAGACATAATCAGCGAATAAAATTCAATTCTCCGTTTTTTGCTCAAGACCGGTTCTCAAGCACAAGTGGTCATGCTCAAGAACCGTTCTTGAGGCTATATGCTTCAAAATGGACTTGCAGCAATTATGCAGGGACGTAAAATTTTCCCAGCGTGGAAATTTTACTCTATTTTGCCGCTCGCTCTCGCATAAAACTTAATCAGGGCGAACCATGCCCGCTCGCATCAAAAAAGCCCTGCATCAATTACAGCAAGTTCATTTCATGCATAGTTTAAAAATCAATTATGCCCACTGTCCCGATTAGCTTGGACACTGTTTCGTTTTTTTTCTTGACAACATAAACAATTTTTGGTAAAATCTTTTTTACAACTTTTAAAATATTAAAATATAATTAAAATAACATTTAAATAATACTAACCTATTCGTGGCATTCTTAAGCCATGGAAAAAATAAGGGGGCAAGTCATGGGGAGACGGGTCAATAAACTTATATCAATCTTAATAGCGCTGGCTTTTATATCTACCAGCACAAACCTAAACTATATATCTTCTTATATAAGCAGCGATAAAGATGCGCTTAGGAGCATGTCTGCTACTAACATAGCAGGTGTTTTAGAACAGTCGCTTTTAACGACACCTGAACCACAAGCGCTTTTAGGCATGCCTTCTAAGGCATCCTCTGCGGGGCAAGAGATACAGACAGCGATAACCGAGCTTGTCCAGGCACGCGATGAAGAATACCTGACAGCAGTCGGTTCAAAGGGTACCGCGTCGCCTGTTGCTACAGAGGGTATATTTACTCCGGGAAGCAGAGCTGTTCGCATAACCGCGTTCAATGGCAAAGCACTCATAGCAGTCAATATAGTAAGTTATAGCCAGATAGAAGGCCATCTTAGGATAGCGCAGAAATTGGGAGCAGGGATTATATTTGAGGTAGCTCGTTCTCAGCTAGGTTACGCTCTAGATGAAAATAAAACAGTTGAGTATGTTACAGAGGTTGCCAACAGGATAGGTTTTAGCAATCCTCTAATACTGCATGGTGACCATATACAGTACTCATCTTCACAGCCGGAGGAGCGAGAAGTTATAGAAGGCATTGTTGAGAGGCTGATAAAAGCAGGATTTACATCTATTGCCATAGACGCCTCTACTATATATGATGAAAAAGCAGGTGATGCTGTTATGGAGTATTACAGCAAGAATGGTACTAAGGCAGAAAAGTTGGTAGTTGAGCTTGAACAGGCATTTGCTTTACCTTTAGAATGGGGAGTAGAGTTCTTAAAACTTGATCCATCAAGTGATAAAGGGCAAGAAACATACGATACTATAGCTGATAAGATCGAGACAGACATGACAAAGCGCGGCCGCTCATTAGCTGATATTGATGAGATGCTCGATTATCTAGATAAGGCTTTTGGTATATTGTACAAAAAAGCACATGAGAACAACTTGATGCCTAACGAACTCATATATGCCTATGACAGCATAATGTATGAGGTCGCGGAAGCTACTATTGCCGGAAAACTACGCACAGAGATAAAACCTGATGGAAAAGGCTTCCTTTCTACAAGTAATGTAGAGGAGACTGCTCATCAGCTGCAATATATAAATGAATTACTAGTAGAACATAGGATTGATATACATAATACCTTTGGGATAGAGGTAGAGGTTGGACATATAGACAAGAAAGTACCTAACCCGAGGCGTGGCAATGCCATGGAATCCAAGATGACACACCCGGCCGCAGTAGAGGTTATGGGTAAGTACCTACAAAACAAAAATCTACGATTTGACCTTATCGCCACAAATAATGGCTCCGGTCATGGTACGGAATTCAACAAAGAGACATTAATCCCTGTATCCCAGGTTGGTAAGATAAGCCCGTGGCTGACAAGGGAATTGGTACAAAAGGCCACGCTCTTTGGCGCCCTAATAGCACAGCACGGAACATCCGGAAGTGACATGGATGAGCTTAGTGAGTTATCAGATGCAGGTGTTGTTAAGTTCAATATAGCCACAAACTACCAGCAGATAATCTTAAATGTTATGGCTTTATGGGATGATGGGCTCTCAGCTGAGGAGGTACTTCTTTACAGCCGTATTAACACAAAAGAGATGGTAACCGGTTTAAATGAGAGATCCAGGACAAAGATAAAAGAGTGGGCTAAGTTATTTAAGGATAGTCCTGCTAGCACAGAGTTGGAAGATAGCGATACAACATTCGCGAAATTCATGAAACTTACATATTCCTGGGGAGCTGGTAAGAAGAAGATAACAGCGGATTCCTCACAACAGGATATCGCTACAGTACTTGCTAAGGAATTTAAGAGAGTATTTAAGCAGATGGATGAAGATCTCTATGCCTTAGGTCACAAGGCATCCTCTGCAGGTCAAGAGATAGAAACATTAAAGCATGATGCGGTACTTAACTTGAAACAGATGCTAGTAGAAAAAGGTTCCAACCTGCCCGAGGTTGAATGGTTTGTACAAAGGGCTTTGAAGGTTCTTGATAAGCCAGAACCAGTTAGTTTAGATGAAGCGCCTTTTACAAAGAGCGGAAATTATAAAGTTGGTTTTGAGCCTACAGTTCCCATCCTGCCTGACATTACTACCAAGACTACAGGATTGACAGCTGTGGTCTTAACAAAAGAGGGCTTACGTGGCAAGGCAATAGGATTAGATAAAGGCATCCCTGCTGAGAAAAAACAGATATCTCAGATAAAAGACCAAGCTGATGGAAAGGCCAAGAGGATATTTGAGACTGTAGTAGAAGAGGAGAATACTATCTTAATGGTTAGAGTAAGCGAAGGCTTTGGTAGAGATGGCGTTGAAGAGAGTTTCAAGGCGAATGATGTTATAGTGCCAAGTACACTTTTAGGAGAAACCGCTGATATACGTGATGCCACGGATAAAGAAAGTTCTTACACATCAACAGATGGAGAAGTCTATGAGATAGCGGATGCCATAATAGATGTTATAGAAGGGACAAACCCGTTTGTAACAGATGTTGATGGCAAAACTCTGAGTGAACTAGGAGACGATGAATCAGGGGGTACTAGTATAATGGTAAAAGGCCCTGGAGTGAAATCTCTTGGTAATTGTCCCGATGTATACGCGGATTGCATTCTTACAGCAGTACCGGCTGATAAAAAACAGGATTTTGTGGAGAATCCATTGGATCCGGAAGAGACCGCAAAAGACCCTAATACAATAGAAGGTTATTTATCAAGGATTGCTATAGCAAATAATATATCGATTGATGATATCGAGGTTGTTTTAATGGAAAGAACCCGAGAAGAAAAAAGGCTCGCTGCTTTAAGGGCCATACAAGATAATCATAAAGGCCTCGTTATTACAGCAATAACAGATGGAACAGTAGCGCAAGCACTTGTAGCCACATTTGGCAGGA
>Ga0208904_1002748_pt1 | contig 10862 bp, 9 predicted proteins | sample AntAceMetag02UKB_FD_184774 | JGI IMG/M metagenome (GOLD analysis project Ga0208904, IMG submission 184774) | Saline lake microbial communities from Ace Lake, Antarctica - Antarctic Ace Lake Metagenome 02UKB (SPAdes) (version 2) | ecosystem: Environmental > Aquatic > Non-marine Saline and Alkaline... | reverse complement strand
TCTTCGTTATCTTCTCCTTTATGTTCAAAAGCTTCTTAAACACAAAATTATGCAATATTGATACATCAAGGCTCTTCCATGTAAGGCTTGCGTCCTTGGGCTCTATATCTTTTATAATATTCTTATCTTTAAGCGCCGCAAGCAGGTACTTCTTTTTGTAATATAGGACAAAAGCTACATCTCTCTTTTTAAAGGCGCCCTTTAGGACCTTATCAACGAGCTTCGATGATATAGGCTTGATATTAAAATATTTGCTAAGGTGCTTATCTATATACTCCGCGTCAAACCCCTTGGGTAAGGTTTTAACCGCCCTATAAGTTGGCAAGATCTCTAAACCCTTATCCTCTGAACCGGCAAGATAGACCAGTGTATGCGAATAACCATCGCTTAATTCCTTCTTTTTACTAAAATAATCCCTTGCTACCATAGATGCCTTGAAACGATGATGCCCATCGGCGATAAATGTCTGCGCAGCGTTGACATGTTTTATGAGCGCGTCTATTATCTTCTTATCTGTGACAAGCCAGAGTTTATGCCTTGAACCATCCGCGTATATATCAGATTCAGGTCTTGTTTTTTTTGTTATATCTGATAATATCTTCTGCGCCTTCGCCTTAGCGTCTTTAAAGACAATAAAGATAGGACTTAAATGCGCCTTTGTCTGCTTCATAAGATTGGCCCTGTCAAAAAGCGGCTTTGAAAAAACATTCTCATGAGGAAGCACGCCTGAATCTCCGCTCTTATCAAGTTTTAATAACGAGAAAAAGCCACAACGGCTTACTTTTTTATTATCTATAGTGCATTCCTGGACATAAACATAAAGACTCGGCATAGAATCATGCTTTAATATACCTTTCTCGATCCACGCGGATAGATCCTTTTCTGCCTGCTTATAATCGTGAGTCAGATTCCTTTTCTGAGGAAGAGCAATCTTTACTATATTATGAACTGATTGCCTGATATAGCCTTTTCTCTGCTGGTGATTTATAACATCGTATGGCGGGCAAACTACTTTTTCAAGGTTAGCTTTGTCCTTATTATACCTAAGCGCCTGGAATGGACTTATTTTTACCATTACATCTCCTTGCGTACGGGGACACTGTCCCGATTGGTTTTAAAACAGTGTCCCGATTGATTTGGAAACTGTTTCGGTTTTTGTTCGGTTTTTGTTGTATTTCGAGGGTTTTATTTACGAAAAAATGCTTGGCCCACTAACGCGCCAAGTCCATCTGTTAGCAGATCAAAGATGCTCATATCTCTCTGGGGAACAAAATACTGGTGCAGCTCGTCGGTAAAACCATAAAAAACTACTATCGCTACTGTCGCGATCCTTAAAAATATAACCTTCTTACCCGATTCTAATGAGCCCAGCGCCCTTATCACTAAAAACGCGAGTATGGCATATTCTATGAAATGTAAAACCTTGTCCGCATGAGGAAAGAGTGGCACGCCCTCAAGCGGCTCTGGTATTGAGGAGACAATATAAATGGCTACTGCGTATATAATTACCGGTAGCCAGTATCTTATAAAATTTCTCACTACTTCTCTACTTTTGAACAACCCTTGCACTCTTTACTCTTGCTTGCGGGGCAAGATGCAGGCTTGTCCTTCTTTTCTTTTTCCTTGTAATCAGGCTTGCGGTAATCTGTTGAATAAAAACCACTGCCCTTAAGGATAAAGCCGCCTCCACCGCCAATCAGACGTTCAACCTTACCTGAACAGTATTTACATTTTTTCAGAGGCTTGGCTTTTATAGATTGGAATTCATCGAAGGTCTTATCACATTTTAGGCATCTGTATTCATATGTCGGCATATTATTTGAAAACTCCCTTTAACTTATCTACAAATGAGTTTATCCCGGGCGTAGTCCCACCACCTGATAAGCCGAAATCTTTCAAGAGCTTCTTTTGCTGGCTAGTCAATTTAGTAGGAACCTCTATGGTAACCTTGACAAGCTGGTCACCTTTTCCGCGCCCGCGTACATCACTGATGCCCTTGTCCCTGATCCTGAATATCTTGCCGGGCTGTGTTCCCGCGGGAATCTTCATATCGATTTTTCCATGTAAGGTAGGCACGCTGACCTCGTCGCCAAGGGCTGCCTGAACAAAACTTATAGGGACCTCACATAGCACATTGTTCTCATCCCTTTTAAAGATCGGGTGCTTCTTCACGTATATAAGTATATAAAGATCTCCGCGTCCACCGCCACGTTGACCGATCTCGCCCTCGCCATACATCCTAACCCTTGTCCCTGTATCAACCCCGCCTGGGATATCGATTTTTATAGTTTTTTCCTGCTTAACGCGTCCTGTGGATCTGCATTCTGTGCATGGGGATTCGACTATCTCACCCTCGCCATTACAGCGCGGGCATGTTTTCGCGATATTTAAAAAACCTGCCTGGCTCATTACTTGTCCGCTGCCCCCGCAATAGGAACAATGCGCTCTCTTTGTACCCGGTTTCGCGCCGTCACCTTTACATGTAGGGCATGTCTCGTATCGCGGTATCTTTATCTTTTTTGTTACTCCAAAGGCAGACTCTTCAAAGGTTATCTCCATGCTCATCTCAAGGTCAGAGCCTCTGCGAGGCGCGTTCCTTTGTGAGCCTGAAGAAGAACCGCCAAAGACGCCTTCAAATATGCTTCCGAATATACCGCCGCCACCGCCACCGCCAAAGCCGCCCATAAATTCACGAAAGACCTCTTCAGCATGCTCCATGCCTCCAAAGCCACCGCCACCAAAGCCACCGCCACCGCCATTCTGAAAGGCCGCGTGACCAAACTGGTCATACTGAGATTTTTTCGTAGAGTCGCTTAATATCTCGTAAGCTGCTGTTGCCTCTTTGAATTTCTCAGATGCCTCTGTTTTATCATCATCAGAGACCCTGTCCGGGTGATATTTGAGGGCCAATTTTCTATAGGCCTTCTTTATCTCGTCAGCTGAAGCGGTGCGTGATACACCTAAAACATCGTAATAGTCTTTTTGTGACACTATTTCGACTCACTTGCTTTATCTTCTTTGAACTCCGCGTCAACAACTTCTTCTTTAGCGGAATCAGCAGGCTCAGCACCTTGTGGACCTGGCTGCGGTCCTGGTTGTGGGCCTTGTTCCCCTGCCGGACCTTGACCTGGCTGTGCTTGCGCGCCTTCCTGCTGCTGCTTAGCGGCCTGCTCCTTATATACCTCTTCCGCGAGCTTGTGAGATGCCTTAGCAAGCTCTTCCATAGACTTCTTCATATCCTCTATATTGTCTGTCTTTATCTTCTCTCTAAGGTCATTTAGCTTATCTTCTATGGCCTTTTTCTCATCATCCGAGACCTTATCGCCGTAATCCTTGAGGGCCTTCTCTGTAGAATAGCAAAGGGTATCTGCCTGGTTCTTTGTTTCAACAGACTCCTTTCTCTTCTTATCCTCTTCAGCGAACTTCTCTGCATCCTTGACCATCTTATCTATCTCTTCCTCGTTAAGCTTTTTTGGCGCTGATATCTTTATAGACTGTTCTTTACCGGTTCCCATATCCTTGGCATGCACATGGACTATACCGTTCTGATCTATATCGAATGTAACCTCTATCTGCGGAACGCCTCTTTGGGCAGGCGGTATTCCAACAAGGTCAAATCTGCCAAGCTCAACATTGTCATTGGCCATCTGACGCTCACCCTGCAATACTCTGATGGTAACAGCAGGCTGGTTATCCGCGGCGGTTGAGAATGTCTGGCTCTTTTTTGTAGGTATGGTGGTATTTCTCTCAATAAGTTTTGTGCATACCTGGCCCAATGTCTCTATGCCTAGAGAAAGCGGCGTAACATCTAAAAGTAAGACGTCCTTCGCATCGCCTTTTATAATAGCTGCCTGAGCAGCAGCACCCATAGCAACACACTCCATAGGATCAATGCCGCGCTCTATCTTTTGGCCTGTATAGTCCTCTACAAATTTCTGAACTATAGGCATGCGGGTAGGGCCACCTACCATTATTATCTTGTCAACTTTCTTTCCATCAAGCTTGGCGTCATCAATAGCCTGCTTCATCGGATGCTTGCATTTCTCAATTATAGGGTTTACTAACTCATCCAACTTTGCCCTGTTGATCGTCATTGTAAGATGCTTAGGACCTGTCGCGTCTGCCGTTATAAAGGGTAGATTTATATCAGTGGTAAGCGTGCTGGAAAGTTCTACCTTTGCCTTTTCCGCGGCTTCGCGTAATCTCTGGACAGCCATCTTGTCGTTCTTAACATCGATACCGCTCTGCTTCTTAAAATCTTCCGCGATATAATCGATAAGAACATTGTCCATGTCTGTTCCGCCAAGATGCGTATCGCCGCTTGTGGATTTGACCTCAAATGTCGCTGCCTTATGCTCATCATCCCAACCCATCTCAAGGATAGTAACATCAAGGGTTCCACCACCAAAATCAAAGACCATTATCTCCTGCTCTTTGCCTGCTTTGTCAAGTCCGTAAGCAAGGCTCGCGGCGGTAGGTTCATTAATTATTCTTAGTACATCCAAACCAGCTATCTTGCCCGCGTCTTTTGTAGCCTGGCGCTGATTGTCATTAAAATAAGCAGGCACAGTAACAACCGCCTCCTTAACCTCATCGCCTAGATAGGCTTCAGCGTCAGTCTTTATCTTTTGCAGTATGAAAGCGGATATCTGCTGTGGCGTGTACTCTTTGTCATATATCTTAAACTTAAAATCCTCTCCCATCTTTCTCTTTGCTGCCTGCACAGTGCCTTCCGGATTCACGGCAGCCTGTCTCTTTGCCGGCTCACCAACGAGCTTCTGACCATCTTTTGTGAAAGCTACTACTGAAGGGAATGCCTTACCACTTGCTACCCCCGCACCCTCTGCTGAAGGTATAATAACCGGCCTTCCACCCTCCATTACAGATGCTGCTGAATTTGATGTTCCTAAATCGATTCCAATTACTTTTGCCATTTCCTACCTCCTTTTTAAAGTCATTCTGAATATTATATTTTTATCTACTCGTCTGATTCATCGTATTCATCCGGCTCGATCTCCTCCGGTGCTTCTTGCGAAACATAATCTTCCTCATCCTTTGGTTTTACCTCTTCCTCCACTATATCCGGCTTATTTTTTACTACCTTGACCATCGCAGGCCTTAAAACATGTTCATTTAACATATAGCCTGCCTGAAGCTCTTCTAATACCTTTGATTCTTCCGCATCATCTGATTCCACTACCTCTATAGCCTCGTGTCTTACGGGATCAAATTTCTCTCCGACACACTCTATCCTCTTAAGGCCCTTCTCCTGCAGAAGCTTGTGGAGCTGTTTTGATATCATATCAACGCCCTGATGAAGCAGTTTAAAATCCTGCTTTTGATCCGCTGCCTTTATACTGCGCTCAAAATTATCAAGAATGCCTACGAGCTCCAGGATAAGCCCTTCATTGGCGTACTTGATAAATTCCTGCCTTTCTTTTGCTGACCTTTTTCTGAAATTGTCAAATTCCGCCTGAAGCCTTAGCGCCACGTCCTGATAATCATCCTTTTTAGCCAGTTCCTCGCGCAAGACCTTAAGCTCTGCCTCTAGATCTTTTATATCCTGCTTCTTGTTCTTAGCCTTGTTCTTTATCGTCATCCAAGCACCCCACTTAATTTTTCAGCAACATAATCCACTATCGATATAAGCCTTGAGTATTCCATCCTTATCGGCCCTATTATACCTAATGTCCCGCAAGAGGTATCACCTATGCAATAATTAGATGTTATCAGGCTGCATTCCGAGAAATCGCTTCCCAGTTCTGAGCCTATATATATATTAGTACCTTCTTTATCTATCATCTTTTTAAGCAACGAGAACATAAAATCCTTATCCTCCAGATGCCTTAAGAGGTTTTTCAATTTATCTATGTCTCCAAATTCCGGTTGCTCTGTAATGTGAGACCTGCCATTTAAATACATCTTATTCTCTTTTATTATATCGAGCATGATATCAATTATGGCCTTTGCCTTCTCAAGAATATAGAAGAACGCGTCTCTCTCTGTAATAAGGCGCTGGCTTATATCCTTCTTGATATCGTCAAGAGAGCCCTTGCCCATATACTTGTTTATAAAATTTGATATACGTGAAAGTTCGGTCTCGGGTATATTCTCTTTAAGCTCTACAACAAAATCCTTTGTCACCCCTGATGCCGTAAGAAGAACTATCAGGATATCGTTGTTATCTAATTTTACAATCTCTACGTGCTTGAAAAAACTCTTCTGCAGAACAGGAAAAAGCACGAGCCCTGTCTGATTGGTGATTAATGATAATATATTTGATGTCCTATCCAAAAGTGAGTTAAGCTCGCTTAGTCTTACTTTAAACTCTTTGTCTATGCTCTTTTTCTCCCCTTCTGTAAGCAGAGAGGCACGCATAAGCCTGTCTATATAATAACGATAGCCCTTCTCTGTAGGGACCCTTCCAGCGGATGTATGCGGATGGGTGATAAGCTCCTGTTCCTCAAGGTCGCTCATTACATTACGCACTGTAGCGGGGCTTAATCCCATGCGCAGCTTCTTGCTGATAGCCCTTGAGGCTATGGGCTCTGCTGTATTGACATGGCTGTCAATAATCAGCCCGAGGATCTTGTCTCTCCTGGTGTTTAAGTCTTTTTGCAACATATTAATCCCTTTGATTCTGCTAAGCAAGCTCATGGTTATTTTTGAATTAGCACTCTACAGTTTAGAGTGCTAATTCAAGGAAAGCTAATTTTACCATTTTTGCGATTTTTGTCAAGGAATTTTTTTTAAAAAAAAGAGGACTCTATATTTTAAGGTTTAAATGGTGGGGGATTACCGCCTTTACAAATATACCCTTATCCGTATCCTCTCTGATAAGAACCTCGCCCTGCTCGTATATTTGACTTAAAAGGGACATCTTTGCGTAAGGTATAAGTATTTCTATCTTCTTTGTTAAGACCGGGATCCTTCGCGCTATAAGGCCTATTAACTCCTTTAGCGCTGTACCATTTTTCGCGGAGACAGCAATAGAATCTCCTATAACTCTCTGGAACTTATTCGTGACAAAACTATCCTCAACAAGATCCACTTTATTAAGCGCAGTAACGATAGGCTTCTTATGCGCATCCAGCTCCTTTAGAACTTCGTATACCGCGTCACGATGCTCCTTTGCCTTTGGATTGCTTATATCAAGGATATGCAAAAGCAAGTCCGCCTCTTTCACCTCTTCCAGGGTCGCCTTGAATGCCTCAATAAGGTTGTGGGGAAGCTTATGGATAAAACCGACTGTATCTACAAATAATATCTTCTGGTTATTGTCTAAGATATATTTGCGGGAGGTCAGATCAAGTGTGCTGAATAACCTGTTGTCCGCGGTTACGTCGGATTCGGTGAGGCTATTTAATAACGTGGATTTTCCGGCATTTGTATAACCTATAACAGCGACCGTGACAACAGAGTGTTCGAGCCTGTTCTTTCTTAATTTGGTGCGCCTTTCGCTTAAACTATCGAGGTCAGCTTTTAGATACTTGATCTTTCTTCTTACGCCTCGGCGGTCTGTCTCAAGCATCTTTTCACCCGGACCGCGCGTTCCTATGCCGCCGCCTAACCGTGATAATTTAATGCCTAATCCTGATAAGCGCGGTAACATGTACTCTAGCTGGGCAAGCTCTACCTGCAATTTGCCTTCGTTGGTGTGCGCGCGCTGTGAAAATATATCCAATATAAGCTGCGTCCTGTCCAATACCTTTACGCCTAAGAGCTCTTCGAGATTCCTCTGTTGCGTACCGGATAAGTTTTCACTTACGATAACAGCCTTTATCTCTTTATCGTGAGAATGGATAATCTCGTGTATCTCCTCTATCTTACCCTTGCCTAAGAAATACTTAGGCTTTGGCACATCGATCTTAACCATAATCTCATCAATAATCTTTACACCGCTTGTTAAGGCAAGTTCGCGAAATTCCGCGTGGGTCTCTTCTAGGCCCCAGCCTTTCTCTACGTCTTCACGCAAGACTATGGTAACCAATATTACTTTGTCGCTTGAGTATTCTTTTACATCATGGATTTTTTGCATAATATATCCGCTATCTCCTTAGGATTTTTATTATCGATATCTACCCATTTTATTCTTTCATCGTTTCTAAACCATGAAAGCTGTCTCTTGGCGAAATTGCGCGTGTTCTTCTTTATAAGCTCCTTAGCATCATTAAGACCTATCTTGCCTGCCAGATAATCAAATACCTCTCTATAGCCCAGGGCCTTTCTTGCTGTTGTTGAAAGCCTCGTTTTTCCTAACCGCTTGCACTCCGCTACAAGGCCTTGCTTAAACATATAATCAACCCGCGTATCAATTGTGGCATATATCTCACGCCTATCACGATTAAGGCAAAAGAGACTTATCTTGTATTCTGATTTTAGCCCTTTTGTCTTTTTCTTTAAAACAGACATCGGGGTACCTGTATTCGTATAGACCTCTAATGCCCTGATAATCCTTCTTGCATCATTGGGATGTAAAAGCTTGGCAGAAGCTTTGTCCACTTTTAAGAGCTGCTTATAAAGGTGGGCGTTGCCGAGTGCCTTCTCCTCTTTTAAGAGTTGGCTCCTCAACGCGTGGTCAGCCGGAGGCGACGGAAAGAGCCCATCTACTAGCGCCTTCATATAAAGTCCGGTTCCGCCTACGAATAATACTCTCTTTCCTTTTTTTTCAATCGTCTTAATGTGGCCAGTTGCCCTCTTGCGAAAATCCGCTACGCTAAAATTTCTTGAAGGCGATATGACATCTATCATGTAATGTCGCACCTGCCTCTGCTTAAAAATCGTGGGCTTTCCGGTACCGATATCCATACCCTTGTATACCTGCATGGAATCGCATGATATTATCTCTGCCCTTAACATCTTTGCCATATAAATAGAAACCGCTGTCTTGCCAACAGCGGTAGGGCCCACTAAAAATATTATCTCTTTCATATTATCAGCTTGTAACACGCGGCGTAAAACCATCCTTCTTTAATCTCTTTGCTTCTTCTTGGGCCGCGGCCTTTTTATCAAATTTCCCGGTCTTGACCCTATAGAGTACCTTTTCCTTATCACGGTGCCTTTCTATCATAGCACTATATCCCTTTTTCCTTAAGGAGGTTAGAAGCGAGAGCGCATTATCTCTTTTGGCAAAAGCACCGAGCTGGACGCTGAAAAAATTATCTTTTAAGAGGTATTTTTTTGCCTCTTTAGCCTCGAGGCTTGTGGGCCAGGAATACGTAACCTTGGAGAACGAACTATCAGCTGCTTTCCATTTACCCTGCTTTCGTAAGGCCTTACCAAGATTAAGATATGCCATGCTCGCGTAATGTGTACTCTTAAAATTCTTTAATAGCCTGTAGTAATATTCTTCAGCCTGATTAAAATTACCGTCAAGATAATAAGAATCCCCGATACCGAGAAGAAGCTCCTCTTTTAAATCAGAGGAGGGGTAATTTTTCATTACAAACTCAAAGTTCTCTTGCGCCTCTTTTTGGCGACCCAGCTTTAAAAAAGAGAGCCCCATTAAATAGCGGCCTTCTTCGCCTAGGGCCCTTTTCCTGGATACTACACGGCAGGCATCCAGTGTATTCTTATAATCAGATTTAAGATAAAATGTCCAGGCCTTATCTAATGCAGGGTCGTTACAAAGCCCCTCCCCTGAAAAAATCGATAGGACAAAAACAACTGTAGTAATCAGCAAAACGGTTCTCATACTATATCTCCAATAAGCGTGTTCTCTTCTACGCCACTTATTTTAACATTTAAAACCTCACCTATCAAGGAACTATTACCTTTATACACTACTTGCAACCCCTCTCTTGTTCTTCCCTTAATATATGTACCGGGTATGTTTTTCGCGACAAGCGGCTTGCGCTTGGCAATAGCTATTCCTAGAGACTCCTTTTGTTTACCTACCAGGCTTTTGATCTTTCTCTTTGTTGTCTTGTCCTGAAGATTAAGCAGCACCTGGTTGCGTATTTTTTTATCATCTATTGAAACATCATCTGCCATATCCGATGCCTTAGTAAAGGGCCTCGGAGAATACTTGAATATAAAGGATGAGTCAAAACCTATTCTCTTGATAATATCGCGTGTGCAATTAAAATCATCTTCTGTCTCAGATGGGAAACCTACTATTATATCAGTTGTAATAGCGCAATCAGGTACTAGCTTTCGTAGCTTATCGATAAGCTTAAGATAATGAGACGATGTATAGCCTCTGTTCATAGATTTAAGTATCCTGTCAGAACCTGATTGTAAAGGAAGATGCAGATGTTCGCATACCTTATCTAAGGTAGCGATAGCCTTAAAGAGCGCTACATCAGCGTCTTTTGGATGTGATGTCATAAATCTTATTCTCTTAAGCCCGTCTATCTTATTTACATCTTCCAATAACTCAACAAAGCCATTACCAGCAGATGACTGATAAGAATTTACATTTTGACCTAACAACGTAACCTCTTTTGTGCCTTTATTCACGAGATGTTTTATCTCATCAACTATGTCCTTCTTAGGGCGGCTTATCTCTCTGCCCCGAACAAAAGGCACTATACAGTATGAGCAGAAATTATCACACCCATGGCCTATGTTAACCCATGAGCGCATCTTGTCTTCCCGGAAGTTATCTTTTTCCTTTTTTACAGGGCGCTTATCCTTTGATACTGAAACAACACGGCGCTCGCCTGATATTACTTGCTCTACAAGGCCCGGTATATCATAGATATCGGAAGGAGCGCATATAAAATCGACGTGGGGCAATTTCTTAAATATATCATTCTTATAAGCCTTTGCCATGCAACCTACTAAGCCAAAGATCTTTGGATGAGAACCTTTATCTTGGGCCGCGGCCTTTCCCAACTGTGTAAGGCTTCCCCATACAC
>Ga0208904_1002734_pt1 | contig 10894 bp, 7 predicted proteins | sample AntAceMetag02UKB_FD_184774 | JGI IMG/M metagenome (GOLD analysis project Ga0208904, IMG submission 184774) | Saline lake microbial communities from Ace Lake, Antarctica - Antarctic Ace Lake Metagenome 02UKB (SPAdes) (version 2) | ecosystem: Environmental > Aquatic > Non-marine Saline and Alkaline... | reverse complement strand
ATGTTAAAGAAAGAAAACCTCATCCAGGCCCTTATATTAAAACATTAAAAAAATTAAAACTTTCTGCAAAAGAATGTATTGTAATTGAAGATTCTCCTGTAGGTGTAGAATCTGCAAAAAAAGCAATTCTCTTTAAGAACATATCACATCATTAAAAACGGTTTAAACACTGGAGTAAAATGACTACAAACGAAGCCCCGATAAAACCACTGAATTTTCTGGAAATTAACTGGGAGAAACATCCGGACAAACCCGTGTTACTCGGCCTGGGTAGGAGTCTAACTTACGAGCAGCTGCGAACCAGGGCCCAAATCCTGGCCAGGTGTTTTTTTGACCTTGGTGTTCGGGCCGGAAACCAGGTGAGCATTATCGCATATAACAGCCCTGAGGTCATGGAAGTATTCTGTGCGTCGGAATACCTTCAGGTTGGATTTGTCATGGTCGGTTACCGAATGCAGACTCCGGAAATCGAGTTTATTGTCAATAATTCGGACGCTAAACTGCTTATCTTCCCAAACGATTTGGCTGAGCGAATTATGCCATACCGGGATAAATTTCCAAATATCCTGCCTGGAGGTTTCATCTCCTTTGGAGATTCAATCTTAGAGGGTGCACAGGATTATGAAACCCTTATCGCCAGTCCCCCGGCAATTAGTTTGGCGGATATTCCTGTATCTACAAAAGCCGGTAATTCCATGACCTACACATCCGGAACCACCGGCATGCCTAAAGGTGCGGCTAGAAGCACTGATTTCGAAGTGAAGAAAGAGGGAGTATTAAATTATGTGTTTGGATCCATGGAGTTTTTTAAAATTGCTGAGGATGAAATACATTTGGTCTGCTGTCCGCTCTATCATTCGGCACCATTCTATTTTAACCGCATGACATTTATGGTGGGAGGAACACTGCTCTATATGCCGAAATTTGACGCACTGGAGTTTTTGAAACTGGTGGACCAATTTAAGGTAACGTCTACACATTTAGTCCCAACCATGGTCACGAGGCTGCTACAGATTCCAGAGAGGGAAACTGCCGGCCTGGATTTGTCCTGCCTGCGTACGGTAGTCGTGGGTGCAGCCCCACTGTTTCCTGAACACAAGCTTGCTTTTTTAGATAGATTTGGCCTCGTTTTACATGAGTATTACGGCTCCACCGAAACCGGGATAAATCTCGCCATCACTCCTGAAGAGATGAGGGAACGCCCCGGAAGTGTCGGTAAAGCCTTTGTCCAAAACGAGTTAAAAATCCTGGATAAAAATAACAACGAGGTGCCAGACGGGGAACGTGGGATATTGTATCTCTACAATCCGATCATGATGGACGGGTATTATAACAATGACCAGGCGACCGCAGATACAAGTGTTGGAAAATTTATCACAGCCGGGGACGTGGCTGTCCGTGATAAAGAGGGTTATTATTATATTGTAGACCGGGTAAAGGATATGATTATCCGAGGCGGGGTAAATATCTATCCTGTGGAGATTGAAGCTGTTCTAAGCAAAATGCCGGAAATCGACGATTTAGCAGTTGTCGGTAAACCGGACAGGGAGTTACAGGAAGTTGTGGCTGCTTTTATTGTACCTGTCAAAGGAGTTTCGATTACTGATGAAATGATCCAGACTTTCTGCAAGGATAAACTGGCTAACTATAAAATCCCCTCTTCCTTTATTGTTGTTGATGAAATTCCCAGAACCCCCACTGGAAAAATCCTCAAACGGGAACTCAGGGACAGATTACAATTAAGCTCCTGAGAAGGAATCAATATAAAAGATGGCGGAAACACGGGTGCGATTTTTTAAATCTCAGAAAAAGCAAGTTTGCTCTCGACACTAGTGAGACCATATACGGGACACCGCTAGTGAGAGGCGTAACTTGTACCTTCGAAGCAGGTATTATACCCATACATTGCAATAATACTTGCATAGTGAATTCGGGCAATTTGCGGAATTTCGATAGACAAGCAGCAGGAGACTGAATATATTTTTCGATGAAGTCCTTGATCGTTCCATATCTATTACCTGTTTTCGGAACAGGGTTAGAACACAGGATGGGCCGGTCATTTTCAAATTTGGTAAAGTCAAGAGACGATTATAAGCATAATCAGTAACCAACACGGAGGGTTCGTCATGAGATTAATACGATTTAATACCGAAAAGAGTGCAAATCCGGATTTCGGGGTGATGATCAACGGACATGCTGTATCATTCGAGGCCCTGCAGGCCAGGGCAGGGACATCTCACCCGAATCTGACCAACAGTCACGCCTATCTGGCCAGCCTTCCTCAGAGCGAACAGGCAGCTAGGGAGATGTTAGAATGGGGCAGCCAACATTTTCAGGAATTGAGTGAAGATGAATGCCATCGCTTGGACGTCGTGAACCTGAAAACACCCATTGAGGTAACGGCCCTCTTCGACCTGGGCCTGACTCCCAGACATCTTCAGAATTCGGCTGAAACTGTAGCCAAGTACGAGCTGAACGATCCCAAAATTTTACCACTTCTGGAGATGATTGGACCGTTTTTAGCGGACCGACCGATCCCGCCTGCGGGTCAACCCGAGCCGTTGCTTTACTATAAATGTAATATGAACTCGATTTGCGGGGACAATGAGACGATCCCCTGGCCGCGATATACCTCACGGCTGGATATCGAGCCTGAACTGGCTGTTGTATATGGTAATTCCAAACAACCTATCGCCGGATTCTGCATATTCAATGATGTCTCAGCACGGGACGTTCAAACCCCGGAGTTCATTGGTGGTTTCTGTCGCTCCAAAGACATGGCCAAGGGTAACCAGTTAGGCCCCTACCTGGTAACAGTGGATGAGATCGGCGATCCGTACCAATTGGATGTTACGGTAACAGTGGATGGAAAAATCAAGTACCAGGGATCGACAACTGAAATCAGCCACACCGCAGAAGACATCTTTGCATACCTGGAAACGATTGCTCCTCTGCAGCCCGGCAATACGATGGGATTTGGTACGATACCGGATTGCACCGGCCTGGATCATGATGATTTTATCGATCCGGGGGCGCGGATTGAGATTATGTTTGAAAAACTGGGAACTTTGAGATGCAATTTCTCCGAGCCGAAGGAAACACTCTTTCCCAGTCGCTGGCCACTTCGAGAGGCCCTAAAGAAATATCATGTTGAAAAAACCGATTGAATCATCAGCCCGGAAACCGGCAAAATCAAAATTGATGGAGTAAAAAATGGGAAAATGGAACTATACCAAAGGACTTCATAAGGTGGCAGTAGGCGTATATGCCTATCTCGATCCTCCGGGTTTGTGGGGGGAGAATAATTGCGGACTCATTGTCAGCGGTGAGCAATCCCTTGTCGTGGATACCAAATACGATCTGGAACTGACTGGCAAGATGCTTGAGGAGATGGCGGCAATCACCGGCACGCTACCTGTGGACTACCTTGTCAACACCCATGGTGACGGGGATCATGTCTTCGGCAACGAGCTCTTCAAGGATGCCGAGATCATCGCCTCCAGTACCTGTGCCGAAGGTTTCAAAACTGAAATCAACCCTCAGATGTATGCCGCATTGATCAAAGATGCAAACAACCTGGGGAAACTCGGACAGTATTTCGCACAAATATTCGGGCGCTTCAATTTCGATGGCATCACTCTGACCCCCCCGACTAAAACCTTCGATGGCCGGATGGAAATCAAAGTCGGAGAAAAAAACGTGCATCTCATTGAAGTCGGACCGGCCCATACTGTTGGTGATGTGATGGTTTACCTGCCGGAAGATAAAGTGATCTTTACCGGCGATATTATCATGACAGCTCCTTCTCCTGTGAGCTGGGAAGGCCCACTGGACAACATGATCAAAGCCATGGAGCTGATCATGAATATGGATGTTGAGATTCTGGTTCCGGGGCATGGGCCCGTTGCTGATAAGGGTGCGGTCCAGGATTGCATGGACTACTGGGACTACACTGCAGGGGAGGCGCGTAAACTTTTTGATCAGGGTATTTCGGCTGTGGATGCTGCCAAAAAAATGTCGGTGGAGGGCAAGTACAAGACAGAACCACACGCAATTCTGAACATGATCAACCTGCATATGTTGTATCGAGGATTTTCCGGAGATGAAGCTCCACCGGATAAACCTGGTGTCCTGACCCATATTGCAGAGATGATTATCCCGGATTGAAAACAGAAGCTGCAGACTATTGGTTTCATCTATTAAGCCACTATCAGAAAGGACCATCATGACAAATTCGAGAATACCGGGCCATATCGCCTTTGAACTGGATGCCAGAGCAGAGCAGACCCCGGATGATCAAATCATCACATTTGAGAATGACAGCCTTCCGGATGAAGTTCTGACCTATGGTGATATCGTCATCAACGGGAGAAAGATAGCGAATGAATTGAAAAAGTGTGGAATTACCAAAGGCGATACATTCGCCCTTCTCATGCGCAATCATCCGGAGTTTATTTATGCATTGTACGCGGCGACAATGACAGGTGCTATTTTACTACCGATAGATCCGAGAACGAAGGGGGATCGCTTAAGATATGTGCTTTTGAATTCCAAGAGTAAAGGAATCATTTTTTCAAGTGAGTTCATGCAAAATGTTGAAGATGTACTGGACAGTCTCCGGGACATCAAGACAGTTGGCGTTTCTTATAAAAATGGGCCTGACGAACCATTATCGAAAAAGTATCCCAACCTGAACGAGATTCTTTCCGGCCCGGAAATAGCGCCTCCGGATACCCGGTCTGAAGCGCTGGATATTCCAATTGAAATCATCTATACCTCCGGTACAACAGGCGATCCGAAAGGCGTCATCCTGAAAGGGGCACGACTGGCACCCTTTGCTCAGATCGGTAGGATGGTGTGGCAGTATACAGCGGAAGACAAACTATACACAGGCCTTTCCCTGACCCATGGCAATGCACAGGCAGTGACAATGATGCCTTCACTACTATTGGGAGTTCCCTCCGTTTTCAGCCGCAAATTCACAAAGAAGAGGCTCTGGGATATCTGTCGACGGTATGGCTGCACATCATTTTCCCTTTTAGGTGGCATGATGATGGGAATATACGGAGAATCGCCGCGGCCGGATGATGCGGACAATCCGGTTCGGCTGGTGCTGAGTGCCGGAACCCCATATACGATTTGGGAGAAATTCGAATCGCGATTCGGGCTGAAGATTCATGAGTGGTACGGTGCTATTGAAGGTGGTTTTGCTCATAACCCGCCTGGAGTTGGCCCGGTCCGATCTTTTGGCAAACCCCTGGAAGGGGTGATGGAGATGAGAATCGTAGGGGAAAACGATGCCGAATGCCCTACCGGTAAAACCGGTGAAATTGTTTGCCGGACCGTAAGTCAGAAGACCGAGGTCGAATATCTGGGAAAGCAGGAAGCATCTGCAAAAAAGACTGTGGGCGGGTGGCTGCGAACGGGTGACATGGGACATAAGGACGAAAATGACTGGTTCTATTTTGACTACCGAAAAGGGGGCGGATTGCGTCGCTCAGGTGATTTCATCCAGCCGGAACAGATTGAGTCAGTGATTGTCGAGCATCCAGACGTGGACGACCTGTGCGCATACGGTGTACCTTCCGCATCGGGTGCCCCCGGCGAAAGTGATATTGTTGTGGCATTGCTTCCGATGAACGGGGTTACAATCGATGTCCAGTCGGTATTTCAGCTGTGTCGTTCCAAACTCGACGGGAATTCTGTTCCCTCCTATCTGCAGGTCGTCAAGGCGATCCCAAAATCCGCCTCGGAGAAGAACCTGGATCGACTGCTGCAAGCGAATTTTCATGCAGATTCTGATGCTGTTTTCAGGTCAGATGATTTTTCATAAGGATCAATTAGAACGGTATTACGGAGAGCAGGTATGTCGAATGTTTATATTATCGGACTGGGTATGATTCGTTTTAATAAGTACCAGGACCGTGGCGTCAGAGACATGGCCCACGAGGTGACCCATTTAGCCCTCAACGATGCCGGACTGGATAAGGCTGATTTGCAGGCAGCTTTTTTTTCCAATACCTTCTGGGGAATGTTTACCAAACAGCACTCCATCCGCGGTCAGGTAATTCTCAGGTCCATGGGTATTGACAAAATCCCGATCACCAACGTTGAAAATGCCTGTGCCGGTGCGTCAACCGCCCTGCACCTTGCATATTCCGGAATTAAAGGCGGGATGTTTGAAAATGCTCTGGTGCTCGGCTCAGAAAAGATAACGGATCCGGACAAAACCAGGTCACTGACGGCATATTCCTCCTGCATGGATGTTGAAAATTTCGAGTCCCATATTTCCTTCATGGCTGCTCTTGATCGTTCATTCCAGGTAAAAACGCCCGAAAATCTGACAACGGCAGGGCAAGAACGCAGCATCTTTATGGACGCCTACGCCACATTTTCAAAATGGCATATGAGTCGGTTCGGTTCAACCCCGCAGCAGCTGGCAGAAATTTGTAGTAAGAACCACTTTCATGGCTCTCTGAATCCAATGGCGCAGTACCAGGCACCGATGACAACCGAAGAGGTGCTGGCAGATAAGCTGATTGCCTACCCGTTAACGCGAGCCATGTGTGCACCGGTTGGCGACGGGGCTGCTGCGGCGATTGTCTGTTCCGAGGACTTTCTGAAAAGGCTGACAACACCACGACCGATCAAAATCCGAGCTTCCGTTTTAGGCTCGGGCGCAAACCGGGATATTGATGATGAAGATATTGGAGAACGACTCGCAAAACAGGCGTACAAATCGGCGGGTATAGTCCCAGGTGATATCAGCCTTGCGGAACTGCATGACGCTACTGCTTATGGCGAATTGCACCAGACAGAGGCGATGGGCTTTTGCCCGATCGGAGAGGGAGGTCCATGGGCAGAGTCCGGGGCTACACGGTTGGGAGGAATTCAGCCGATCAATAGCAGTGGTGGCCTGGAATGTCGTGGTCATCCTATCGGTGCTTCCGGTTTGGCCCAGATATATGAAATCGGGCTGCAGCTGAGAGGGGAAGCCGGCAAGCGACAGGTAGATAACGCCCGGCTGGGGCTGGCTGAAAACGGTGGTGGGAATATCGGAGTTGAAGAGGCTGCAATGTGTATCCATATTCTGGAAAAAGCTTGATACGATTGGCTGTTATACGTCGGCAATATAAGTTTGAGCTTGTTAAAGAGATAAGAGATCGGGTCATTAAACACAAGGAGAATTCGATGATTTCAAGAAAGGATTTTATTAAAGGAGCCCTGTCCGGAGTAGGTGCAACCGCTGCGATGCTGGGAGGAATAAAGATCGCGACCGGCGATTTGGGATACCTTTTCGCACCGCTTGACGGCCTGTCAACGAAACTTCGTCCTAAAATTCAAGAAGAGATGGTGGTGATACTTCTTGGAACGGGGATGCCCCTCAGTGGAATCAATCGATCGAAACCGGCTAATGTGATACTGGCCGGGGACAAGATTTTTCTGGTGGACTGTGGGGAGGGGGCCGTGCGCCGTCTGATAATGGCCGGCATACCTCCATCGCGGATATCAGATGTTCTTTTCACGCATCACCATAGCGATCATAATTCCGGATTCGATGATTTTATGGTAAGCAGTTGGACCGGGGGCAAACGTGAACAGGGTCGCCAGATTCCCTTGCAGGTATACGGGCCGACCAACACAAAACAGATCATTGAAAAGTTCATGGATGCCTGGAAATGGGATTTGGATTTGAGAGCCAATCATACCGGTGTTTCTATTGAAGGTATTCAGGTCAATTACCACGAAAAGAACGATGGCGTGATTTATGATGATCAGGGAATTAAAGTGACGTCTTTTACAGTTGATCACGGTACCGTTAAACCGGCAATTGGATACCGGTTTGAGTACAAGGATAAGGTCATTGTGATATCCGGAGATACCCTGCCAACAGAAAACATGATTATACAATCAGAGACAGCAGATATTCTGGTTCACGAAGCATATAGCATGAAATGGCTTGAACGGGGGCTGAAAAATAATCCGTCTCTAGAGAAAATTATCACCAACATCGTCAATTATCATTCGTCTACTATGGAGGTTGCAGAAATTGCGAAAAAAGCCAGGGTGAAACATCTAGTATTCACGCATTTGATGCCGGATCCCTCACCGTTGTGGTATTTCGAAAAAGATTGGGCAAGGAGCGTCAGTGATATCTATGATGGAAACATAACGGTTGGTAGGGATCTCATGGAGGTCTAGAAGCAAAGAGGATTGTTTCTTGATCCGCTGCCAATCGTTGAATAAAATCGCTTCCGTATCATGTCAACCCAACAAATTTATGCGACATTGAAATTCTGGTATGACACTGGGGTTATTCCACGTTAGGTTTCTTCATGAGCTCCTCTGAGTCCGGCAGTTGAATGGGCCGGTAAAACCGTTGGATGTTCTGATGGAGAGCCTGTCCGACCTTAATGTGGACTCCTTTATCATGAAAACACTAGAATTCGGCATTGACGACTACTCTTTTTAAAAGACTGGCATAACCGAATTTCTGTCAGGATTGATGAACGAGCCCAAAGATACATAACTCGTACCTTGAAATATTGTAGACATTACGGTTTGGAGAACCTTATGAGAATTACCGTTTTAAATGGCAGCCCCAAAGGGGAATTGAGCGCAACACTGCAATATGTGTACTTCATCCAGAAGAAGTATCCCGAAATCGAACTGACGGTTCATCATGTTTCGCAGAAAATTAAGGCGATTGAGAAAAACGAAACCCGATTTGAAGAGATCGTAGCAGATGTGGCCTCGTCCGATGCCGTCTGGTGGTCGGTGCCTATCTATGTATCTTTGATTCCCGCCCAGATCAAACGGTTCATTGAGCTCATCTGGGAAAGGGGGGTTGGAGATCGGTTCAAGGATAAATATACAGCGGTCTTTACCACATCGATTCATTTTTTTGATCATACCGGCAACAACTATATGCATGCTGTCTGTGACGACCTGAACATGAAGTTTGTGGATTTTTATTCGGCTGATATGTACGACTTGACCAAAGAGGAGGAACGGGATCGAATTCTCAAGTTTGTCGGTCATTTTTTATCTGCTGTGGACGCAAAGGCTCCGTTGGCCCGAGCGTTTCAACCACTTGAAGCCCGGCATTTTTCATATCGGCCGAATAAAGCAGCGAAACAGGTTGAACCGAAAAACAAAAGAATCTTGCTGTTGGCAGACCGCAAGGAAGAGGGGACCAACCTGGAGCGGATGATTCAACGGTTTTACGACGCTTTCACCGGCGGGATAGAACGCTTTAACCTCAGTGAAATCGGAATCAAAGGGGGGTGCCTTGGGTGCATCAAGTGTGCATTCGATAACCAGTGTGCCTATGAAGGGTCGGATAATTTTGTCAGATTTTACCGAGAAAAGATTGTGACTGCTGATGTGGTTGTCTACGCCGGAAGCATTTCGGACCGTTATCTTTCGTCAAGCTGGAAGCAGTTTTTTGACCGAAGCTTCTTCAACACCCACATTCCAACTATGCAGGGCAAACAAATAGGATATATCGTTGAGGGGCCCCTGAGTCAGGAGGCCAACCTGAGGCAGGTTTTCAATGCAATGGTGGAATTAGACCATGCCAACCTGGCCGGTATTGTAACAGATGAGTTCGGGGAATCTGCCGAGATCGATGCCCTGCTGGACCGACTGGCTGAAAAACTAGTGACTTTCTCGGTACAGGGATTCCTGAAGCCCCCAACCTTCCTCGGGGTCGGGGGGCGTAAGGTTTTCAGGGATGATATCTGGGCTCGGATGAGATTTCCGTTTCTTGCCGACCACAAATACTTCTCCGAAAACGGCTACTATGATTTTCCCCAGAATGATGAAAAAGCATTGGAATTCAGTCTTGAAATGATCAAGGCTGTCCAGGACCCTGAGACCAGAAAGGAGATTCAAAAAACGATGAGGTCAAACATGATCGAACCGCTTAAGCACATCATTCGCACCCGATAATCCGCTCCTGTGTGGTCATAATATTATCTTCTCCTTAATCCCTTACCGATAAAAGGTTAAAGCCCGTAAAATAGTCAAAAATCCATCGGTCCCGTTTGTCCCTGTCAGGCGATAATGGGACCATTTAAAATATTGATAAAATTGTTTATTTAGTAATTGTTCCTTTTGCGTTTTATTACACGTCTATGCTATTCTTCAGTCATTTTGGAGCCAATTTTATTAAATTCAGATTTAACATTGACCGTAATGAAAAAGCAAACAGAAATCATTGCTTATGCTGTATCCATGATCTTGAAAGCAGCACTATTAGCTGCAGGCTGGGCAGGACAAATTAGAAGACGTGAAATGAAATCGATAGCAAAAATGCCCATTGAAGAGAAGGACAAAGAACTTCTTTTCCTACGAGACCGTATCTATCAATTGGAAACACGGATAAAAATCTTTCAAAAGCATTTCCATTCATCATCAAGTAGGACTCGCTACAGCCAAAAAGAGAGACTATTCATTCTCTGGCATATGGAATATTTTCAAATACCTAGACGTCACGTAACAAAGACCTTCGGCATCGCCAAATCCACCTTGTATCTTTGGTTAAGGCGAATTGACGATAATCCCAATTCTACTCAACAACCCTGGAACAAAACACCAGAATTATTAACTGCCTTAGTCTGGCGCATTTCTATGGATAACATTAACTGGGGCCGGATTCGAATTTCCAATCAGTTGAAGATCCTGAATATATTCCTTGCGGCTTCAACCGTTCGTAATATTCTACAGCGTCCCAAACCTAGAAACCCATCTCCTGTTACTTGTTCCGAAAAATCCTCGGTAAATAATAAAAAAGGTTGCCGTATTCCAGCCTGGTATCCCAATCATTTGTGGAGTATTGATTTAACAGAAGTATATTATTGGGGTTTGTGGAAGATCTATGTTCTGGTCG
>Ga0208904_1002732_pt1 | contig 10897 bp, 6 predicted proteins | sample AntAceMetag02UKB_FD_184774 | JGI IMG/M metagenome (GOLD analysis project Ga0208904, IMG submission 184774) | Saline lake microbial communities from Ace Lake, Antarctica - Antarctic Ace Lake Metagenome 02UKB (SPAdes) (version 2) | ecosystem: Environmental > Aquatic > Non-marine Saline and Alkaline... | reverse complement strand
TGACATATTTTGATATTTTTTCTAATGTGGATTTAACCTATTATGCCAATGGTGGAAATGTTAAAGAAGACATAATACTAAATCAATACATAGAAGATTTTTCAGTTACATTTGAATATTCAATTAAAAACTTAACCCTTATAAACGATGATGTCAATATATCATTTGTTAATGAAGATGGTGAAGAGATTTTTAGTTTTAGGAATCTATACGCATATGATGCAAGCGGAAATATTACATATGACATTAGTGTTAATGTTGAAGAAACAAAGAAAGATGAATATCAAATAACAATATCAATTAATGATGATTGGATGAAAAGTGCGAGTTACCCGGTAATTATTGATCCTACAATTAATACTACAAATCAATCTGTGTTTATTCAGGATACCTATGTATACCAAGGAGCACCAACTACAAATTATAGTACAGTTAACTATATGATAGTTTCTGGAGTAGATGATGTGTATTGGTACAAAGGTTTATTGAAATTTACATTACCATCTGCAGTTTCTGATAAAACAATAACGTATGCCAATTTAACAATGACCAAAAACTATGGTACAACAGATAGAACTATTGCAGTTTACAAAAATACTTCTTACTTCTCAACGTTAAGAGTTAATTGGAATACTTCTCCAAGCTTCAACTCAAACATCATAGATTATCATGTTGTGGGGACTGACAGCAAATATATATTTAATATCACTGAAACTGTAAAGGATTGGCAATCAGGTTCAAGCAACTATGGATTTACAATCATAGACAAAAATATTTTTAATGCATTCAATTCGCTTAGAACTTCTGAATATACAGGTTCAACATCTGATCCTGTAGTAGAAATAGGATATGTTGATTCAACTGGACTAAAAGATTTTTGGACATATAATTCTCAAGATGCTGGAGAAGCCGGTACTGGATATATTTCTGATTATACAGGTTTGATGACGTTCATTAGAAATGACATCAATTTTTCTACGGAAAGACAAACCCTTGCATTATCCATGATATACAATGTGTCAAATAAAAATGTAGATTTAGGATACGGATTAGGTTGGCAAACAAATTACAATATGAAGGTAGAATATGATGATTATCTTGATTTGTATTTCGCTATTGATTCAACCGGTTCAAAAGTATATTACCACGAAGTAGGAATATGCAATTCTACTTCCATAAATGATTATCCATCCTACCTAGCGGAAATTCTTGACACAAGTGCAAATGAATATGGTGAAATATATATAGCTGAAGACGGAAGCGGCCAACTACTGATGATTCACCATAATAGTCAAGACGTAGAGTTAGGCGCATACATTCTAGCTACTAATTTTACATTATAACACTACACACATATCGTAAATGGTATTTTCTATTTAAACAAAATACGCGGAAACCTCTCAGCAACTAACAAAACAACAATAACTATAGGCAGAGATGCATCATATCCAGAAAAAATAGTAAGTATAAGTACGAATACAGATGCAGTAAACAATACAGGAAATTTTATAAACCTTGAATACACTTCTGGTAGACTTTCGTTAGCAACTCTATATTTGTATTTAACTGATGCGCCAACATACAGTGCATCTGAAAAAATAACATACTCATATACTGATGTAACAGGGTCCTCTGGATATGGACTAACAGGTTGTATAAGAATGAAAGACTATAACTCCGATACAACTTGGAGCACAGATAACACATTAAGTTATTCTTATGATACTCTCGGAAAACTTGAACAAGCAAGTGAGTATAACGGCCAGAAAATTATTTATGAGTATAGTACTACCACAGATAAAATGGATTCAGTATCTTCATATTTTTCAACATCATTGTACTCTGAAATAACTTATAATTTTGATAATAAAAAAACTACTATTACCGATGAAACCGGCGAGTATATTATTAACAAATTTGATGATTATGGACACACTGTTAATATTACTGACAGCCACGGAACATCTCAGAGTTTCTCATATTTGAACCTGTTTAAATATAACGATAATTCAACAAACGAGATTCTTTATCTATTAGATGGAGATCCTAATTATAATAATAATCACAAATTAGTATCAAAATCAACACCACAAGTAGCACAAAGAAATTACCTTGCAAACGCTGAATTTGAATATTCATTTACCGATCCATATGACGGGTGGAGCAATATTTATCTCGAAAGTGGAAGTAATGGTATATTAAGTCGAGTTTCTAGTTCTCCGGTAGCCAAAGTCGGTACTTATAGTGCAAAAATTAGTGCTACTAACGATTATGGTGCATATATAACTCAAAATATCACTTTAGATGCAGGTACATATACCTTGTCGGGATATATTTATAATGCTACTTCAAATGTGGAAGACGTATATATTGATGCAATTTCAACAACCGGAACATATGGAACTTCTAAAGGTAGTGTACATACTCTTAACGAATGGGAATTTGTTAGCAAATATATTGTAGTAGAAGCTGACGATACAGTCGTTACAATTAAATTAGCAAATTATGGAATAGGATACGGTTGTTTTGATGGAATCCAAATTTCTGAAGGCTTTGGCACATCAAGAATAAACTTAGTGGAAAACTCTTCATTTGAATATGCATCTTCATCAACCGTAATACCTAAATGGGGAACATTAGGTACAAATGTAAGTAGAGTTGTGAATACTTATGATTCAGACATTTATGAATCCATTTTAGGCGACTATGGAATTAAGATGACTGGGTCTTCAACTGTAGCTCGAAGTGTAACACACACTAATTATTCATTTTTAGGGTTTTATGATGAACCTGGAAATTTATTAATTGGTGGTTGGGCTAAATCAGAAGGAACTCCAACATCCAAACAATCTACAGATTATTACGATAGATATTTCCGTATTCAAGTTGAAACAACTAATTCATTTGCCGAAACCAATGAAATATATATAGATTTTGATACAAGCATAGAGGGATGGCAATATAATTTTGGTTCTGTTCCTATTGATGATACCATTGTCTCAATTGATATTACTCTTGAATATCAAGGTGAAGGCGATGTGTATTTTGATAATATTTCTATGCGTTACGAGCGAACATTCACAACCTATGAATATGATAGTGCAGGAAGAATTGAGAAAATAATAAAACCTAGTCAGCAAGAAACGGTCATTACTTACGATGATGACAATGCAGACGATGATTTCACAAGAACTCCTTATACAATTACCACCGATGGCTTTGTTACTGATGTAGATTCAACAATTGATGTTATAAACAGTACTATAACTAATAATATCTTGATTACCCCTTCCTATAATGATTATGGTCAATCTTATTCAATTACAATTGGAGAAGGAACAAGCAACTATTACACTACCTCAACTGCATATTTAGCCAGTTCATATTACCAATATACTTCTTCAACAACAGATAAATTCGGAAAAACAACGACCTATTATAGTGATGTTTACACTGGATTATTAGAGGCTATGGAAAATGCAAAGGGACAAGATACTCATTATCTATATGATGATACTGGAGAATTAGCTGAAGTACAATCAACAGAAGAGTATGATAATACTATGTCTATTATTGATGGTAAGGTTGCTTATCTTTACGATAATCAAAATCGTTTGATTAAGATTTGTTTAGAGTATAATGACCCGAATTCCCCAACATATTATTATGAAATTTCTTATGATCCTGAGGGGCGTATGGATGAGGTTCTAGTTAACACTTCAAGTTTTATGACCTATGTTTATGATGATGGACCAACATACTATTCGAACAGGATATCAACTCAAACATATAGTAATGGATATTCAATGAAATTTGAATATAATGATTTAAATCAAGTTACTGAAACGCAATTTTTAGATTCAGAAGATAATTATGTGACTCGTTTTTCTTATGAATATTCAAATGAAGGGTATTTAAACGTTTATACCGAGTTAGATGATAGCACAATAGTTCATAGAGAGTTTTATTCATATGATTCATTGGGTAGAATTACAAAAATCATAGATGAAGATGAAAACATTATTGTATATGGTTATGATGAAATGAGTAATGTATCTTCTCTGTATTTTAAACTTAATGATATGGAAAATGAGATTAGTTATCTATATGATGATGAATACAGAATAAGTGAAACATCGTACATTTCTATAGCTTCCAATTTACTTTCAAGAGAATATGACTATACTGAAGCAACTGCGCTAGATCGTCTAAATAATATTATGTTACATATTGATAATGCTACAGAAGAACTTTACACAGAGCATTTTGTTTATCAAGGATATACATCTAGAGTAACTGATATAACATATGATATACTTTCAGATAGTAGTGAAAACATTAAATTCAGTTACCTTTATGACGATATAGGAAATATAATTCAAATTACCTATTATGAAGATACAACTCAGATTCGCAAAGATAATTATGAATATGATGATTTGAATCAATTAATTGTCGAAGACATATATTACTCTGATACGGCCGTTGATGACTATACAAATGTATATGAATACGATCAAATGGGTAACAGAACTAAATTATCAAGATATGGCTATCAAAGAGATGGGTTAGATAGTCCGACATATGAATTAGAGTATACTTATAATTCAAGCTGGTCAGATCAGCTAAGTAGTTATTACACTATGGAAAACGGCGTTTCAACTTCTCATGCACTGACATATGATAATAATGGAAATCCAACATTTATATCTAATTTTAAGTATAGTGGCACTGTTTATTATGGAGCATATCTTGCTTGGAGCGGAAGAGAATTAAACAGAATTAGCATAATGGCAGGTTCTTCTACACCTGTATTTAAAATAATATACAAATATAATGATAATGGATATCGAACAAGCAAAGAATTTTACACATATCAAGGTTATACTCCAGTTTTAACAGAAACAATTGATTATGAACTACTTGGTAGCAGAGTTGTTTATGAAACAAATGGAATCTATGATATACTTTATACATATGACTGTAACGGAACATTAATAAGCTTTAATGAAGATGGAGAAGACTATTTTTATCTCTATAATTTACAAGGTGATGTTATTGGATTAATAGATGATTTAGGAAATACAATAGCAACGTATTCATATGATGCGTATGGAAACACTTCTATTACTGGGGTAAGTAACAACCCTTATACATATCGTGGATATCGATATGATTCCGAAATTGACATGTATTATTTGAATAGTAGATATTACAATCCTCAAATTGGAAGATTTATTAATGCAGATGGAATAGTTAGCCTGTCAGCTTCCGTTAATACTTCGAATATGTATGTTTATTGTCAAAACAATTCAGTAACACTTATAGACCCAACTGGATATACTCAAGCTGTAGGTGGCGGTGGCGGTTATGGAAATGATGAGCCAACAGGGTATTGGGATGCCATAAATATTTTTTATGAACATACTCATTTTATTTATTCAGGTTATGGGGCAGCGATACCTTATCAAGAATTTGGTGACTCTACATATCCAAATTGTTATGGTTATGCTCTTATGACTTATATGGATGATCACAAGAGACAACCTGGAGAGTCCTCTTCGGGGGGAATAAGTTGTGATGATGCAGGAACCATTTCTTTAGTTGCACAAAAGATGTATGATGATTTTAAGGTATTAAATAGAGGTATCAGGCCTATTTTGGGGCCAAATTCAGATATTTATTCATATGAATATCGCATTGCTTTGAGAGTTGATAATACCGGAAGAGTATATAGAGGTGAATTATGTTATGACTATCATTTTATGGTTCAGACTAGTTCTGGTCAATGGGCACATAAACAAGGTAATGGTCCCAGTGATATACTTGCATATGGAATAAATCCTAATACAGTTGATTGGGGTCGTTATAATAGTGAAATCTTATATTTTGCAATAACACGACCATAGTGTTGGAAAGGATGTTAATATAATGAGAAAAGCTCAGAATATTTTTGTATTAGTATTAATAGCGATGTTACTTATCGCCTGTAATTTTGAAGGAGAAACAACTACCATGGATTATTATTCAGGATTAGCAAATAATGAGGATAGCTGTAATGATTTAATTACCACTTTAATTGAAGATGATGTTTTTAGCGATTCTGCGGTAGGCATACCGACGCTTGAAGATATCAATGAAGTATCAGAAATTGAATGTTTAAGAAAAGTGGACGACATAAATTATTATTCAATACATAGGACAACCAGTAATATATATGTTTTTCACTTTTTTGAATTAGTTAATGAAGATATGTTGCTTAGAAATATAGAAAGATATTCACAAGATATATCATATAGCGATCTTGAAATACTATTATTGAATGAATCAACTATAGAAGAAGTGAAAGTTTTTTATAACGATTTAATAACATATGATTTTGATTCTATGACATATGTTTCGGGATATATATCGTTGTTTTCAGGTGATGTTTACCAACTTGATTTTAGTTTTAAAGATGGGCAATCATTTTTAATAAATGTTGAACTTCATTGGGCAAGTGAAGAGAACATATATTTTAGTATGCTGCTAGGCAAAGATTTACCAAGTAATCTGATTCACGACTAAATAAGGAACAAATATTCAAGTGACAAAGAAATAATTATGTGACAACATAATTACAGACTGATACAACGACTCATAGAGCATAGGAGAACTATGCTCTTTTTTTGTGGGCCGTGCCCGGCACACCAAAAAAAGATCGTTTTGTTTTAACGATCTTAAGGTTAAATATCTATAAACACGAAATTTTACTTATATTTTCATACATTGTATTTCGTATCGTGTATGGTGTAATTATCTCAGGAAATGAATATATTGGGTTAGTATTATAAGTTTGAAATGGATTCAGGATCAGTTCGATATCATTTCTATTATTGACTAATACTTTCGTAAATAAGTCTTTAAATGGAAATTCCGCTAATTCTTCAATTGGTTTCTTATAACTCTTCAGTAGTAATTTGAAGTACGTTATTCTAGTTTCGATATTGTGAGAAGTAAGCAGTTTGTTTCTTTTAGCTGTAAGAGCAAATTCAATTGTAGTCTTTTGATTTTTGATTTCCTCTAGAACAAGTTTTTCAAACTCATCTTCTAGATTTGCTAGCGATTTAATCTGATTATGTATTTCATCTAGCTTATCTTCTAATGTAGCAATCTCGATATTCAGTTCTCGTATTTCTGGGTGAGAAGTATAGACTTCATTGAGTGTATTTAAGAATTCATATTTGTTTTGAATGATATGATTGATGTGTGAAATCATAATCTTATCAAATGTTTTCACAAAAAGAGAATCGTTCACACATATTTTCTTTTCCCTATTAGAAGAACATATCAATATTCCAGTCGCCCACTTCTGACGTTTGTTGTTTACTTTGAAATGATAGTTTTTGCCACAGACTGCACATTTGACAAAACCACTGTAGATGGACCTGCTTTTAGCAACTCTTTTTAATTCTCTAATATCTGTTGTGTGATTATATTTTATCATTCTTTGTTTTTTGATTGTTTGAACCCTATCCCATAAAGCTTTCGTAATAATTTTCGGGTGTGAGTTTTCCACATAATACTTGGGATGGGTTATTTGATTTTTCTCACCAGTCCTGTCTCCGACAAACTTTCGTTTCGATTTTTGTAGAAGTGCATTGCCTGTGTATTTCTCATTATTTAGAATCCCTTTTATAGTTCTGGAACTATAAGGTAAGTTATAATGTTTTGTTATTAGTCCATCCTCATTGAGATTATTAGCTATAAAACGCTGTGAGTAGCCTTTAGAATACAAGTTATATATTCTGCGTATTATCTTTGCTTCATTTTCATCAACAGCAATCTCACCTTTCTTATTTCGTTTGTATCCAAGAACTTTTGAAGTAACCATGGGAACATGGCCATCCTCAAACCTTTTCTTGACACCCCATAAAGTGTTCTGACTGTTGATTCTAGATTCCTCTTCAGCTACACTTGCATATATTGTAATTGTCAATTCTACCTTTGGATCAAAAGAAGATATGTTTTCCTTTTCAAACCAGACTTCTACATTGTCTCTCTTTAAATCTTGAATCACACTGAGACAATCAACCGTGTTTCTAGCAAACCGTGATATAGACTTAGTAATGATTAGATCAATTCCACCCGCTTCTGCGAGTACAATCATTTGATTGAACTGTTCTCTGTGTTTTATATCAGTTCCACTTTTTCCAACATCTGAGTATACACCTACAAAGTTCCATTCATGATTTTCTATAATCATTTTGGTATATGTTTCAATTTGTAATTCTAATGATGTTTCAATAAAATTAATGCTAACAACTTAATCGATGATAACAGTAGAACTCTAGCTAAACTTGGAAAGATTTTGTGTGATTACAATAGAGGTCTCTTTTCGAACCTAGAGTTATGCACTCTGATTAAGGAACATATGCATTATAAAGAAATTATTAATCGAGACTCATTGTGCGATTTTGAAATATATTTACTTGGTCTGGTGATGGAGTATAGTCAAGCCGATAGGGAAGTCATTCTAAATAAACTTATTTATCTTTTTCAAAATAACAAAGTTTTGACGGGGGGGAACAGATTATATAATTCTCAAGTATATTTTTGGGTTATTAAGAATCTTGGAAGAGAAAACAAGTATCGAGAAGTCATTGAGTTTGCAGACGGTGCGATTAAATATAGTAAGAATGAGTTCTCATTTTATTCTTTAAATTTTTTCCATTACTATAAAGCATTAGCGCATTACAGGCTTGGAGAACTAGATGAATATATTGACGAGATATATAATGCAATCATTATATGCTTGTATCAGAGTTCTGAAAAGAGGAACAAATTCTTTACTACAGTGCTAAAGGACACAGGAATAAATGCTAACGAGTTTATATTAAGTAAATTAGCATCCATGTCTGAAAAATAGCTTATATTATTGCAGTTTGGAAACATGCATGTCTAAAATATGACATATGTGCTGTGTATTAATAATTCAATTTGTGTTAATCTTTCTTTATGAAAATACAAAAGGAGGTAAGAAAATGCCAGTATATTCGATATCTTATGACTTAAATTCTCCAGGACAGAAATACAAGTGTCTCGAAGAAAAAATCGAAGAAAAATGTAATGGAAGCTGCAAGTATGTTGAATCATCATGGATTGTAAAATACAGCGGAAATGCTAGTGCCCTTTCTGATGAGTTACGAAAGTGCTTAGACAAGAATGATCACATTCTAGTTATTAAAGTAATCAATGAAAAGCAAGGATGGCTATCCACAGAACTTTGGAATAAAATAAACAGTTTTTTTAACTAGGAATCTTATATTTTTATATTAAGCAGAATCACAATTCAAAGGCATTCAATTGATGGGAGAAAAAATGGGTAAAAATATTATTATCAGAGATATAACTGAAATTGTATCTTTTGAAGAAATAGATACATTTGAAAAAGAAAAGATAAATAAAGCTGCGGAGTTGTTAGAATTAGGATATCCGGAGCATTCTTTGATTGATATTTGGAATGCAGCATCTCATAATCTTAGAAGAAGGATTGAAGCGTATAGTGTAGAAATGTTTATATCGTCCATCTCAACAAACACCTCAGGAAGGAAAAAATACAAGGAAAACGGAGATACTCTGGCAGATAGATGGGGCGAAGTGGATGATCATATCTTAATCTTTGGCGCAACTCAGTTGAAATTAATTAGTAGAAAAACTGGAAAAACTTTAGAAATGATAAATTGGATGCGAAATCACTCATCTGCTACACACGATTGTGAAGATGAAGTATCTAAATCTGATGTTATTGGATTGGTACAATTGTTAGCTTCCAATCTGTTTGTAGCACCTATGCCTGATCCCGTTCATAGTCCAAGAGCTTTGATAGATCCTATTAAATTAGACGTACTAAGTGATTATCAAATAGGATTATTTAAAGAACAAATCTCTAATTATCGAAAAGTAGATTTACAGATAATATATGGATTCTCTTTGAATCAAATTATTTTAGGGGAAATACCAGCATATGAAAATGTAAGCCAATTATTTCCTCTTATTTGGGAAATGGTAGATGAGGAAAGCAAGAAGGAAATTGGTAAAAAATATTATGACTTATCATTTTCATCTTCAAATGATAGCAGTAATGATAAAAAGGCAATAAGCAGGCTTTTTGAACAAATTGTAGTAATCAAGGGCGTTAAGTATATACCTGAAAGTAGCAGAGCTGTAATATATCGAGAACTAGCAAATAGATTAGCAAAAGCAAAGGATACAATGTATGGTTGGACAAATGAAAACGCTGAGAGTAGAGCTTTAGCGCAGGTTGGCCCATTCGTTCCAAGTTCTGTTTTTGAAGAGGTGTATCAGGAGATATTGAGCGCTTGGTGTGGCAACTATTGGGGAAGATCGGAGGCATATAGTATTTTGAATGATTTCATATTTGGATTGCCTCATAAAGACCGAACAAAGGTTGCTAAAATATTTAAATCAAATAAAAGAGCTAGAGAAGAATTGTTTCTTCCTCGTCCTAAAGTTAGAGCTATTGAGTTGTTGAAGGAAATTAAAGACTCACTGAAAATTGAATCACAAAAAAATGAAATTGATGAAGTAATCAAATATGTTCAATCGATAATGAGCTGACACATTACATTTGATTCGCAGATTAAGAATAGGCTAGCCCAATGATAAGGGGTAGCCTTTTTTACAATGTTTTTTTTACAATATGCTTAAGATATAGATTTTTGACTAAGTGGATTGGTATGGTTTGTAAACATGCAAACATATGTTTAGCTGTATTTGATGATATTTGATTGAAAAATAGTCTACGCCTACAAACCGACAATAATTAAATATGTAAAGTATGACATATATGCTGTTCTAACATTTAAAGCATAGTTGTACAATAAAAACAAAGAGG
>Ga0208904_1002727_pt1 | contig 10909 bp, 15 predicted proteins | sample AntAceMetag02UKB_FD_184774 | JGI IMG/M metagenome (GOLD analysis project Ga0208904, IMG submission 184774) | Saline lake microbial communities from Ace Lake, Antarctica - Antarctic Ace Lake Metagenome 02UKB (SPAdes) (version 2) | ecosystem: Environmental > Aquatic > Non-marine Saline and... | reverse complement strand
AGAAGAATGACATAACATCTGAGAAGTGTAATGAGTCCTTTGTACCTATAAAGGTCATAACTCTTGCGAATACATCTGATAGATCGCTCCTTCCAACTCCCATGAAAGTCTTAGGCATGTTCTTCTCTGTTCTTGTGAGAAGACTCACTGCCTTATTGAAGTCACATGTATCTATTATATAGGTACCATCACTATTACAACCACAGCGAGATACATTCATAACCATAGCTAGCTTCATAAGATGAGTAGGACGCCGTGAAAGATACCCTTCGAATCTTAGATCTTTAAATGGAGGGTTCCTATCTTGCTCTGGATACCACTCCATCCAATTCTCTAAGAACCCAGGTGTCACCTTGAACTCTCCTGTTGTCGCACCTATATGGTCGAGATCCTGCGACAGCATATCTCTCACCTTCCATATATTCTCAGATATATGAGGGTCTGCAACTGTCTTGGATTTTCTCTCTTCATGTACAAAGATCATCCTACCTGTCAGCCCGCCACCAATAGCATCCATAGGCATAGCACTCTGTATCAACTGTGGAGTAGTAGCACCTATTAGATTAACCCACACTCCCATTATCTCATCGGTACCTTTGTTCTTTGTTCTATATGTCCATCTATCCTTACAGTCATACCAGTCTGTCAAGTCCATCATTAACTGCTTGTTGTCATACCCAAGGAACACTGTAAGTTCCTTACTAAATATAGTTAGAGATGAGTGCAGCTCTACAGTACCATCATCTTTTATATCTGAGTAGTTAGTCTCTCGCAGCTCCCTTATTAATGCCTCCCTGGTGATAGATTCCGCTGCCAGCTTTATACCTTTCTCTTCAAGGAAGCCTTCACCGAAGGACATAGCTACACCTTTTCTTGTGCCGCTAGGACCTACTAATATTATATACATATTAGGGTAGAATATTAAGTGTCCCCATTTAAGATAGCATTTCCTCCTTAGAAATGATGCTATTACACTTACTCCTACCCACTCTCTATATAGATTAGGTGGTTCAGAATCCTCTGTGTATATCATAAAATCTTCCAACCAGTCCTTCGATAGCCGTAAGGGCATCAATCCTCCTTACTATAATCTAGTGTGAATTTCTTTTAATCTCTTAGCCAGTCCTTCAATTGTCATAAAGGCATCTCCCTTAAGGTCCTCCATATTCTTAAAGTTTAGTCCCATTGAAACTTCTGCCGGTACTACAAATGATGTTGCTCTCCACTGTATAGGAGTCTCTAAAGACTCTTTGATATTCATAAGTATTGCCGCATGAGCCTGCCAGCCGGCAGATAAAGGAATCTGAAACCATATATCATCATGTACTTGATTAAGAAGCTCTCCTGCCGCATACTTATCTTGGTCGTAATAGAATGGTATAAGTCCTTGAAGGTTAATCTTATCTGCAACTGTTGATTGAGGTACATGAGCATAGGCTGCCTTGAATAAGCTATCTCCCCACCTATCCAAGAACCTTCTCCTTCTATTATAAGGATTAATAAGAGTACGATTCTTACTCAGTTGCGCTTGTACCCATCTATGATACTGTTGACGTACACCAGGATATATAGAATGATATCTATTAATTATCGCCTTGGCTTCCTTAATAGGTATCTCATATTTTATAGAGAACTGTATAGCGCCGAAGTCATAGTTGAGACTATGATTGCATGTCTTACCCCAGAAGCGTTGAGACTTAGTACCATCACCAAACTCAGAGCTGCCATCCTCATCTGATACCTTATCCAAGGGTATATTAAATGCTAGTGCATATGTTAGACTATGTACATCTACCCCATCTTCAAACGCTTTAATCATAGCCGGCTCAGGAGCAATATATGCTACTATTCTATTCTCTGCCTGAGCAAGATCTATCTTGTATGCAATATAGTCTGTATCAGCAATAAGGAATTCCCTCATATCATATGGTAGATTCTGAAGGTTTCCTCCTGTACCGTAGATAGTCTGCCTTGAAGATAGCCTCCCTGTCTTTGTTCCGATAGGATTCATGCTACATCTGAGTCTATTATCTTCATCGAAGGTCATTTCATAGTAGGTTCCTATCATCTTCCTAACCTTACGGAGCCCCATTAAAGCGGTAGCTTCTTTAGACCCACTTCTTATGAGCTTCTTCAGAGCATTAACATCTGTTGTAATTGTGCCCTCTCTATTATAGAAAGGTTTATAACCTAACCTTACATAGAACTCTTGAATCATCTGTTTAGGACTATTAGGATTAACACCAGGACAGAGTACTTCGAACTCAGTTAGTAGCTCCGCCTCTTTTTCTTTGGCTACTTTTTTAGCCTTAGCTAAGCCTTCAATGTCTACCTTTATTCCTCTCTTATACATAAACATAATAGGTTCTATAAGACGGCAATGTCGTTTATAGGTTTCAAGGTTACCTTGTATCTCTAAATCTTTCTTTATAACGGGGATAGCCTCATGAGGAACAATAGAATCCTTTGCACTATACAACCAGAAGTCTATATCCTGTACAGTATTATCCTTCCACATCTTGGCGTCGTCTTTATAGTATGGTTCACGAGTAGCAACACTTGCAATAAATCCTAAGTCCTTAGGGAAGTCAGGATATGCTACACCTTGTGCTATCATACTATCTTCAAAGACTCCTGTACCCTTTATACCATACTTGTCATAAAGGAATGTTAGATCAAATGCTATATACTGATTCTGCTTTATGATCTTAGGATCCTCAAGGATCTCAGCAATCATCAGCATGATGGTGAGCTCTTGGTCAGGTGTATAATAGTCTCTACTACCTTGTCTAAAAGGTATCGACATAGAGGTTACTGAATCAGAGGCAAAGCTAATACAACTTAGCTCCTTATTGATTACCTCCACATCAAAGGTTACTCTATCACTCTTATACATCATATTGAGGTAGGCTATGACTTCGTAATAAGAAGGATCTATTAAGAGATTTCTATGTGGAAGGACTATGTCTGGACTCTTACTCTCCTTCAGCGCTCTTATGAAATCTTTTATGATGAAGTATCTATTGAGGTAGTTGCCTCCGCCCTTTGTCCTTTGATGGCCAGGTCTACTCACTCCTTTCTCCCCATAACCTACATTAGCAGGGTGTATGGTAGGTACTACCTTTCTCCCTGGCATGAGAGTACTTTCAAGGATAGACCCTCTATACTTCGTGATACCTGTAAGACCTGTGAGAGCGTAGAGCGCGGTGTTTCCCAGCGGGACAAACACATTAGCAGATATTCCCATTAGCTCCTTCTTAAGGATCTTCATATACTCAAGGAAGCTATTGGTAGTAGCATGTGGTTCATTAGGTACTGGCTCCCCACAGAGGTGCGTCTCCTTACCAGAATATTTTCTCTTCCCAAGGTCGATGAAGGCAGTTACATCATTGTTCTTCTTCGCTGTATCAGGAGGACGCTCCTTTATAACATTGGTTAGATAACATCTTACTCTATTGATACCAGCGCTACTGAGCATGTGTGTTAGATCAATGCCAGCTCTACCAATAAATGGTAGCTTCTGTGGGTGTCTGTACTCATTTATACCAGGAGCCTCCCCTATAAAGCAGATGGCACAGTCACGAGGGCCATCTGTATATGGAAGTCTGTCATTCATCACTTGTCCTCCTCTGATTGGAGTCTTATTACTACGCTATAATCAATAGCTACTCTCAATTCAAACAGTGAGCCTTCACTACTCTGCCATCCAGGAAGAAGTAAGATTTCATCTGAGACTGCTATTAAAAATCTATTGCGATTCATTACATCTTTCTCAAATTCCTCTTCATTCACCCAGCCAGAATTAGTATGAGGGCAGATGACAGTGTTACCTTTATACCACTCTCTTTCAGCTGCCAGTTTTGCAGCTGAGATATTTTCTTCTCTGTTAGGTCCTCTAAGAGGACCAGTTATAAATACAATACTCATAATGATTCCTCCTCCTCAGTTGGGTGCCCTGTTACCACATGATAGATACTCTTTGTGAGTTCAATATCATAAGATGCCTCATGAAGTTTGCTCTCATCTACATTAATACCTAACCAGTGAGCGACAGTAGACAACCTGAAGTTAGGTATCTTATGCCTATCTTCTTTAAGATGCTCTGCGGCGAGTGTCATGACATCTATATATGGAAACCAGAAGTAACTCCCCATATACTTATCACCGCACTTCTTAAACCAGTTACGAAGAAAATCATAGTCGAAGCTGGCATTGTACCCTATGAAGAACATCTTGTCAGTCTTGTTAAATTTTTTGACAAACTTACTAAAAGTGGTTGTCACCATTTTATGTATTAGTATAGGGTCTTTCCTGTTGATGATTTCCTCTCTGGTTGTCTTGTTAACTTCGAGAGCCCTCTCATCTATAACATCATCAGGGAAGACACCTGTTTCGAAGCAGAAATCTGTCTGAGAATCCTCTGCTGACCCATGATTATATACTTCTATAGAGCCAGCTATCTCTATGACACCATTTCTATATGGGAGGAGACCTGTTGTCTCTACGTCGATGAAGCAGTTGATTATCTTATTCATCTTGTCCTTTCTGAGGGTAGGGGCTATAGGTCCACTCGATTCTATCTTCTCCTTCTATAGTTATCATAGACTTAGGAAAGATAGTCCTACATAGTAAGGTCGCCTGATTGCCTGAGTCAAAAAGTCCACACTCAACAACATCTGTTACCTGTGTAACTCCATGTCCCCATGCAGATGCAGACACAATATGCTGTCTTGCTACAAGCGCCGCGAGTGGAGCGCCTATTAACATCTCAAATAGTCTACGTCTTTTCATAGTCTTTCCTATATGATTTATAATGAGGTGGACGTGTAGAGGACACCTTTATTATATAACTATCTTTATATGGATCTTCTACATCATAGCCTATTGCTGTTGAACAAAGGTTAGCAGCGGCGAGTATGGTGTTACCACTGCCAGCGAATGGCACTAATATAGGAGATCCCTGCTCAACGAAGGTAGATATTATCTCCTCCATCATCTCAATAGGACGCTCAGTGGGATGTCTCTTGCTATCAGGATTCACTGGCTTGAAATCGAAGATGTTACTCCTACCCTGCTTGACTATCCTCGGGTGGCCCTTCCTCATGTAGAAGAATGGCTCATGTGTGCTGGCTAGGTATAGTTCAGGTCTGTTAGTTTGACCTACTCCCTTAGTCCATATAGCAGGGACAGGGCTGCCTATGAAGCCAGCATTCTCACAGATATCAAATAGAGCATCTCCCCAATCATAGGCATGCCAGAGTATGAGCCAGCTATCAACTGATAATACTCTATATATCTCATTTATAGCGTCTGTCATAAACTCTACATAGGTATTGTCAGTTAGCTCTTGATAGGTAGCTAAATCCTCATTTATGAAGTCGTCCTTCTTTTTTACTCTCACAAGGTCTATTGCATATGGAGGATCTACCTCAGCCATCTTAAAGGTGCCACTCTTAAGCTTCACCATACCTGTCTTTGCATCTTTAAGAATGTACTGATTAATGAGGTTTCTATGTACTGTATCTGTAGGAGTAGTATCTACCCTACTCCTCAACCTATCAGCATCCTCTGTTCTCCTTACAGATTGTTGAGTCTGTTGAAGTATTTTCATAGCCTCCTTCTTATTCTTTACTTCTCCTAATTCAGGTATTGCTTCAATAGCCTTAGCCATTTTAAGGGCCTCTGATATGGTGCCCTTACTCTTACCGAGGAGTCTTGCTGTATCAGCCTGAGACCATCCTTCTGCATCAGAGGCAGTACTTGTCTTATCCCCACCATGAATAGCAACCTGAAGATCATGAATCTCTCTTGTGAGTTGAAACTGATCTCTATATGATAGGTCTACCCTATCCATATTCTCAGCCAGCTCTATCACCTTTATCTCATTAGAAGTAAGAGGACCAGTGTATATCCTAGCAGGTATCGCTTTCCAGTCCATCCTAGCACAGGCGGTGAATCTCCTACCTCCAGCGAGAAGAAGGAAGTCTCTGTCTCCTCTCTTCAGAACAGCAATAGGTTGAATGAGACCATTTTTCTCAATAGATAGTATCAGCTCTTCGATGTTTGTATACTCTGTCCTTGCTCTTTCCCCTAGGTCTATATTTACAAGGGAGATGAAATCTAATTTAGATCCATCATTGATCATATATCACTCCAGTCCTTTTAACTCTAAGAGTAATGCCTTTGCTTGGTTGACTGAGATCTTCTTCAGAGGAGTCACTACTACCTTCTTCTGTTTAGCCTTTTTAATCTTTGCTCTAAAGCTAGTACGACGGCGCTCTCTAACTCCTATTATTATCTGCAGCGCAGATGATAAATCCATATCAGATATGGATGTGGCTATACTATGTATGTTTGCCATCATCCTCCTCCTTCAATATCTTCTTTATCTCAGGGGCATAATCTATTAGGTGTACATCTTTGTTGAGTATGCCTATTAGAAGTCTACCCCTTAGAGATTTATGCGATAGAATAGATATGACATCATCTACTATGCAACTAAATAGAGGAGTCTTAACTCCCCAAGGAAGGAGCTCAGAGAGTTTATCTGCTTGTTCTCTTGTTATCTTAACAGACAGGCGAGGTCTATCTTCTTTGAAGGCTACATTATCAGTCATGATCTCTCCTTTCAATCTCTATATACCAATGTATCCTTAAATACATAACTATATAGCTTAGAATGTTCATTTGCTTTCTTTCCTTTCAGGCACGGGCAGGATGCTTTAACCGTCTCCTGCGAGTACCGCCTTATAGACGTTTGTGTGTGGGTCAATCTCAACTTTCGCCACCGTGCCTGAATTGTTAAGTGTTATCAGGAGCCAGTTACAAACCTGGTGATCTTATTACTCGGCCCATACTCTGGGTCTTCTACATCTTTCACTATCGCCCAGCCTTCTTTACCAATGAGATCATCACCAAACTTAATACCGCTTGAGGCATCAATGTCGAAGGCTTTGTAAAACGGCCTCATTCCTGTCTTTCCAGAGATGCTACGGATATACTCTTTCTCATCCATTTTATCTTTATCTGGAATCCAGAACATATGGGTAACATCCAGAGCGCCAGGATCTTCTGTCAATTCAAGACGGATGATGACATAATTGAGGTTCTTCTTCTCAGAGTACTTAAATTCCTTCCCGCCATCAATGATGCGGAGTTTTACTTCTCCAGCAGGTACTGTATGAAGCTCAGGAATGTTATCCATGTCAGTAATATTTACGAACATAGGATCTACTTCGCCCTCATACCCTTTTTCTTCTGTCACAGCTATCTCCTTGATAGGTGTTAATGATTATTCCCTTCGTTCAATTATTGAATGTAGGGTATTATGACTTCAACTCACTCATGATCTCTCTATCTTCACAAGGTCTACCCGCCTTTCTTAATAGAGCTTTTATGTTTGGCTCTTCATAGGTGTCAAAGATCCCCTTCTTACCGAGTCTTGTACGAGCTCTATATAGACCAGTAGGCTTTGTCAGGAGACGATAATTAATACCCTTACTGGTCTCTTCTGTCTGAGCGCAGTATATCTCGTCGAAGAGGAGTGGAATTCTTATACTCAACTTACCTGTGAGCATAGGAGCTATAAACATCTTACCTGTTCTCTCATCCTTACTTATATCACTATGAGCAATGAGGACGACATCGCATGGCAGCGCCATCAATCCTCTTATACCTGTCTCCAGCATAGCCATCTGAGGGAGCCAGTCCTGTTTGTAGGGGGGACCTCCTTGTCGACCAGCCTTCTTAAGAACAACATCCATCGCGCATTGAGCCCAGGTTGTTGCGCTGTCAATAGCATAGGTGCCAATGGCGTCGAAGATGTTGTCTCGCTTCAGACGTCCACACTCTCTATTCCAAAGGTCAAAGGCAGTAGGGTTAAGAGGATCTTCAACTGCAAATCTCTCATCAGGTATTATTATACCAGAATCTATCTCATCTCTCACTGTCACCAGCCCTCCTGGGTCGAAGCCATGTACAAGGATAGGAGCACGAGCAGTTGTGAGAAGGGATGTCTTACCTACTCCCATATCTCCATATATGAGGAGGGTTACCTTATCGCTTCGTAGATCTTCTTGATAGCGCTTTCTTATATCAAGAAGTGTGTTTGCTGGTGTTAGCATGTTTACTCCTATTCCACCTGTGAATCAGCCTCAGCGACTGACTGTATAGTGTCACCTGCTAAATAATTCTTAGCCCTTTTATTATGCTCTTCTAATGGGTTCCATCTTTCTACCTTAAATCCCATAGGAGGCTCTTCACAATGTCTAAGCGGATTGTTCCATGACATACAGAAGTCATGATAAGGGCAGCCCCAGAAATCAGTGCAGCTCTCTGTGTTCATAGGGAACGCCTTTAAATGAGTGTTGCTATCGCTGCAGGTATCCATAAGGATGTCTGTATCATTCTCTATACTCCTCATAAAGTGATTAACATTCCACAGCCACTGCATCATAGCTGGCATGGTCTTCCTAATCGGGACTCTTAAAAAGTCTTGCTTTGTCTTTAAGAATCGAAGACCATTTATGAGAACTCCCCATACCTCATCTACAGGGAACGCACTATATAAAGCATGAGTGTATGAGCCCATCTGTGTCTTCAGAGGCCACTGATTCTGCCAGCTGCTGACATTATTGGCAGCGGTTGTCTTATGCTCAACAGTGAAGATGCCTCGACTGTCTTTCGCAATGGCGTCGAGTTTACCATAGAGGAGTCTATCATCATCTACCAACACAGCGAAGGCAACTTCTGTATATAAGATGTCCATGTCTCCATCGAGGCGCTGATACTTAATAGCATACTGCGCTAGACTCAGAAAGGCGTTGGCAGGATTCTTCTTAGGCCTATTAGCATCATCCTCTTCATCAAAGAACTTCCTATAATGTAGAAGGAATAACTGATACGCCTCTTCTACTACTGTATCATCATAACCCTTTATTAAGATATGCTCCAGGGCTATGTGCATAGCAGTGCCAAATTCTAAGTCGAAGGAGGGCGTATCACTTCTCCAGCCGAGAATGTACTCGTAGAAGTAACGCCGTGGGCACTGCATATATGTCTGGATCTTACTACTATCCAGAATCTTCCAAGTCTTGTGAGACTCTATTGGATTCACTTATTCTCCTCCAATCCAAAGTTATAAGGTAATTGATCTGGCACTACGCCGACGGTAGATACTCTTATCTCAACCTTACCGTCTAGGACAAACTTTACTCCATGAATAGAGTGCTTTAGAATATCCAGCACAGCCTCCTCATCACCAAGATACTCTATCACTCTGAGTACTCGTATCTTCTTTATAGACGCCAGCGGTTTTAGATACGCTGGGCCTCTTCCAATCCGCGTAAACTCAGCGACGATGTTTCTCAAGATAGTCTCTATATCAGACTTTTCTATCCCTGCAATGCTAAAGCCAAGCTTACACAGACAAGTTCTACAGACGTCGATTGATACACCACTTGGTATAACTGACTTCCCAACACAGGTAGCTCTGAGATTCACTGACAGATTATGCTCATCCTCAATGGCCTTCTTACATATATCACAAGTCGTCATTTGAGTCTTCATCATCATTCTCCCTTTATGTTATGTTTACTGTGTCTCCAAAATCACAGATTACAGACGCACTAAGGACACCATTAAGATACATCTCAAGAGTATGATCTCTTTTAATAATGATTCTTAACTCTGTTGCCTTTATAGTACGTAGACTTACATTGTTAAAGTTGTTAGATATATCTACAGTATAGTTCTTAGTAAGGTCTACTATAATCTCTTTGTGTATCTTTCTATCCTTACTTAACTTCTTAATAACTCCCTTCGTTATTATATTAAGTATACGTGATTTCATCATTCTCCCTTCATCTCTTTAATTGCATCCTGCGCAAACTTCTTAGTGGATAGAATACCCTCTGAATAGAAAACAAGGCCTGTATTATGCTCCTTAATGCGAATCCTCCATACATTCTGACCAGCGCTGTTATCAGGAATGATACTTACTCTTATACTATTCTTCTTCACCTGTTATTCCTCCTCGAAGCCTTCTGCACCTGTCGCCGAGACTTCTTAATAGCTCTGACTTTATCTTTATTAGCACTAATCTTAACAGAGCCAGTACCGCCTCCCCTTCTTTCCCAGCGGTCTCCACTATGAGGCCTCTGCCCATTAGCAGTATCAAACTCCTGCTGAGCCTTTGCGTATAGCTCATAAATAGGAAGTAGTCTACTCATGATGCTCTTACTCCTTTCAATCTCGACTTGATACCACTAATATTATATGCCTTAAGTCGAGTAGATGGCCCTTGCATATTATACTTACCTTCTGGTTGAATATAGAATCTCACTGTCCTTCTCCCTACCATACACCTATGATTACCCTTACTGCATAATGCAGATAGATGAGCGTCACCGATTGAACCAGGGTTTGTCACTGGTTTCTCTTCTGCTTCCCATCCTGCATCAGACAGGAGTCGGAGTACTGTCTTTGTTGTCGCTTTCATCTTTCTTCTCCTCAATTAAGATAAGAACACTCTGTAGAGGGATTCCACCATCTGATAGAGCTGGATACTTTATGGTTGCTATCTTATTATGGAGACTTTCCCTGTCTGCCCAGATAGATCTCCGCTCATCATGTGTGAAGCAGCCAGCACCACACTTAAAAGCGTTTCCATCTTTGTCTTGTAGTACAAGCCCACCTAACATATTCTTAAAGACACCTTCTTGTGAGATGGCCTCAAACCCACAGATTATAGGGTAGGTATCCTGTTTGGTAGGCTTTAACTTTATGAGGTTGGGTGAGCGACGAAGATCGTAGAGACCTTTAGGGTTTCGTAAGATGATACCTTCATACCCTGCTGACATATACTTATCGAGGTATCTACGGATATTATCAGGTTTGTTATCTACATTAT
>Ga0208904_1002726_pt1 | contig 10910 bp, 9 predicted proteins | sample AntAceMetag02UKB_FD_184774 | JGI IMG/M metagenome (GOLD analysis project Ga0208904, IMG submission 184774) | Saline lake microbial communities from Ace Lake, Antarctica - Antarctic Ace Lake Metagenome 02UKB (SPAdes) (version 2) | ecosystem: Environmental > Aquatic > Non-marine Saline and Alkaline... | reverse complement strand
AATCAACTTCGAAGCTTTTCACAACATGACCTTCACGATCTTGCGTGTCGGTCTCTTTGCCCAACTCTATGTCAACGCGGTACACTTTGTCCTTATCTTTGTGAGTGTCCAGCAACTTCGTGTGCTTTCCAAACCCAAGAATAAGTACGCCCTCCGCGAATGGGTCAAGGGTTCCCGCATGCCCTACTTTTTTAAAGCCCGTAGCATACCGGCATTTATTCACGACATCAAAGGATGTCCAGTCAATGGCTTTGTGCAAGGGAACGGTCATTCCCAGCACAGTTCCACCTTCAGATACTTCGCAATAATGTATTAATGGTTTCAACATTATCTAAGCTATCGTCAATAAACAATTTTATTTTCGGCACATAGCGCATAATGACCTTATTCCCGATCTCAAGACGAATACGTCCTCTCATTGAGATCAAGGCAGTTAGACAGCTTTTACGCAAAGCCGCATCAGGTGGATAGACCGAAACAAATATCCTTGCTTCTCTAAGATCTTTTGTCAATTCCACGTGTGAAACGGTCAGCATAGCTTCTTTACATTCTTCGGGTGCCGAATGGATTAGCAGTTCCGCCACTGCGTGGCGAATCTCTTTTGCTAATCTTTCTGAACGTGATATCATTCTTATTTAGCCTCTAATTTTCGCTTAACAGCTTTTTCGACATAACTTTCAACAATATCACCTTCTTTAAAATCTGTGAAGGAATCAATGTAAATACCACATTCAAAACCTTCTTTAACTTCCTTTACATCATCCTTAAATCGCTTAATGGATGATAAATAACCTTTAAATATTTCTTCGCCATCCCTAAGGATACGGATGGTCGTATTTCGTTTCATGGTGCCGGATGTTACAGTTGAACCTGCAACTACACCTACCTTGGATATCTTGATCAGCTGACGAACTTCGGCAGAACCGAGAATTTCCTGGACCTTGTCAGGTTCAAGTAATCCTTCCAGTGCAAGACGAACATCTTCAACGGCATCATAGATAACCGTATAATTTCGGATCTCAACGCTACGTTCTCTTGCAAGCTCAAGTGCCTTTCCTGTTGCATTCACATGGAAACCAACAATAACCGCTCTGGAAGCAGATGCCAGGTTGATATCAGTTTCATTGATCATACCAATACCACGGTGGAGGACATTTACGGCCACTTCTTTAGTCGATAATTTCATAAATGAATCTGCAAGAGCTTCAATTGAACCGTCCACATCACCCTTAATGATAAGAGCAAGTTCACGTGTACGTCCTTCAGCGATCTGACGACCGATCTCATCAAGTGTCTGTAATGATTGTGCCCGGAATTCCTGTTCACGATGGATGATCTTACGTTCATTAGCTATACGGCGAGCTTCTTTTTCGTCGCCCATAACAATAAAACGGTCACCAGCTTGAGGAACAGAATCAAATCCTTGTATCTGCACGGGGTCAGCCGGAAGGGCTTCTTGAATTCTTTCACCGTACTCATTCATCATGGCTCGAACACGGCCTGCAAAACGACCGGAGATAAACGCATCACCGATCCTGAGAGTACCACGATTGATCAACACAGTTGCTATGGGGCCAAGACCCTTATCCAACTGGGACTCGATCACGATACCTCTTGAATCACCTTCTGTGGTCGATTTTAATTCAAGTACCTCTGCTTCAAGCAAGATGGCATCAAGCAGGTTATCCATATTTAAACCGCTCTTGGCTGAGACTTTAACGGACTGTACCGAACCGCCCCAATCTTCGACCAAAACATTCATTTCAGATAATTCACGTATCACTCTTTCAGGATCAATATCCGGTTTATCCATTTTGTTGATCGCAATGATCATTGGAACACCGGCAGCCTGGGCATGATTGATAGCTTCTTTTGTCTGAGGCATAACACCGTCATCCGCAGCAACAACTACTACAACAATATCAGTTACTTGTGCACCACGAGCACGCATAGCTGTAAAAGCTTCGTGACCCGGAGTATCAAGGAAAGTAATCAGCTTATCTCCACTTGTTCTAACACTGTAGGCACCAATGTGCTGAGTAATACCACCTGACTCCCCATCCACAACTTGTGCTTTACGGATAAAATCAAGAATTGATGTTTTACCATGATCAACATGACCCATGACAGTTACAACAGGTGGACGTTCTGTTAGTTCACCTTCGATATCGTCATCATCATCTTCAATGATCTCTTCAGTATATTCATTAAGTTTACTTACTTCAACTTCATATTCGGCAGCAAGCAATTCAATGGTATCCCAATCCAAGCGCTGGTTGATGGTTACCATCAAGCCCATACTTAGACATTTTCCAACAATATCGACTGCCGTAACATCCAAATGCTTTGCCAGTTCATCAACTGAGATAAATTCAGTGATCTCGATGACAACATCATCAAGAATTTCCTCACCTGCCTCAACCTGACGTGTTTTATATTTTTTCTTTTTAGATTTAGAACCCATAGAGGAAAGTGTAGCTTGGATAGCTTTGTTCACTTCATTCTGATCCACTACCTTTTTCTTTTTATTGCGACGCTTAGCTACAACGGGAACGGCGGTACCGGTTTCAAGATCATCAATATTTTTTGATTGGCGGAATTTATCCAAACGGGATTCCATTTCCGAAACCTGAATACGTTTCGTTGCATGTTTATGACGAGCTTTCAGTTTTTCTAATTTGTTTTCAAACTGGTTATCTCCAGGCTTTTTGACTTTATCCTTCTTCTTATCATCTCTATCGGTAACTTTAGTTTTATCAGATTCTTCTTTTTCCAGTTGCTCAGTAGCTGCTTTTTCTGCTATCTGGCGTTCTTCTTTTTGTTGTTTTAATTTTTTGGATTCTTCAATTGCTTTTTGTTTAACTTCTGCTTCTTTTTCAAAAGTTTTCTTTTCAAAATGAGAGCTGTCAATGCTTTCCTTCTTTACGACCTTAATAGGCTCAGGTACAGGAGGTGGTTTGGGTTTATCTTTCAAAGAATCCAGAACCATGTCTTCAACTTTCTTGCGTGCAGCTTCCTCTCCAATTTTTTCCTGTTCTCGATTTTTGCGACGATCTTCTTCTGCAACACGCTTATGTTCACGCTGCACCAAAAGGTGGTCCGCTTTTTTTACATCCTCGGCAAAATGTTCCAGAACGATCTCAAGGATCTCCGGTTCAAGCGCTTTATTTAGCGAAGCAGGGATATCCTTGGATCTCAGATATTCAATAATATCCTTATGCGAGGTATTTAATTGCTTCGCAAGCTGGAATATTTTTACCGGTTTGTCAGCGGAAGCTGTCATACACGACTCCTAATCATTCATTTATTCATTTTCGTCATTAGACGGAGATAAAACTTCTTCATCTTCACTGTTATGATCAATATCAAGCTCAGCATCTGAACTTCGTTTTACTTCTACAGCATCACTAATCAGTTTTTCGATCTTTTCAAAAGTCTTTTCGCCAATTCCCTTTATCTCTAAGAGGTCACCGGCATCGGCATTGAGGAAATCAGCGGCAGTTTCGATATCAGCATCAGATAAAGCATGTATCTGTGCGGATGAAATACCCTTAATATCTTCAATATAAATATCATCACCTTCAAAACGGTTGTATTCGGATTGACGGATAGCATCGATCTCATAACCGGTTACACGACCGGCAAGATTGATGTTAATACCGCTGGAACCGATAGCTGTTGCGATCTCGTCGTCATCAAAGACGGCAAGAACCGTACGGCGTTCTTCATCAATTTCAAGGAATAGCGGCTTAGCAGGTGAAAGTGCGCGAGAAATAAGCAGTTCGGATTCCGAACTGTAGTTGATAATATCAATGTTCTCACCACTCAATTCTTTCACGATAGCTTTAATTCGTGAACCTTTAATACCCACACAGGCACCAACAGCGTCAATACGTTTATCATTTGATTCTACAATGATCTTTGAGCGTTTGCCCGGTACGCGTGCTATAGAGCGAATCTCAACGATGCTATCAAAGATCTCAGGAACTTCCAGTTCGAATAAACGACGCAGGAAAGAATCATCGGCACGGGTGATAATGATCTCGGGACCGCGTGTTGTCATGCGGACTTCCTTGATAATAGCTTTGATGGTATCGCCACGATAGTAATGTTCCGTTGGGATCTGTTCGGCGCGCGGCATTTTCAACTCTGTTTTATCAATATTAACATAAACCGCATCGTTGCGACGGATCTGATGGATATTACCCATAATGATCTCGCCAACGCGGTTCTGATATTCTTCAAATACCTGATTGCGTTCAACTTCGCGTATTTTTTGTCCAAGAACCTGTTTGGCTGCAGATATCATCCTGCGGCCAAATATTTCAGGATCAATAACTTTGACCACGATCTCGCCGATCTCAGGATTGTCAACATCGGGCAGTTTTACAGCTTCAGAAAGTGGAATTTCGACGAATTCATCATCGAGTTCTTCATCTGCGACTACAGTAAGTTCCTGATAGATCTCAATTTCACCCTTATCGGGGTTAACGATAACATCAAAGTTGTCGACCTCGCCATATTGTTTTTTGATAATAGTATCAAACACTTTGACGATGATCTCACCTACTTCAGAGCGATTAATACCTTTTTCCTTGGCCAGGACTGCAAATGCTTCAATGAGACTTTTGGTATCCAATTGATTATCTCCTATTTACCATTTTAAACGTACCACAGCGGATATTACTTTTTCCATGGGTATCCGGATGGTAGAATTTTCTTTTTTTATTTTCACTGTGAGAGTTAGGACATTTTCGTCCACTTCTTCTATCGTCCCTCTTAACGGACTTTTATATTCCTCACATTCATGCTGTAATTCGATATCACGGCCAATATTCTTTGCGAAATGCCGTGCTTGGGTCAGAGGCATATCAATACCCGGTGAAGAAACTTCCAAACGGTAATTGACTGCATACTTTTCATCGTATTCTTCATTTTTCAGGATCTTCTTGCTCACAGAAACCAATTCGGATGAAGAAATACCTTTTTCGGTATCACATATAACCTTGATAGTACCACCTGTTTCGGACATTTTAATGTCCTCTACAATTAGCCCTGAAGCTTCCACGATGTCTGTTACAAGTTTTTGTATTTCATTCATTTTTCAATGTCCTCAAAAACGAAAAGTGGGAATTTTCCCACTTTCGCGCCTAATATATGTATATAACTGAATTTGTGCAAGGTTTTTTTGAGTGCTTTATATATAATTTTTGCTGATAGTTAAAGGGATTTTAAGGAAAAATTATAGATTATGAATTATGGATTATGAATTATGGGTTGAAGAAATATCTTCTCTGTACTTCTTTTTCTTTGTTCAAGAAAAAAGGGCAGTAAAACCGCCCTTCATTAAATTTATTTTTTAACGCATCGCTAAAACTTCAACTCTATTCTTTTCAGTTTTATTCAGTTCAAGGGTTCCCAAATATTTGATCACAGAATCCAATTTATTTCTGTCTTCTGCTTCAATAAATGCTTCACCCGAACGTATACCTAAATTTAGCTTATCGCTGGTTGCCAGGGCTTTCTTTGCCGCATTAAGATAATTGTCACCGGCAGACACGGTATCACCATTACGATAATAATAAGTACCGATCAATTGATATGCAGTGGCTTTAAGAGCAGGATCTTTTAATTTGGAATTAACGAACAATCCAAAATAATCAAGTGTTGCTTCTTCACTTTTCTTTAATCCACGATTTACAAGTCCCAGATAATAATAGGAACGCATTCCCCAGTCAGTTTGCTTGTATTGCTCAGCAAGTAATAAAAATTGATCTTCTGCATCAACCAATTGACCTTTGTTATAATAATCCATTGCTATTCCAAAATAACCGGAAGCTTTTTCATTTTGTGTTTTAAAATAAGCTTTACTGCCAAATATTCCGCCAATAGCAAGGGCTAATACAATAATAATAGCAAATAATAAATTTTGATGTTTCCTGAAAAAATCAACTATATGAGCTACTTCTTCAAAAAACGGATCTTCTTTCAATTCTTTTTTAGTCATGTGGGTCTGAGACATATGTTACCTTTCTTTTACATTGCTTTTTTCGTACCCCCGACCCGATTCGAACGGGCGACCTCAGGTTTAGGAAACCTGCGCTCTATCCGTCTGAGCTACGGGGGCATTTGACAGTCGTAATAATACCAAATTCAAAATTGGTTTACAAACTCTTTTTACAGAAGCGAGAAGCGAAGATGAGAGATGTCATCCCGGAAAGATTGTCGATAACAATCTTATCCGGGATCTAAATAATATTAATCCTCCAAAATATTACAAGTCGATCAATAGATGGGATCCCGGGTCAAGCCTGGGATGACGTGTTTTGTTTTCTTGACTTCTGGCTTCTGTCTACTATCTCCTGGCTTCTCCACATAAAAAAAGAGGCAACCCCATGATCACCTCTTTATAACTACTTACATCTCACGTCTTACGTTTTACGTCTAGATGTTATTTTAGGAATTTAACCTGTCTTTTACCTTCCTCAATGTCAACTTTTCGCAAGAGCAGTCCACCAACAAGGAAAAGTACAAGAATGGAAAGTACACCATAACGAATGCCCATGTTCTCTAATTGCATGCCTCCAATAGTGACATCCGAAGCGTTGCGAGCGATCAATGCGACAACAGCCATCATACTGGGACCAATAACCGCTGCGAATTTTCCGAGCAAGTTAAAGAATCCGTAGAATTCGGCAGATTTATTGGCAGGAATGATCCGCGAGTATAGGCTTCGACTGATCGCCTGTATACCACCCTGAAATAATCCAACTGCCACGGCAAGTGCATAGAAATGCCATACCTGATTCATAAAGAAACCGATCAGAGTAATAACGGAGTATGCAATAATTCCGACATACAGAGATTGCTTGGGGCCAATTTTCTTTGCTAATAAACCATATAATAAAGCCCCGCCAAATGCCACAAACTGCACTATCAACAATGCAACGATCAATGCTGAGGATGGAAATTCCAATGCCATCCCAATTGAGATCGCCATACGAATAATGGTATCTACACCGTCAATATAGAACCAATAGGCCAATAGGAACATTCCTACTACTTTTAGATGTTGTATTTCCTTAAAGGTTGTGATCAATTGCCGCCATCCGGCTTTTATTGTTTGAAAGATCCCCATACTTTCTTTTTCGAACTTGGGTTCTTTAACAACCAAGAAAATAGGAATCGAAAACAGTGCCCACCATAAAGCAACGGACAAGAAGGAGATCTTTACTGCGATCGTTCCATCTGCAATTCCGAACATTTCGGGTTTTAAATACATCATAACATTTACCAGGAACAACAAGCCACCCCCAATGTAGCCCATTGCAAATCCCAGAGATGAAACATAATCTACTTTTTTTTCTGATGCGATACCGGGTAACAGCGAATCATAAAAGATATTAGCACCGGAAAAACCGATGGCAGCAGCTACATACATAAACACAGCTATTTGCCATTGTCCCTCATGAACCATGTACAAGCCGCCGGTCATGATAATACCAATAAAGGCAAAGGTGAATAAAAATTTCTTTTTAGCACTTCCCTTGTCTGCAATAGCGCCGAGAAACGGTGCCAATAATGCAACAACCAGGGATGCAATTGAATTCGCAAATCCCAGACGTGCGGTTGTATCCACACCGGAGACATTCGCACTCCAATAACTTGAAAAGAAAATGGAAAAAAATCCCGCCATTACGGTCGTAGCAAAGGCAGAATTTGCCCAATCATACATAGCCCACGACCAAATTGTTTTCTTTTGATCTAACATAATTCCCTCCTTATATCAATTGACAATGGATAATTGACAATTGACAATTATAAATACCAATGAAGCTTATGTGCTTTTTAGCTTCTCGGTTTCCTGGCTTTTTAAATTATATTCTTCCAGTGGAAGATAAGTTAATTTACCTTGACGATAGCAACTTTCATACCAAATAATCCGATCGATCTCAAATATTTTAGGTTCGATCTCAATGTCATAATATGAAGTTAAAAAATCTTCATGCACTTTATGTTTTATACGGCCAAGTGTAATATGTGGTGAAAATCGTTTACCTGTATCATCAAATCCCATGGCCAAATAGCCTGTGTTCAATTCATCGGATAAGCGGTAAACCGCGCCCGGACTTCTCTGTAAACCGGCCCATAATATACGAGGATCACCTTCTTTAGGAAACTGGCCCAGCTCACTAAGCTGTAGTTGAAAAGGTTCAATACCCTCTACAATACGTTTGAATTCGTTTCTGACCTTATCCATCAACCAATCTGGAGTATCACCAAGAAATTTTAATGTTATATGCAAGAGCTCAGGGTCGGTCCATTTTATGCCTTCCGAGACCGGTTCAAGTAATGTCTGTACCCGTTTTAAATGTTCTTTAACGGCATCCGGTAGCGGTATTGCAATAAAAGTTCTTTTATCTGCCATTTGATATCCCCTTTGAATTATTCGTCGTCAATTAGAGCCAATCGAACACGGTTAAGAGCTGCACGAGCTGCATATTCCTTGTTCTTTATTCGTCCTCTGTCCAAATTTATTTTTTGTATATAAATTCTTTCTTTATATGCAACGGCTAGATAGACCAAGCCAACCGGTTTACCGGGCGTTGCGCCATCAGGACCTGCTATCCCACTGACCCCGATGGCGATATCCGCTCCGGTTTTATTTTTTAAACCTTTTGCCATGGCTTCCACAGTTTCTTCACTTACAGCCCCATATTTATCAAGAATATAAGGCTCAACTCCCAGTGATCGTATCTTTGCTTCATTGCTGTATACGATGAATCCTTCTTTAAATACGGTAGATGAACCGGGCACATTAGTGATCATATCGGCAATAGATCCTCCGGTGCATGATTCTGCAACAGTGATGATCAAACCCTTATTTTTACATATATTCACCACGATCTCCGCAATGGATTTGTTGAGCAACGAATAAACCGAATCACCGAGTAATTCTTGTATCTTCATCTGAGCTTTCTCGACTTTGAGCTTATCGCTTCCGCTAAGTCGAATGGTGATCCCTTTTACGGAGGGATAATACCCAATACTCATCTCCTGCTCAATATCCGGCATCACGTCCATGATCCGGTCCGCGATCTCGGATTCGGGTAAACCAAAGGTATTGACCTGCAATTCTGTATTCAAAACCTTTGAATACTTCGCCAATTCGGGTAAAATGCTTTCCGTCATCATATTTTGCATTTCATAGGGAACGCCCGGCATCACAAAAAAGCTTTTTCCATCTTTACGGAATATCATTCCACTGGCCGTACCCATCTTATTGATGATGCGTTCGGCGTTATTAGGAATAATGGCTTGACCTTTATTCCTTTCAGACGGTATTCTTCCCCGCTTTGTAAAAAATTCTTCTACCCATTTATAGGCTTCTACAGAGAACTCCAGTTGTCCTCCAAAATATGAGGTGATCACCGCTTTGGTCCGGTCATCTTCTGTAGGACCGAGTCCACCGGTAATAAATATATAATTCGTTCCTCTCGCAACTTGATCTAATGCTTCAATGATCGATTCTTTTTCATCGGCAATAACAATATGCTTGATGACTTTTATGCCAATATTCTTTAATTCTTTGCTCATCCAGATAGCATTCGTATTGAGTGTATGACCGGCGAGTAGTTCGTCGCCTATGTTGATAATTTCGGCAAGATGTTGATTGTTATGTTTCATAGTACATTGTAGAGACAAGGCAATGCCTTGTCTCTACCCCATTAATTTAAAAATATTTTCCAAATTGTAAATGTTATCACCCAACTGGGAATCGCCGCCAGCACATCGTCAAACATAATACCCACGGCACCCGGGATCTTTTCAGCTTTTCTGATTAACCAGGGTTTTGAAATATCAAATACTCTGAACATCGCAAAGGCAATTAAAACGATCCATATATTATCTTTGGGCAAAGCGATCAAAGTCAACCACATACCCGCAACTTCATCCATCACGAACCATTTCGGATCTTTAATATTTTTATGGCGGACCAGATCATATCCCGATAGCAAGCCAATAAGCAACAAAACAAATAATATCTCAATATCCCAAATTAGCTTTATCTCAAACCTGCCGGCCATGATATAGATGATAGCGGCTGTCACAAGCGATGCGATTGTTCCGGGAAACAAAGGAAAATACCCAATCCCAAAAAAAGAACCGATCGCATGAGAGAACCAACGTGATTTATTTTTTATATTTTGATCTTTCATCTTCGTTTTGTTTATGGAGAAACGCGATTAATCGCGTCTTTACAATTTAGAAAGACCTGCCAGCTTGCTCATCCAACTTGTTGAATTAATGCTGGCTGGTCGAAAAGTATCAAATATCGTTTCGACCATCCGGGATCCTCTCTACGTTCGGTCAACCCGGAAGGTCATTTAAATTAATTTATTGATCTCTTTTCTATATTTCACATAATAATCCACACCCGTGTAAACAGTAAATACCATGATAATGATCATAGTGATCATAATCGTCGGACCGCTGCCAATATCTGCCAGAAAATTATAAAATCTATCCGGGATCTTTAAATCCATGATCGCAGGAATTGCAAGTACCGCCCCAATAAAAGTCATTTGAATAGCTGTTTTTGCTTTGGCAATATTACTGGTCTTAAATGTGATTTTCAGCGCCTTGGAGCGTTTCCTTAAATAGTTGACAAATATATCGCGGGCGAAGATAGGGATGATCACCCAAGGTGGCAGCAAAGAAATGCGATAAAAAGCAAAGAACATTAAAAAGACAAGGACTTTATCAGCCATAGGATCAAGTTCCTTACCCAATTCGGTTACCATATTGAATTTTCTGGCGATAATGCCATCGACAAGGTCGGTCAAAGCTATGACAACATATATGATAAATAATAGTATTGGAGATAGGAATCCGGGTGGCGGAAAATT
>Ga0208904_1002725_pt1 | contig 10911 bp, 14 predicted proteins | sample AntAceMetag02UKB_FD_184774 | JGI IMG/M metagenome (GOLD analysis project Ga0208904, IMG submission 184774) | Saline lake microbial communities from Ace Lake, Antarctica - Antarctic Ace Lake Metagenome 02UKB (SPAdes) (version 2) | ecosystem: Environmental > Aquatic > Non-marine Saline and... | reverse complement strand
AGACCGCGTCATTGAGTTCATAGTCGAAATTGAATCCTCCGGGAATCTGATCGGAACCGCATTCGCATAGCTCGATTTCTTTTCGACATCGGAAACAGTAGATTATTTTTTCGATCATAATTGTGCTTCTTCAATATCGGCCCATAGAGCATCAATGTGATTCTGCGAAGCGGAAACCATTGCAAGATTCCAGATAATCTTCCAAAGATCTAATGAAATCACAGACGCGGTAGTATCTGGAATAGTATCAGCCTGTATGATTGTATTGGAATCTGATGCCAGTGTCAGCATCATTCGGGATCTTGCAAGACGAGATTGCTTAGTTCCCTTTGCATGAAATGCGCCGAAAACCCTTGCTCTCATTTGATCGTGTTCGGCCTGGAGCGATGCTACCATTGCCTTAAGATCTTCGCTTTTCATCACGGTTTGCAAGCTCCAAGTTTATGATAAAGTTTCCAATCCCAAGAGGATTTTTACCTATAGAGCTTCAGGATCAAACCCAAACGGAACAGAAGGATCAAAGTTTCTATCTTTATGATCTCTTTCAGGCTCATTTAGAGCCGCCTCTGTGATTATTGGAGATATAGCTCTAATATATTCGATCCAAATCGACGCTCTTTTGTTTTCATTCCAAAAGGCACACTTATCTTTCGGGGCTAGATCTTCTACCAGTCGAACTCCCAAGCCCAAGAAATTCCACATTGTTATAACATGCCTACGGTAAACATGGACATTCCAAGGGGCAATGGAAATTCTTGATTGCGGAAAATAAAGCATTTGCTCATGGTCCGACTGGCCGGGGGTTACGATAGCTAAATGCCATTTTTTGTCATGATCTTTTGCCGTGATTTTTATCCACATTGGAGAAAAATTGTCTGCCCACTCTCTATCTAGAATATCTTGGATTGAAATAAGTCTTGATCTCATAGATAATCCTAAATTCATCTTGTACTCCTATTCCCATTGGGATTTTGGTTTTAGATTTTAGATTTTAGATTTCCATGGAGGGGGCCTCGGGAATCGAACCCAAGCGGTCTATGGTAGTTGCGAGACACGTACCATCTCCGGACACCATCGCCCCCAGGTGGGACGCGACTCCAAGCCGCGCCCCGGCGGTTTCCCCCAGGAGTAGATCATTTCTTGACATTGCATTTCGTTTGAAACTCTTCGAGTTTTCCGAGCAGTTCATAGCGAAGATCATGAGCCTTGGTTTCCGGCCCACCGCAAAGCCCTGTATCCATCTTCCCCGTATAGGAAAAATGGATCAACTCTTCAGCAGCGTAAAATAGGTGTTCGATTTCCGCCGCCTTCACAGCCGCCTCAGAAAGCCACGTCACGATCTGCGCCCCCGCTTCTTTCTTTGTCATTCCTTTTAATAGCGCCTGTGTCGCTTTCTTCGCCATGATTTTCCTCCTCCTTCTTTTCAAAAAGATCACCTTGTTCTCTTGACCCCGTAAGGATTCTTGCCTTCGAGGGTCTCCCTCCGAAAGCAAACCGGTCATCTCTATCCGATGGTTTCCAGGTTGCCGTGAGTTCGACCTTGTCACCCTTCTTTACGGCTTGGATTGCAGCGGGGCGAGTACACCAAGCTTTCCAGCCCCCTGGTACGACCCGCATCATCATTTTCCAGCTTGGATACTCTGCATCTTCATCAGGCTCTTTGAGGTTCAGAACGACCCCTTGAACGGCCAATCGGCCTTCAGGGGCGGGTGTAGCCGCAAGACGTGCGCTCTCACGTCCACGGGTAATCTCAAGAGCCTTAGCCCATGGGTCCGTTTGCAGGTCTTGCCATAGGATACGGGCATAATCCTGCTGTTTCACGCTCCAATCGCCATACTGGCGCAGCGAGTTCAGCATGTGGGCCAAATTCGCCGCCTTCCCATAGGCGTTCCCCGCAAGCCCCGGGGGGATTTCCGCCGGTTTATCTTCGATCTGGAAATGGGGGGGCATGGGTTCGAGATATCGATCGGCCAGCCCTTCGAAACCGCCGTATTCCTGGAGGGCTTCCCGGAGACGCGCTTTCCCTGCGAGAAACTGTCGTCCGAGAACGATCGCGTTCTTAGCCTTTTGGAAAACCTCGGGTTCGTGAAGGCCCATCTTGTTGGCGCATGTTTCACCGGATCGAATGACCTCAGACGACCAGAGATGAACCCATAGCACCACATAGTGCGCGTAGGCCCCGCAAATCGAACAGCTACCCCCGTGTTCATGCTGCGCGTATTTGTAGCCTTCAAGGGTCATGATTTCTATTACACGATCTCGTTCGTCGCGCAATTCCATTATGTCGAGTTCCTTGCAACCCGGCCCGAGATAATCCCAGCCTATGCAAGTGTAATCGCCCGGGACGATTGTGCTAGGACGATGAATGTCCTTTCGTTTTTCCATTTCCCCCTCCTGAAAAAGAACCGCCTTGGATCGCCTACCGTTAGGAAATCCAAGGCGAGCCTTTCGACTCGCTCGATTTCAGATCGGCATGGAAACGAGGAGTTCCTCTGCGCCGTATACCTCCTTTTCCCCGCACGTTTCGCAAGTGTAGTTCCGGGCGTCCGGTTCGACCCCGTAGGCTTCCTCTCCGCATGAGGTGCAGAAACCTAAATGGTCATCTGCGCGTATGGCATCCATGATCCGATCCACCGTGATTGACTTATGCATCTTTATTTCCCCCTCCTGAAAAAACCGCCTTGGATCGTCTTCACCGTGAAGAAAATCCAAGGCGAGCCTTTCGACTCGCTGCTAGGATCACTTGAGAGGTTTACGCTTTCCGGTCAAGAAAAAACGGATTGTTTCCTCTCTCTTGTCATAAGGCGCGAAGGTAAGATCTTTTTCAATTCGGTTGAACCTTCGGATCGAGATATCCTCCTGATGAGAATAAAGCTTATCCCAATCCCACCCCGTTGCCATTTTCACCAGATTCTCCGCATTGGACGAATGGGCGGATTGGAACCACATAGAATCTTTTGTACTCGACTTGATCAATTGGTGGATCCAGCACCGATTTCCGAACACGTCCGGCTTTGATACCACATGTCGCAAAATCACTTTTATCATCTTTTCCCCCTCCCGAAAAAACCGCCTTGGATCGTCTCGCCTGTCGAAAAAATCCAAGGCGGGCCTTTCGACCCGCTTTCCTAATAGCTTGAACCGATTTTTCTGTCTTTCTTTTTGTTTCTTTTGACTTGGTTCACGATCACGCTCATCTTGTCCGTGACAAAAGCCCAGGCCATTTTGTTTGCCGTACTTTTGTAAATTGTCACGGTGTCCTTGGCCGAACCCGATGCGATATTTCGTAGAATTGGCATGGGGAATTTTCCCCCTACCGTCAAACCGGAAACCCTTGCATTGTCAATTTCGATCCTGCCGGATTCACCTGCCGTATTTTTCCCCGATACTACCACGGTATTTTTTCTACCGTTTATCAGCAGGTTTACCGGTCTCTGATGATCCTCATTTATAATAGACCCGATAGCGATCAGGGCTTTTTTGAAAACCCCTTTTTCCACTATCGCATGGGGACTATTCGGATTGTAAAGCTTGCCGGAAGTGTATTCCCATTTCTTAGTAGTGTCACAAACCATGCAGGTTTTTTCGCACAGATCCTTGGGATCGATTTTCCCGTACACGTTTTTCTTAACTTGCACTAGGCTTTTACCGTCTGTCCGGTAGACAAAGCCCCCGAAAACATGCGTAGGTTTGGCGTGGTAGGAACTATCCACCCCTAGCTTGTCAATCCATCTCCGCTCGCTCTTATTGAGCGTAAGAGGTTTCGCCTTGGCCTTGGCCTTGGGGGCCTTTTTGGGCCTTGGTGGGGCCTTCTTGGCCCTCTTAGGGGTCTCCTTGGCCTTGGGTTCCGGTTCCGGGATTGTATCCGGTTCCGGTTCCGATCCAGGTTCCACGATCATGGATTCGAACCATTTTCCTATATCTTCCATTTCCTTCCCCCTGAAAGTAAAAGAACCGCCTTGACCCAACTTTCGCAAGATAGGTCAAGGCGAACCTTTTGGTCCGCCTATACTCTATTTTTTCCCCTTGGCCTTCCCCTTGGCCTTCCCCTTGGCCTTCCCCTTGGCCTTGGCCTTGGGTTTGGCCTTGGCCTTTCCCTTGGCCTTGACGGGTTTTTTCGTGGCCTTGACGGGCTTTTTCGTGTCCTTGGTCTTGGCCTTGGCCTTGGTAGCCTTTTGCGCTTTCTCGACTTCTCGCGCCGTCTTTGCGTCCGCCTTGGCCTGTTTGGCTTCAGCCCGTTTCTTGTCCGCCTTGGTCTTTGCGGTTTCCTTATCCTTGGCCTTCTTTGCTTTCTCGATTTCCTTGGCCTTGGCCTTGGATTCCTTTTCCTTGGCCTTTTCCGCGTCCCGTTTGGCCTTTTCCTTGGCCTTTGCGGCGGGATCCACGTTTTGGATTAAACCCGCCTCATGTGCCGCCTGGAAACTTTCCCGCATATTGACGAATTTTCTGAGCAGGTTATCCACGGTCGTGGATACCTTTTCGGGGCAAATTCTGACCCCGTCCAAAAGCTTGATCGTCAATTTCTTGAGATCCTTGGCCGATTTTCCGATAGCGCCCAAAACCAGAATGATTTCGATTTCGGAGAAGGATTGTGCCCTCCGCTTCGCCACCTTGGGTTTAGCCCCCTTGACGATACGATCGGCAAGTGAAACGATTTCACCTCCCGTTCTGCCAAATGAGTTGAACCCGTTTTCATGCGTTACTGTACTTCTCATGATCCACCTCCTGATATGTAAAAGAACATTACTACCCCTTGCATCCTCCCCGGGTGGGGGAGAACATAAGGGGAAGGCGGGCCAGCCCCGCAATCCCGATCAGGAGAAGGAGGAAATTTTAGATTCTCGAATTTTCAAGCCCTCCCCATATCGGGAGGACAGTCAAGGCTGGACTCGTGCCGGTTTGAGGTTTCTGTCCCTCTCCCCGGGCCAGCTCTAATGTGAATTATACCACGCCTTGCAATGCGGTCAATGCATTTAATGCTTTAAATGCAAAATAACATTCCTGGTGCCATAACCTCTTATTTCCCAGGGGTTTGTGGATCGAATTATTTTACCAGATCCGAGGAAAATCTGGGAAAATCCTGGATTCTTGGCCTGGGAACCCCTAATATGGTTTCCAGATACCTCCCCCAAGACCGGTAAACAGGTTCAAGACATGCCAGCACTACTATAGAGGTTATACCATGCCCAAGCCCAAGACCCCAATAGAGGATATATACCCGGACCAGATCCAGACACCTCCCGGGGAGAATGACCACGGGCAGGACCACGACCCGCCCAGCAAAATGAAGGGAAAATCCGACCCCCACCTGGACAAAGAGGGATATGAGGTAATGGCAATCGGAGAAGAAGAAATTTTGCTAAACGGTGAATCCAAACAGGTCGAGTCCAATGATCGTGGCGTAGAGTCTGAAGATCTTGATTTCCCAGAAATCGACGCCGACTTTGAACCCCTCGATACGCCCAATGCGGGCAATGTTGGCAATGCCAGCAATGCCGAACAAGCTCCGCAAGACGCCGATCCTGAGAAGCCTGAATTTCTCTCAGTTTCAAAAGCCGCCAAGGCCCTCGGAATGACGGCAAAGAGATTGAAGAATTGGCTTACGAGCGGGTATATCAAGGGCGGCGAGATCGTCAAAGGTCAAATAAAAATCCCTCGTGATTGGGTTTTGGGATTGCTCGATGGGACTGTCCGTATTCCCCTTGATGGAAAAGATACTCCAAAGGCCCTTCTGAAAGTCAGTGATATGGGAAAACGCAAAGAAGCCGATCTCCTTCAATCCCTCAAAAGCACCTACGGGACGGAAGCATCCCTCGCGGTTCAGGTATACGAAAGACTCAACGATGGGGCATGGCAGTTTTGCAAGGAGTTCCCAACCGTACCAGAACCTCCAGATCTTCAAATTGCCTTCCCCGAAGGCGGCGAATTCAAACTGAGAATCTTCGACGCAGGTAATTTCAAACAGGAAGTTACGGGTATAAAGATCCGCCCGAGCAATTCCTATCCAGGCAATGATATACCTCAAGGAGCATCATCCCAATTCGATCCGATGACAAGACGGCGTCAACCGTTCCGCCCTGGCGGTCAGCAACAGGGAACACCATTCAACGGCCCCCCACGAAATCCAATGGATGAGGTTTCAGCCGCCATTCTTAAAAAGGTGTCGGACAAGGCTTTCGATAGCTCCAACGGTGACGGTGCTACCAGAGTCCTGATCGAAGGTTTAAACCGCATCCAGGAGACTTCGGAAAGATCGCTGAACGCTGAAAAAGACCGTTCGGCAACCCTTATCAAAGATCTCCGGGACGAAGCTCGTGAAGAAAAGGGCGAGTTGAAGGCATTGATCCAAGAAGTCTCACAAGGTCAAGACAACGAATCCAATAAAACCCTCGGGTTCTTCAAAGACTTTGTGGAGCAGGATAAGGCACGAGAAAAAGCCGCTTCCAATGAACGTCTCAGCATGGAGAAGGAACGGACAACAAGCCTGATGGAACAGCAAAAGATGTTCTTCGAGAATATGGGGAAGCTCGATAAGGAACGGCAGGACATGGCCGATAGGCGAAGCGTCGAAATGACTGAATTCAATACAAGGATCTTCGAAGCGCAGACAGCATCGCTGGACGAACAGCGTAGAAACAATGCTGAAATGTTTGCAGTTCAGAAAAGTCACATGGAGACCGTGCAAGGTCTTCAAGCTTCAAATCAACCGTGGGTTCTGGTCTCCGATGCTCTGAAAGGAGTACAGGAGACTCTTGCACCCGTTATCAAGGCCCGACTAGGATCGCCCGGTGCCGCTATCAGCGGTGGTGGGGGAAAGAAGGAGACAGACATGGATATAATCGCTGGCATCAAGGCATCGCCTTTCTTCGTGGAAGAAATAGAGGATATCGCCAAGCAGATCGAAGGGAAGCTCCCTCCAGGGTTCAAGGCGAATCATCTGTTAGGGATGATGGGAATGGATTCAATGGTTGGTATCGTCATGAACTATATCATCACAAGGACGCTCAAGGAAGTGATTGATGGTGTGGCGATTGGCGATAAGGCGAAGGCTATTCTTCTGACAGAGGGTGCAGAGAAATGGTGGGTAGATTTCAAGGAAGTCCTGATCGGGATGATGCAACCCCCGGCCGTGGAGCAGGGAGAAGCGCCGAAGAAGGTTGAGGGATAGGCAGAACGCTATGGGCGAATGCTACCCAGGTTGCGATTACTGCGGTACGGGCTTTTCACCGTCAAAGGTATGTCCAAAATGCCGGAAACGGTATTGTAGCTTCTGTTTCTCCCGTCCTTGTCGGTCTGGGTTTGTATCCCAAAAGCATAACAAAATGGAGATATCATCAGATGAAAATTCGATATGAAAAAGCTGAAATTCGCCTTGGTGATTATGTGGCGAATGATCCCTGTTGCCGCCCAATGGAGTTATATCTAAGATCGCCCGAGACTGCCCCAATTGTATTCGATTCAACTTCTCTTACTCTTCAGATAATCGAAAAGGGTTCAAGGAAAACTCTGAAGGGTCAGATAAAACGGACAATTGATCATTGCCCCTTCTGCGGCGAAAAAATTATCTTTACTCATCCCGAGTAAGAATAGGTTGACAATTTCTGATCCAGCCCTTTAGAATAAGGATGCCTTATTGAAGGGACGACGATGAAAGCCCCCGAACGCTTGCAAGCGCGGCTTACCTCCATCTCAAACGGCATGGCCGGGATCCGCTACGAGATGGATCAGATGAAAGCCTATGTACGGGAATTCTGTACGAATCCAACGATCATAGAATTTGTCCGTTCTCTCGTAATGGACTGCCCTCCAAAGGATAAGGTCTGCGAGATCAAGCAAATCCATGCCTTCGTCTGCGAGCGCGTCAGGTTCGTTGACGACCCCGTGCATAACGAAGCCATTGTGTCGCCTCTGAAGATGCTCGAAGACATCCGGGCAAACGGCCGGACCTCGGGCGACTGTGATGAATATGCACCCTTCACATGCACCCTTCTCGCCGCCATTGGTATTCGTCCGCGCTTTCGGTTCGGCGGGCGTGGTACGGAACTCTACCATGTGTGGAGTGAGGCTGAACTGCGTGACGGTGTATGGTGCAATCTCGATCCATCCTGCTACCTTCCGGCAGGATTCTTCTATGACTTTCCCAAATATGAGAGCATGGAGATCTTTGAGTAAGAAAGGGGTCTCATGCCTTCCATAGCGCCCGGAATCATCCAGACCCGCTTCGACTTTGTAGGCGAAATCCTCGGCCCTGGTGCCGCCCTGTACCGCGACGGGCTTGCACGGTGGAAATACTACCATAGCAGGATTGACGCCCGCCTAGCCCCCTGGCAGGCTCGCGTAGACACCCTCACGGGGAGTGAAGCCGACATCAAGGCGCAGTCCGCCACAATCTACGCTGAAATGGAGCAGGAACGGGCAAGGCTTTATGAAATCACGCCCCTACCTGCAAACCCTCACGATGACGGGCGAATCACAAACGAAGACCGCTTTCTCTATCATTCCCTCGAAAATATGGTTCTTGGAAAAGCAATCAACGATCTTGGGAATATTGCAAAACTCTCCGTCACCATGCAAGACTGGTCGGACCAACTTGCCATTGAAGCGGAAGATGAAATTGCCGACGAGATCCAAAAACAAAAGGAACGTGACAGGGTTGCTGAACGCCGCCAGAAACGCCGTAACCATCGAGCGAAGAATTGGGGATATCTGGTCTCGGGCGTATCGACCGTGCTTTCCGTGATCCCCGTCTATGTGACACAGATAATCGGAGCGGTTGTCGCTGTGGCTGGAAGTGTAGGGCAGGCGGTCTACGATGCTGATACGGCTCGGCGCTACGCAAATGCTATTCGAAACAATGCCAATTGGTTGATCTACCAATACCCTTCCACAGAGACGAAGCTTGACCAGTCCCTTTGGAATCTTGACTACCTGACGGGTGTTGAAGATCTCGCTCTTGCATTGGAAGATGGGGCAAGGATCCGAATGGATATAAACGATACGAAAATCGAGCTTGGCATCTACGATGAAAAGGCGATCCTGAACTATCGCATGAAAAAGAAATGGATGAAGACGCTTACCTATGTCGGGATCGGCATGGCGGCGCTTGTGGTGCTTTGGAAGACTATGGTAAGATGAATCCTTTCAAGCAACCATTTCAGAGTTTCGCTGAACTATACGAGAAATACGCTCACGATCCTTCAACACAGCTTCTTCAACCAAAATACTTTGATGCAGGACGAAAACTCTACGAAGCTACCTCTGATGCTTATTTTGAAGATCGCCTACGATTCACGGAATATCGGGACATTCGCAATGGCAATTCATGGGCCTTCGTTCACCCTTCAACCAAAACCAAAGGTGAATGGCGTTTCACCATGTTCGATGATCGTGGCTTTAAAGGCCATGAAGACAATTTTGTAACAGAGTTCGATGCTTTCTATGGAATGCTGGATTGGGGCTACAGAATATATGATCCCGGCACCTTGGAAAAAGCAATGAATGGAAAAGCTTGGCCCAAAGGCGGCGTACTCCCAAAGCTAGGCTCATTCGAACCTCAACCAGAACATTTCTTCGGCGGGCAGGCGGGCGGCACCGTTACCGTACCCGGGTTCCACACGGCTACAGATATTGAAACAACCTTTCCGTACGCTCAACAGAAAGTGACCGTGCCGGATGATATTGAAGATCTTGGGGACGGACTTACGGATTATCCGGTGATTGTTGAACTTGATATGGAAGGGTTGATTCCGCTTCCTGATTATGATGCGATCGATACAAGGGGAACTATTGAGGATATTCTTGGAAGTCTCCCGCATGAGATGAGAGAAACATCCTGGAGAAAATCAAAGTCCGCCTTCGATGCTTTGTGCAACTTGGCCGAATACGATGGTGATTATGATAAATATATCCCTGATTCCGGCGCGGAAGGAACCTCTGCTGGAGGGCTATTTTATCTGACCATGCTGCATCCCGGCGTTGTTGCAGGATCTATGAGAGAGGTGCTTGAGCAATATCCTGATCCAGATAAAATCCTACTCTTATGGCTTGAACATGGCATACCGGATTCAGCCTTGATTGACATTCAGGGACAGAGGCGCTACACGGTTCCTGTTTCATCTGATAGGATCATTGCTGTGTATTATATGACTCCTTATATTCACTCCGTGCTTCCAATGTATTGGGATGATGAAGGAGAATCAGCGGTAGAAGTCAAAGAGTATGCCGAAGAAGCTGAAGCTCTTGGATACCTCGTATTAACCGACGACAATCTTTATGAGTTCAGCAATCCTACCCATCCGGATGAAGTATGGCGCAAAGACAAGATCGCTTCTCCAGAGTTCCATGGAACCTCCTACTGTAACCTTGAAAAAGCTGCGCCTGAAATCATGCCCTATCTTCCAACTCCCCCGAAACCCTTTGTTCAACAAAGATCTTGCAGGAGATAAAAATGCCCCCTATCATGAAACGTCAACCGCATAATTGGGTTGTAAGATCAAAGCCCCGGGAACAATATGCATGTTCCAAGGATACATTTCAATCGAAGGGCGAAGCCTTGATCAACTGCCGTGGAATAAACCAGCGTGATGCAAAACGGAGAAGCGAGAAAAAACACGCCTTCCCGTACAGGTGTACAGCTTGCGGGCAATGGCATATTTCATCTCAGGGGAAATCAAAGAGGGCGAAATACAAATGAACGCTGAAGAACGCATGATCGACTGGTGTGTGGAACACGAGAACGACGATGCCGTATGGGGATGGTTGAGTGAAAATCCTCCTCCTCCCTTGTGGAGCGGAAGTCCGATCGAGTATGCTTATGAGGAAATGCCCTTCGGGCTTCTCACGGGGAGACCTGGGTATATCATCTGAGGTGAACCATGCCGATTATTGATATCAAGGTATCCGATGAATGCC
>Ga0208904_1002724_pt1 | contig 10913 bp, 8 predicted proteins | sample AntAceMetag02UKB_FD_184774 | JGI IMG/M metagenome (GOLD analysis project Ga0208904, IMG submission 184774) | Saline lake microbial communities from Ace Lake, Antarctica - Antarctic Ace Lake Metagenome 02UKB (SPAdes) (version 2) | ecosystem: Environmental > Aquatic > Non-marine Saline and Alkaline... | reverse complement strand
GTTTATTTTTCTCCCTACGGGTCTGAAAAAAATTTGTTCCTTCTCGCCCTCGCTCATGATTTTGGGAGAAACCCAAAATCACTATCTTCGCTCGGGCTCCGAAAGTCTGTTTGGTGGAACTTGTTTGCGGTTTTTTGGTGATAACAAATCTCAAAAAATGCAAATTTCAAAAACAGTGGAATTTTTTATTTTTTGGGAGTTTATGCTAAAATTAGCTTTAGTTACCAATTAATGAATAAATATAAATAAAAATATGTTAAAAAATATGTTAATGAAGAAGATGTTGAAGTCACAATTAAAAGGTGTGCCTGAAGCGGAGCAAGAAAAAATTTTGAAAGTGGTGGGCGAAAATCCAGAATTATTTGGAAAGATTGCTAAAGAAATTCAAGAAAAGATAAAAGGGGGTCAAGAACAAATGGCTGCTTCAATGGAGGTGATGGGTAAGTATCAGAACGAATTGAGGGGTGTTTTGAAATAAAGAACATGTTAAACTGAAAATAGTTTTGTTCTTAATGTAAATTGGAAAGGAGGTGATTCTTGTGAAAAAATATGGGTATGAAAGTCCGGAACCAGAAGAGGAAGATGAGGGGTAAAAAACCCATGGTGGGAGGTCATTATTGACCTCCTTTTTAATAAGGAAAAGAAAGTAAAGAATAAGAAAAGCCCCAACAAACGAATAACGAATGTTGGGGCTTTAGAGTAGGAGGAAATGGTTCTTATTCTGTGCACCCAGTCTCAAGGTGAGAGAGATGAACAATTATCCTTTTATAAAGCCAGGTGGCTTCAACCTTGCTACTCTATTGAAGGTTTATTTGTTGGGTTCAGAGAAAGTTGTTTCCAGCATTTCGCGGAGAAGAATCTCAACAAACATTGATGCTCTGTCAAGAGCAACATCGGCCTGCTTGGCTGATTCGCCGATTTCTCGACGAATGTTGGAGTTTAAATGGACATGTTTTCGGATTTTTGCTCTCATATAAGCGAGAGCAATTTCACCCATTTCCTTTTCAGACATTACCAAATTTTTTTCTGAAAATCTCGGCATAATAATCTCCTTTCACAAAGAACTTTACCGTAAAGCCCTACGGTGGGGGATAGTTAGAGTTGTTTCTAACGATGTTTTTATAGTACTACTGGTGTCAGTATTTGTCAATAGTTGAGAAAACATGGGAAATTGAGGGTCGGACCCCCACTTTTTTATTTTTATTTTTATATTTTGTGGTAAAATTGGGTGGATGACAAATTATTTATCGCGAATTAAAAAAATTAAAGATAGTTATGATTTCCTCAAAAAGGAAAGTTTTACACCTGCTCTAAGCGGGACTAATTATAAAGTTTTTGTTTCAGATAACTACATTATTCGTTTTAGGGATGATGACCCAAAGCTTTTACTTAGAGAGGTGGAATATATAAAACAACTTAATCACCCGTTGATACCAAAGGTTTTATTATCTGATCAAGTGGATGAGTCTTTCTTTATGATTGAAAACAGATTACCAGGGCAAACAGTGGATTTAACTTGGAAAGATCTTTCAGCAGATAATAAGGAGAACATAATTGGGCAAGTCGTTGAATTCCTGTTGTACCAGAAAACTCAAACAAGGGAATATATTTATTCGGTAAAAACTGGTAAAAAATATAAAAGTTTCTTGGATTATCTTATAGATGGTATTGAACAAAAAATTACTAAAATCAAAAGATTTGAACAGGCAAGAGGTATAATAGGTGAACTATTATTGATAATAAATGATTTAGAAATTAGAAATTTATTTACTTTTAAAAAAGAGATATCTCTAGTCCATGGGGATCTTATCATCCATAATTTACTTACGGATGGGAAAAAATTAACGGGAGTTCTTGATTGGGAATTAGCATTATGGGGTGATTCTGATTACGATCTTTTTCGCCTGTTTTATTACCAAGAGTGTGCGAAAGCTTATCAAGAGCAGGGAGTTGATCATACATTTGAATCTGATTATATGGATAGATTGATTGTCGAAATCTTAAAATCTGATCTTATAAAAGACAAAAATATATTTCAGAAAAAATATGAATTAGTGCGTGCTATTTTTTATCTTAACGCTCTTTATTGGGCATCAGATTCAGATAGTCCAGAAAAAAATATTGATGAAATTATGGTGCAGTGGGATAAAAAAAACGGGACCAAACACTTTCGTGTCTAGTCCCGCACCAGCTATATTACTTACAACTGGTTCGTTTACCTCCGAAAACTACCCCTGACAACATAGGGGTCACTTTGGTGACTTTGACCTTCCTAATCCTGATCTTTCTCATATGGCCTCACCTCCTTTCATGAGATCAAGAATTTGACAATTACCCGTCGCTACTTGATTGAAGACATTCTTCAATAAGTGCTTTGGTAATTTTGCGATAGAAATTACACATATCAGAGAAAAACGTCTGTTGATCTCCAGTTTCAAAATGAACAACAGCTTCTCTGGTGACATGGCATTGTCCACCACAAAATCCTTCTATTTCACAACCAGAACAGTATTCATCTGTCCCAGGGAAACGACTGTCAACTATTTGTGTTAAACTACTATTTTTCTTAAACATATCGTCAAAACGGTTCACATGACCAATTGCCGTGGTGGTGTGGCTACAGATTTTAATACTACCATCGGTGTTGAATTCTAGGGATTTCCCCTGAACAGCGGCACAAAATGCATACTCTCCGAGAGAGAAACTTTCTGATGTTAAATTACGGAAGGGCGAATCCCATGTTCCAAAAAAATCAATGGAATGACTGTTAGCATACTTTTTAAGTTGCATAAGTTTGGAAACTCGTTGCTCTACCGGAATATGTGTTAAGCCGATAAGATCGTAATCAAAAGCAATTGAGTTCATTCTTCTTTCAATTGCTAAATCGAGAATGTCCGTGTTTATAAATTCAAAATTATCTTTTGTTACAGTAATACTGAATCCATCAAGTGGGTAATCGATTTGATCTAAAAGATCAAATTTTTTAAGGATACGAGTAAATGTTCCTTGCCCCTCTTTTGTAATACGGATAGCATTGTTTGCTATTTTAGTACCATCAAGGGAAGTTGCAATACGAACTCGATATTTTTTGAGTATCATAGCGATTCTTTTCGTCATGAGTGTTAGGTTTGTGTTTATAGCAAATTCAAATGACAAATTGTCTATTTGACTGCAATATTCAAGCACCTGCTTAATTACTGACCAGTTGATTAATGGTTCTGCATTTCCGAAATGGATTTTACCATGAGTTTTCCCTTGTTTGTTCATTAATGTGACATATTTATCGACACACTGTTTCGCGATTCTCCATGTCATATTAGACTGAGGATTTATTTGTCGATAAGTTGGTAGTGATGTTTTGGGTTGTAGGTGTATACAATGAGTACATCCAAAATTACACAAGTCACTTATTGCTAAGCCCATCCTATCAACGGTCTGTTGTTTTTGTATTAAGGAAAGCTGTTGCTTTTTCTTTTTCAGTAAGAGTGTTCTCTCATCAAAACTAGGGTTGACGAGGAAGAAGATTTCAGCGAATTTTTGTACGATCTTTTCTGGATCTTCATCGCAAATTCTGGAAATCTTTTCTATGGTAATTGGTTTTTTGAATAGATACAAAAATCGCAAACTTTCGTCGCTAACAATTCTAGGGTTACCGTATAGAGAATGATAAATCATTGCTGTTTCCATCTTGGGATTTGGTATAACTTGAAGGTTTGGTGAAATCTGGTATTTTTGTTTTTCCACTTTTATCTCCTCCTGTTTTTATAATTAATGTCAAAGGACTTCTTAAAAGAACCATAAACAACATAACACTAATAAATTTGATAAACAATCAACCCCTCTTGTCGTTGGATTGCTAAATAAATTGGACTTGAAAAAAGTGGGCTTTCGGAAAACTCACTTTTTATTTCTATTTTGTGGTAAAATATAAATATGGGAAAAGATAAACAAAAGATTTTATTTTTTTATAATGAAGAGTGGGAGAAGGAGTATTTTAAGCGTGGGATTGGTGACGGCCTGCCTGCCGGACAGGCAGGTTTTGAGGTGGAATTTTTGCAAGGCAGGGTGCAAGACCATTCCAGTTTTAAGGATGACAAAGCAGAAATTTTGTCAGTTTTCGTTGGTTCGCATGTAGATGCTTCTGTGTTTGATAAGTTTCCTAATCTGAAATACATTGCAGCTCGTTCAACAGGTTTTGATAATATTGATATAGAAGAAGCTAAAAAAAGAGGGATTGTGGTTTCTAATGTACCAGCCTACGGCTCGGTGACAGTAGCAGAATTTGCTTTTGCTTTGTTGTTGACTGTGTCGCGAAAGGTTTTTCCAGCTTATAATCAGATTTTAGAACAAGGAAGTTTTGAGAAAGAGGGTTTGCGAGGGTTTGATTTGGATGGGAAGGTTTTAGGAGTGGTGGGAGTTGGAAAGATAGGACAAAATGTAATTAAGATTGCCAATGGTTTTGGAATGAAGGTGATTGCTTTTGATAGAACTCCTAATGATGATTTAGCTCAAGAAAAAAATTTTGAATATGTGGAGTTTGATGAGCTACTGCAGAAGTCTGATGTGATTACTTTGCACGTTCCTTATAACTCTCAGACTCATCATCTTATAAACAAAGAAGCTTTTGCTAAAATGAAAGAAGGAGTGGTGATTATAAATACTTCTCGGGGAGGTGTGATAGAGACCTCGGCTTTGGTGAAGGCTTTACAAGAGGGAGTTGTGGCTGGCGCTGGTTTGGATGTTTTGGAAGCGGAAATTTATATGGGAAATAAATTAGGTTTATTGCAGGAAGAAAATTCTAGTGATGAAGATGTGGATACTGTTTTACATAATCAGTATTTAATTGATCATTCTGATGTGATTATCACTCCGCATAATGCTTTTAATACTCAGGAAGCGGTGGAGAGAATTTTTGATGTAACGGTTGGGAATATTCAGAGGTTTGGGGATGGAGAGGTGGTGAATGAAGTAATATGAAAACAACAATAATAACACATAATGGGGGATTTCATGCGGATGATGTTTTTGCAGTGGCGGTGGTGAAGATGTGGTTGCGAAGAAATGGTTCGGGGGGTTTTTTGAAGAGGCCTGTCCGCCGAGGAGGAGGGAAAGTTGAAGTTATTCGGACGAGAAATTCGGAAATTATTGCGAAAGGGGATTTTGTAGTGGATGTGGGGGATGAATATAATCCTGAAAAGAAATTTTTTGACCATCACCAAAAGGGTGGGGCGGGAAAACGGTCTAACGGTATTCCCTACTCTTCTTTTGGATTGGTTTGGAGGGAATATGGGCAAGATCTTTGTGGTTTGCAAGGAGTAGTTGATTTAATAGATAAGAAAATAGTTCAGCCCATTGATGCTGTGGATAGTGGAATTGATTTGTGTAATTTAATTTATCCTAAAGTGCAACCTTATTTTATTTCTGATTTGATTGGGACTTATAATTTTGTTCCTAAGAAAAAGAAGGGCGGTAATTTAGATCAAAATTTTTTACAGGCAGTTAGTTTGGCAGAGGATGTGTTAGGGCGAGAAATTGAAATGGCTAAAGTGGAAATAGAGGAGCAAAAATATGTGGAAGAAATGTATCAAAAAAGTAATGATAAACAAATTATAGTTTTAGACAAAGATATAAGTGATAAGTCATGGGGAGCTGTTTTAATTCAATACCCTGAACCGTTGTATGTGATTAAACCAGATGGGGGAAGTCAAAATTGGAAAATGAAAACTGTCAGAAAAGAAACTTTTTCTTTTGAAAGTCGGAAGGCTTTGCCTGAGAGTTGGGCTGGCAAAAGGGGAGATGGATTGATTCAGGAAACTGGAGTGGAAAGCGCGGTTTTTTGTCATAATAAAAGATTTATTGTTGTGGCTGGGACGAAGGAGGGGATTGTTGAATTGGGGAGATTGGCGGTAGAGAATTAGAAAGGGTTAAAAAATCCCGAAGAAAACACTTTTTGATAAGCGCTCGTATTTCCAGCGAATACTTGCTATGTCCTCGGCATTTGCTTTTGTTGTAGGAAAGAGGTACGACCTCAGTAGTGGTAAAATAACACACAGTGACCAAGAATTATAACAATGACAGTTCAGAGGTCGGACCTCAACCAAAAAAAGACCAAGCCAAATGCCTGCGGGCTTATCAAAAAGTGTTTTCTTCGGGATTTTTTCGAAAATTTTAAATAAAAAACCTCCAACAAGCTTGCAAGAAGACGTACGACCTCAGTAGTGGTAGAGTAACATACAACGATTAAAGATTATAGTTATCTTAACTAAGAGGTCGGACGTCGTTTATTTTTCTCCCTACGGGTCTGAAAAAAATTTGTTCCTTCTCGCCCTCGCTCATGATTTTGGGAGAAACCCAAAATCACTATCTTCGCTCGGGCTCCGAAAGTCTGTTTGGTGGAACTTGTTTGTGGTTTTTTAAATATTAGTATTATTTTTTCTAAAAAATTTTAAATAAAAAAACCCGCTGATTAAAATTCCGAAGAATCTTTCATTAGCGGGTTGTGGGTCAAAAGGATTTACCATTTTTTCTCCTTATTTTTGGGCAACAGTTTGCCCGGTTTTGAGTTCAATGATTCTTTTGGCCAACATTTTGCCGGCCTTGGCCATTATTTCTCTTTGGTTAGGGGTGCTTCCACCCAGACCGATGCTCATTTCCGTGACGGAACTGAAGACGATCTGTTTTGTCTGAAGTTCAAAAATAATAATTTTACCTTTGAAGTCCGTTGAGGCTCGGCTGAAAGACCACATTCTCATGTTGGCTTCACTACCAAGATTTTCAAAAACAACCATGGCTTCTGAACCTGTTTGCTCACAGGCTTTTTGGAAAGCTTCGGTTTTTTCCTTGTAAGTGAGGCCACTGAGTCTTTGGCTGAAACCAAATTTATTCAGCACTTTTCCGACTTTTGAAGGGGTGGCAATGTAATCGAAGGTCCCCGACTTTTGAAGTTCGTCAGCCACAATTACCATACCTTCATCGGGCCAAATTGCTAATTTGGAGATTTTGGCGAGGACCAGTTTGTTTTGTGCCGGAATTTCGTTTTCTCCAATCGCCATTGTTACCCCACCGTCGGTGGACATTTGAACGGCTTTCGTCACACTGAGAGCACCAAGTCCAGCATTAGCTGCCATCAGTAAGGGGATGGCTGCCATGCAACCGCTGAAGATGAAGGTGGCTAAGGTTAACAATACCAACAGTGTCATACTGGTCCAAGTTGTGACGAAATAATGCTTTTCTTCCCTTTCTCTCTCTCTTTTTTTCATTTTCGCACCTCCTCTTCTTTTGGATTAAAGTTTTATTTTTTTGTGATCACCAGTTTCGCTCCGCATTTGCCACATGTTTGTTGCTCTGGTTTTTGCAGAGCTCATCCGTAGTAAACCTCACCACATTTTGGACATGTTCCTTTAGGCATTTTTAATCCCCCCTTTTCTTTAATAAAATAATGTTAGTAAAATCCTTTTCATTGACAAAGAACATCAATTACCTCTATTTGACAGATTAGCAAAAGGGTTGGGAAAATGCAAGCCCCGTTAGAAGTCATAGAAATCTTTGATTTCTATGACTTCTAACGGGGCAAGTCCTTGGTTAAGGGTCGGACCTCTTTTGACTTTGGATTAAATTATGTTGTTCCCAACATAATTTTAGTGTATAGTAGGGGTAATTAAAGGAAGCGGAAAAGCTCCTGATGATGAGGGGTTTTTTAAATTAAAAATTGAAATGAAGGTAAAATTTGAGGATTAAAATTTTAGAAATATTGAAATAAAAAAACCTCCAACAAGCTTGCAAGAAGACGTACGACCTCAGTAGTGGTAGAGCAACATACAACGATTAAAGATTATAGTTATCTTAACTAAGAGGTCGGACGTCGTTTATTTTTCTCCCTACGGGTCTGAAAAAAATTTGTTCCTTCTCGCCCTCGCTCAATACCGCACCTTTTAATTTTCTTTAATAAAATTAAAAGGTGCGGTACTGACTTCGCTCGGGCTCCGAAAGTCTGTTTGGGGGAACTTGTTTGCGGTTTTTGATTATTAAAATTAATAATAACTAAGTAATTAAATCATGAGAGATTATCCATTGGAAAAAGTTAGGAATATTGGGATTATTGCACATATTGACGCAGGAAAAACAACTGTCAGTGAACGGGTGCTTTTTTATACTGGTATTTCTCATAAAATAGGTGAAGTTCACGAAGGTGAGGCCACCATGGATTGGATGGAACAAGAACAAGAAAGAGGAATCACTATTACATCAGCGGCGACAACTTGTTTTTGGACTCCTACCTATGACAAGGATAATGAAGACTTAAAACATCGTTTTAATATTATTGATACTCCTGGTCATGTGGATTTTACTGCTGAGGTGGAAAGGTCTTTGAAAGTGCTAGATGGTGGAGTGGTGGTGTTTGATGGAGTAGCAGGAGTGGAATCACAATCTGAAACTGTTTGGCGACAAGCTGATAAATATAATGTTCCAAGAATTTGTTTTATTAATAAATTAGATAGAACAGGAGCGAGTTTTGAAAGATCTTACCAAAGTATTTTGGCTCGTTTAACTAAAAATGCGATAAGAATGCAAATTCCAATTGGGGAAGAAGGTGAACATGAAGGATCTATTGACTTGTTAAAAATGAAAGGTTATCTATTTGAAGGTGAGATGGGAAGTGAAGTGAAAGAGATTGAAATTCCAGAGAATTTGAAGGTAGAAGCTGAAAAATATCATAATGAATTAGTTGAAAAAATTGTAGAAAATGACGAAGCTTTAATGAATGATTATTTGGACGGGAAAGAAATTCCGCTAGAGGCTTTGAAAGCCTTGTTGAGGAAAGCTGTAATTGCTAATGAAATTGTGCCTGTCTTTACTGGTTCAGCTTTGAAGAATAAAGGAGTGCAATTAGTGCTTGATGCCGTGGTTGATTATCTGCCTTCTCCATTAGATATTCCTGCTGTGAAGGGGATTAACCCAAAAACAGAAGAGGAAATTGTAAGAAAAGCGAGTGATGGCGAACCGTTTGCGGCTTTGGCTTTCAAATTACAGACTGACCCTTTTGTGGGGCAATTAACTTTCTTTAGAGTTTATTCAGGGGTATTGTCGGCTGGTTCTTATATTTATAATTCTTCCACTAGGAAAAAGGAAAGAATAGGGAGGATTTTAAGGATGCATGCTAATGATAGAGAAGAAGTGAAAGAGGTTTATGCTGGGGAGATTGCGGCAGCGGTTGGTTTAAAGGAGACTAGAACTTCGGATACCCTTTGTGATGAGGACAATCCAATTATTTTAGAAAAAATTGAGTTTATGAAGCCAGTTGTTTCTGTACGAATTGAACCTAAGACAAAAGCTGATCAAGAGAAGATGGGGATTGCTTTGAAGAAACTTTCTGATGAGGATCCAACTTTTACTATTACGACTGATGGAGAAACAATGGAGACTATTATCTCTGGAATGGGAGAATTGCATTTGGATATTTTGGTTGAAAGAATGAAACGGGAATTTAATGTTATGGCTGATATTGGAAAACCCCAAGTGGCTTATCGGGAGACTATTCAGATGGAGGCTGAAGCTGAGAATAAATACATTAAGCAATCAGGTGGTCGGGGACAATATGGTCATGTTAAGTTAAGAATTAAGCCGTTGGAGAAATTGGAAGAAGATGCTAAGTTGCCTAAAAATACAAAAAGAGAAGAGGGCTTTGAATTTGTGAATAGTATTAGGGGAGGAGTAATTCCTCAGGAATATATTCCAGCTTGTGAAAAGGGAGTGAAAGAAGGAATGGAAAGAGGTGTGGTAGCTGGCTATAAGTTGGTAGATATTTCTTGTGAGTTGTTTGATGGGTCTTATCACGATGTGGATTCATCAGAAATTGCCTTTAAGATTGCGGCTTCTAAAGCTTTTCAAGAGGCAGCTAAAAGAGCTAATCCAGTTTTGCTGGAACCAGTGATGAAAGTTGAGATTGTGGTGCCAGAAGAATTTATGGGTGACATTACAGGTAATTTGAGTTCAAAAAGGGGACAGATAGAAGAGATGGGTGATCGCGGTAATATGAAAGTGGTGAATGCAAAAGTGCCTTTGGCAGAAATGTTTGGTTATACGACAATTTTAAGGTCAATGACGGAAGGTCGCGGAACCAGTTCAATGGAATTTGATCACTATGCTGTGGTGCCTCAAAATGTGGCGAAAGAAATTGTGGAAGCGAGGGGTTAAAATCCGAAAACTTGGAGGATTTTTGCATTTAAAGGAATGGAGGATTTTATAAAAAACCGTGGGGATACTATCCCCACGGTTTTTAATTTTCCACATTTTTGTTGGGTGTTGGTGTTGAGGAAAAGTGGGTCGGCGAAGCCGACCCTCTTTTTTAATTTTAATGTTTTAATAAGTTTTGATAAGACATTCTATCATTCTATAGAATGATAGAATGTTGAGGGTGGGAGATGGGGGGTAACTAAAAAATCTTAAAAGATTTTTTAGAATTTTAAATTTTAAATTATAGATTAAAAATTAAAAACTTGGGGAGGTTGAACCCTGCCTGTCCGGCAGGCAGGCTTCCGAAGTTTTTTTGGTTTTTCATATTTTTATTAGGTAACAAAAGCTGATAATTTATCAAAAAGTGTTATATGTTTGTGTAAATTATCTACAAAAATTGACAAAATAAGGGAAAATCATTATAGAAATTTATGGTTAAAATTGATTGACTTTTAGTTTGGTTGATATAGTATGATTAGTATACAAAGGACAAATGATTTATTTTTGTTTTTGTTGTGGTTTTTTAGTATTAATATTATTATTTTAGTAATTTTTAGTTAAATTAAAGGTTTAACTAAACAAAAACATGAAAACTATAAACATATTTGGACAAAACATTATTAAAAAAATTCCAATGTTGACAGTTGCCACTTTTCTTATAAGTGGTTTTTTTATTGCTA
>Ga0208904_1002723_pt1 | contig 10915 bp, 10 predicted proteins | sample AntAceMetag02UKB_FD_184774 | JGI IMG/M metagenome (GOLD analysis project Ga0208904, IMG submission 184774) | Saline lake microbial communities from Ace Lake, Antarctica - Antarctic Ace Lake Metagenome 02UKB (SPAdes) (version 2) | ecosystem: Environmental > Aquatic > Non-marine Saline and... | reverse complement strand
TTAATAAAAATTTTGAAATTGCGCTTAACTACGTGCGCTTTAGGCAAGTGCGATTTAAGTTTGGTAGCTGACATGTTGCTAATTATAACTAGCCTAATATCCCAGGCTAGTTTTAAACTCATCTAGGTGTTGCAAAACTAGCCCTACTCCTCGAATAACCGCTAGATCTGGATCATCAACAGTTGAAACTGGAATCTTCAGCTGTTCAACTAGATATTGTTCCAACCCTGCCAACTTGGACAATCCGCCTGATAAAAGTAAGCCCTTATCGATTACATCAATCGTTAAATCCGGTGGCACCATGGCTAATAGCTTTTTCATCAAAATCACATATTGCTGCCCGTACGCTTCGATCACTTGTCTAACCTCTTGAGCGCGCACTTCTACTTCAAGGGGTTGTTGTTCCTTTATAGCTAGGCCCGTGATACCTAATTTAAAATTCGCTTCATCGCTTAGATTGCCCAAATTTTGCAAAACTTGTTGAGCTATGGATTGACTAATTTTTAAATGTTTATTGTCTGCGAACCAATAAATTAATTCCTGACGAATATCATTGCCGGCTTTAAAACTGGTTTGAGTTTGAACAATTTTTGTCAAAGAAATAGCACTGGCTTCTACCACTCCCGCCCCTAATTGTAATAAAAAAGAACCAGAAGCATCGGCCACTGGAATGCCAGCCCCAATGGCGGCAGCCAAAGATTGATCAATAATGAAAACTTCATTTGCTCCCAATTCAGTCAGCACCTCAACGACTACTTCACGCATGACTGGATAAACACTACTGGGTAAACTGACCAACATGGTGGGACTAAATAAATAAACTTTTTGATTCAGCTGGCGCAATAAAAGTTTTAAAAAAACTCTTAACAACTCGTCGTCAGTAATTTTAGGATGACAAATCGGTGAAAAAACTTTTACTTGGCCTTTGACTCTCCCCTGCATGTCAGCTGCAGCTTGACCAATGGCTACTACTTTATTTTGGGTTTGATCCACGGCAATCAAGCTCGGTTCATCTAATAAAATTGGTTCAGCGGTTTGAGTGTTTTTTAGCCACACTCTCGTCCTGCTGGAACCCAAATCAAGCCCCAGACAGCGGTTAAAACTAGAAAAAATTTTGCTCATGTTTTTATTTTCTAAGAATTAATCAATTTTTTAAACTAATTGCCATGACTAATGCTTCTCTAATTTAGCTTAATTCCTAACCCAGAACCACCATTCAACTGGTATAATTCTACCATGAAGTTTAAACTAAAATTATCAAGCTTATTGTCTAGAATGGAAGATCGAATTGATCATAACTTTAAAAAAAAATTAAAAGCTCGGACTCTGAAAGTACCGAGTCCTAATTCCAGACTTTTTATTACCTTGGCTTCTGCTTTAATTATCATGGTTGGCTCCTACCTAGCGATTCGCTATGCTCAAGGAGATTATCGTTTAACCAGACAAGGTGTTTTACTAGAATCTGGCCTGCTCAACGCTAACTCATTTCCCACTGGAGCTCAAATTTTTATTGACGATGAATTAATCTCTGCTACTGACAACACCCTCTATCTTGAGCCAGGAACCTACACTGTCAAATTAGTTAAAGATGGCTATTCTCCCTGGCAAAAAGAGATTATTGTTGAAAAAGAGTTAGTCACTCAAACTAATGCGCGCCTCTTCCCCGCTGCCCCTACTTTGACACCACTAACCTTTACTGGTGCAGAAAACTTATTGCCCTCTCCAGACGGTCGTAAAATTGTTTACTTTACCAATTCCGCCAGCGTTCAAACCAAAAACGGTTTATATGTGTTAGAGCTTAATAATAATTTACTGCCTTTCCAAAAATCTTCTCGGCAAATTGCAACTGATGTGCCACTCTATGATTTGGGCTTAGCTGATTTTATTTGGTCACCTGACAGCACCAAGCTAATGATCTTGACTGACTACAAACAAATTTTAATTCAAATTGATCAACTCAATAATTTACAAGCCTTGCCCAATATTAGTTTTAAACGCCAACAAATTTTGTCCGAATGGGAAGAAGAAATGTACATTCGAGAAAGACAGTATCTGGTAGAATTCCCTGAGGAAATTGTGCAAATTGCTACACAATCAGCTAAAAATGTTTATCTGTCTCCTGACAAAAAAAAGCTTTTATATACTGCTACTGCCAGTGCTTCCCTGGCCAAAGGACTCATTCCGCCCTTACCATCAACTAGCACTCAACCAGAAGAAAGAAATTTACAAATTGGAACGATCTATGTTTATGATCGTGAAGAAGATAAAAACTTTGCCGTGGCTAAAGAAACTGGAGAGCAACAACAGTTTATTAAGGGCTTGCTCGCTGATGATCTATTTCAAAATAAGCCGACAAGCTTAGAAGCTTCCCCCAGTGCTTTTACCAAATTACAAGCCACTAGTTCAGCTCAAACAGCCTATCAATTTAAAATCTATCACTCGTCATTATTCATCAACACTCTGCAATGGTTTGATGATTCTAATTATTTACTTTTTGAAAATGATAGTAAAATTCAAATCATTGCTTATGATGGCACCAATAACACCACTCTCTACTCTGGTCCGTTTGCTCAAAAATTTATTTATCCTTGGCCAGATGGTGACAAACTAATTATTTTAGCTAAATTCAGCTCAGACTCGCCTAATAATTTATATGCTATTGAGTTAAAATAAAAAGATTATTTGTCAGCGGAGTGTAGCTCAGATGGCTAGAGTGCACGCCTCGGGTGCGTGAGGTCGCAGGTTCGAGTCCTGTCACTCCGACAATATATTAATTATTAAAAGGAAAATATGCCAGAAGTTGAAGGTAGAACTAAAGACACCAATCCAAAGACTGAAGTCTGCCAAACGTGTGGTGGCACTGGTAAAAAAGACGGTGAATCATGCCCTAACTGTAGAGGCACTGGTCAAACTGTTAAAACTTGGAGAAATCACGAATAAGCCAACTCTTTAAGGCTTCACCTACCGGCAGGCCCTGCCGGTAGGTAGGCAGCTAAACCAGCTGCAAGTGAAAAAATTATAATGCAGCAAACTTTTATAATTCCGAACGTATTCTGCGCGCAGCAATGTGCCAGCGAGGAATCATTAAAGTTTGCCGCCGCCTCCATAGTTCAACGGATAAAACAAAGGTTTCCTAAACCTTAGATCCAGGTTCGATTCCTGGTGGGGGCACAAGCTAATCTTAACAACCGAATAAAATTCTTTTGACTTTTGAGGAAACATCAAAACCCAGCTGGAGACAGCCGAGATTTGCCAGAAAAAAGTGTCGTGTGATAAATAATTCTTTCACGAGGCAGCTTCGGGCTTTGCACGCAAGCAACGAGTGAAAGAATTATTTTCCGCCTTCATAGTTAAATGGATAGAACATCGGTTTCCGGAACCGACGATCTGGGTTCGATTCCCAGTGAAGGCACTCGCTAATCCTAAAACCGCCTGGCTTTAATGTCAGGCGATTTTTATTTCTACTCAATCCTAAAAAAACTACTTCAGCTCATAATCAGCATAAATCAAATGTCCCATCGGCCAATCATAATCAAACAGCTCTTCGTCAACAAACACAATTTTAATCTCTTTAGCTGCTGCCTCATCTTCTGAAGAAGCATGAATTAAATTCAACTGTTGGCTCATGCCAAAGTCACCTCGAATAGAGCCAGCTTCAGCTTCGCGACCTAAAGTAGTGCCAACCAATTTTCTGACCACCGTCACAGCATCAATCCCCTCCCAAACCATAGACACAATTGGTTGAGAGCCCATAAAATCTTTAAGATCTTGAAAAAAACCTTTATCGCGATGCTCGGCATACCAGCGATCAAGCATATCGTCAGTCATCAAAGTCATCTTCAAACCGACTAACTTAAGGCCTTTTTTTTCAAAACGATTAATAATTTCGCCGATTAAACCACGCTGTAAACCATCGGGTTTAACCAAAACTGCGGTACGAGTTACTTGCATAATTAAATTTTTAATTAATAGTCGACTGTGTTAATTAAGAATTATACTAGACTTGGTCAACTTGGTCTAACCAAACCTGATTTATTTTCTCTAACTTATTTTCTGGACCAATCACGCCCAACCTTAATTGTTTGGGTTGAATTAATTTTTTAGCTAATTCTTGAACTTCAGCTATAGTCACTTGCTGAATTTTTTGATTTACTTCTTCCGGATCCTCAACTCGGTTAAGCAACATTTTGTGTAAACCATAATAGTAAGCCACTGATTGAGAATCTTCTAAACCCAGAATCATTTTTCCAGTTAGATAGTCTTTAGCTTTTTTTAGCTCAGCTGATTTAACTGGTTCTAACCCTGTAGCTAATTTATAAAACTCTTTAACAGTCGCTTCAATCCCCTCTTGGACTCGATCCAAATTAACTCCAGCACAGGCACCAAATAAGCCAACATCATGATACTGATCAACATCAGCATGCACATAATAAGCTAGATTTTTATTTTCACGCACCGTATTAAAAAGCCGAGAGCTACGATTACCGCCTAACACTACTGATAAAACAGACAAAACATATCGCTGCGGATCGTCACGTTTTAAAGCTGGCCAACCCAAAGTAAGGTGAGCTTGAGCTGTCTCCCGATGAGAAACCAACAAACGCTGATTGGAAATTGGAGGTGCTTTTAATAATGTCTGTCTTTTTTTAGCCCACTCATTTTGCTTAGCAGTTGGCTGGGCAGAAAAAATCTTTTTAGTGGTTTTTAAAAACTCAGGCTGATTTAATAATTTAGCGTCGCCGGCTAGAACCAAAACGATATTACCCAAACCATACCAGCTATCTAAAAAACTTCTAACAAACTCAGTCTTTAAATTAATTACTGACTCTACCGAGCCACTAATTGGATGCTCCAAACCGCTCCCCTGATAAATTAATCGCTCAAATTCTTCCGCGATATAGTCTTCCGGAGAATCGTAACGCATCCGAATTTCCTCGATAATAACCTGCTTCTCTTGCTCTAAGTCTTGCTGGCGCAGTAAGGGCGCAAAAATCAATTCTTTTAAAATTTTAAGGCTAGTCTCATAATGATGGCTGGCAACAGTTACATAAAAACCGGTATATTCTTTACTAGTAAAAGCATTCGAGTTTGCTCCAATCCCATCCAACTCAATAGCCATTTTTAAACGATCTGGATACTGTTTAGTTCCCTTAAAAACCATATGCTCAACTACATGAGCCAAACCATATTCAACCGGTCGTTCAAACCGAGAACCAACGTTAACCAGAGTCATAGCGGTTAAAGATTTTACCGCTGGCATTGGAATTCTCAAGATAATAAGGCCGTTTGACAACTGTTCTTGGTGGCAATTAAACATGTAAGAATTTTAACACAGAGCAACCAAGAGCGCCTCACCAAAGCTGGGCATATTTCGATTAGCTCTGATTATTTTTGATATTTTTTGATATTGATAAAGACGAATAATAACCAAACATTTCGAACAAGTTTATTATTCAAAACAAAATTCGATCATTTCCTTAAAAACAACTATTTCCAGGAGTGGGCTGGGTTGCAATTAATCAGCTCATCAAACAAAATATTATTAAACTAGCTAAAACCACCTCTTTTAGTTCAAAGTGGTTTAAAAACAACGAATTTTTACCTAAGAAGATGCTGTTTAGTTCCCCCAGCAAGTTGGTACATTGATTTACAAAATTCAAAATTCGAACATCTTTTATCTTGAGTAAATCAATTCATAAACACCAATCAAACACTTTTTATAGAATTGGTACTTGTAAACTTTTTTCAATAATGGCATATTAATAAATAGCTCTTTCACAACCAATGACAATGATTAATAAGTACGTTATTAATCAAAAATATCTTTTGGCTTTTGTACAAAACGTTCAAAATTGACCAAAACTACTTTTTGTCTATTTGCCCTCGCTCAATCGTTGCAGCCAATTTTCTTCCATCGCTGCCCCGCTTAATTTAAAAAATAGACCCGGTTTTGATTGATTAATACTCAAACCAATAATAGTTACCATTGGTAATCAACTCAATTGTATCGAGTTGGTCTGTCCGCAACACTTGGGAATGTTCCATTTTCAAGACTTGCAAGACAGCTGGAGAAGGATGCCCGTATTGATTATTAATTCCGCAGCTCAGCACGGAAAATTCGGGTTGTGAAATCCTGATAAATTGAGTGCTGGTGCTGGTATTAGCACCATGATGCCCTACTTTTAGAGACTCCACTTCCGTTATCAAGCCATCGTTAATTAGTGCCAGTTCCGTATCTATCGAAGCATCTCCCATAAGTAATAGTTCAAAATTACCATAAGTTAATAAAAGTACGATTGACTCGGCGTTAACATCCCCCTCGCTACTCTGCTGAGCTAAGGCTATTAGCCAATTCTCATCCGATAATAATGTTTCGGTTAAATTTTTTTGCTGACTCTTTGACAAAGAGTAGCTCTCACTAGGGGCTAAAAAAGAAATCATGCCACCAGGCGAAAAAATCAAATTAGAACCTCTAAAACCGGTTTTCATTTCCAACCCTTGCGACTGATGCTGTCTTAAACTTGAGATGACCTTTTCAAAGGTCTTGGTGTCCCCCAGATTAGCCAAATAAAATTGATCCGGCTCGTAGTTATTAATTACGTCAGGAAAGCCGCCGATGTGATCTTTATCCGGATGCGTTGCCAACATTACCTCAAGATGTCTGTCCCAAAAGGGTAAGTGTTGTTTCAGACAAGTCATCACTTTATCATCAGGGCCGGCATCAATTAGCATTTGCCAAAAGCCTTGAGTGAGCAAAATAGCATCCCCCTGGCCGACATCACAAAAAATTATATGTAAATTTTCATCCGGCCATTGATGCCCGATCTGGAATAATAGTAAACAAATAAAAATAATAGCTATTGAAAAAATTGTTTTAGGCATCATTTGAACTTAATTAATAAGCCTTGTTTAACTCGCTTCACTTGATGGTATCGCCACCACCAACCGACTATTGCCCAGATTAAATACCAACCAACTATAGACAGCGGTTGAACTTGAGGGACTGACCAAGTTAAGCCTTCGACTTGACCGGCAAAATCAGTTATTTTAAAAAAAAGTGATAAAAATGAGTTGATAAAAAATGAAGCCACCTCTGGGACAATAAGCCAACTTGTTAAATTTGTAATAAAACAAATCAAAAACCAAACCAGGGCCATGACTGTTAAAAAAGACACCAGGCTCCCCAAGAAGGTGTTGGCTACTAGGGTAAAAATATTTAACTCTTGCCAGTTTAGCCAGATTAAGGGCATCACTCCGATTTCAGCCGCTAAAGTTAAACTTGCTTCTTGAGCTAAATAGCTCCGGACTCGAGTTAACATTCTCTTGTTTTTATTTTTTTTCGACATGGGTCTGGCTAGACAGCTGTTTAGCCAAGGCTCAAGCCAAATAATGCTCCCGGTGGCGGCTACAGACAGCTGCAACGACAAACTATCCAAGTTGTCTCGGTCATGAATTATCAAGATCAAACCAGCAATTAATAATACATAGATACTCATTTGTGGACGGTGCCAAATTTTAGCACTAATTGTTGCCACCGCAAACATAAAATAAGCTCTCTGCATTGATAACCCCTGGTCAGTACACAAAAAAAAGATAAAACCGCTTAAAAGCAGCAAAATCGTCTTTAAATTAAAAGATAGATATTTGATTCGTTTAAAAAGTCGGGCTGTAGCACCCACAACCAAACTAATGTTAAAACCCGATGCCGATAGAATGTGAAGCATCCCCATAACTTCAAAGTTGTGACGCAAACTGCTACTCAATGGCGCTGATAACCCAAATAACAGCGAAGTTAGTAGTTTTGAGTTGTCCGCGCCTAAGTAAGCACTACTCACCTCACTTAGTTGTGCTTGTATCGTTAAAACACCTTGCTGAACTAGTGTCCCCCAATCTTTTAACGAACATTGGCTAATTAGAAACAAACTTGCTAATTGATCGATCATTGTTTTTTTTGCTATTTTTTTAATTAGCAGACGACGCCGGTCGACTGCTAAATTGTCGAGTTTTGTTAATTTTTTTTATCCTTATAACTTTTGATGAGCGTCTGTGGATATTTTCCATCGCTTTTAATTGCCAAAACAAAGTAGCAATTTCGCTTATTTCTCAAGGGTTTGTTTTTACTCATCAAATTAGCGTACAAATTGGCTCATCTTTGGTAATTTTTTATTTATTGCATTTTTTACACCAATATTAATCGATCAAAAATCTCTTATCTACTATTTTTTACTCGCTGCGTTAATTATTAGATATACATTTAAAAAGACGCGAAACGATCCATTCCTACTCATATAGATTGATTTGACCCAACCATAAATCGAAAGCACTCCATCAATTTGGCACAGACAGCCTTTTATGCTTTTACTGAGCTTGTCAAAAATAAGTATCTTATAGTTAGATCTTCTAATTATTTCTTATAAGCACAGATTGTCTCGCCATTTGGTCAAACTGGCTTCACCAATACCGTCAATATCCAACAACTCATCAATGTTTGTAAAAGGACGATTTTGAATGATATCAGTGGCTCGCTTCTCTCCGACCCCTGATAATTGCTGAAGCTCGTTATTACTGGCATGGTTTAACGAAATACAAGTTTTAGAAATGCTATCTTGGCCACTATCGTTTTGGTTATCTTTAGTCGATGATGAACTATCGCTGTCACTCTCCTCATCTAACACCGATGTCTGGACATAGTTATCGGAAGCACAATACTCGCTGATCAGTTCGTTTAATTCTGCTTCTTCTTTAAAAGGAATAAATATTTTTGCCTCATCGGTCACCTTAGTGGCTAAATTTAAATGTTGAGCCACAAATTCGAAATCTGCTTGTTCAGTTAAACCACCAGCTAACTCAATTACTTGACCGAGACGACTAGAGTAAGTCGTCCAATAAACACCAGGCTGCAGCACTGCTCCGGAAATTTCGACCTGAATCTGACCCAACCCAGACTGAGCTGAGCTGGTTGCCGGTAGCTCAGAATCAATCCCAGAATTCACTAATTCATCAACCGGATAAATACATTCAGGAATGGACGTTAGGGTGAGCAGAGCTTGACTGGACCAGGCAATAATCCCCAGGCCTAGAATAGCCAGACTCAGTGCTGCTAATTTTAACCACTGACTAAATAAACGACCAAAGAAATGATGACTAAACACAGTTTTAAACACAGACATGCCCCCAGCTTAAACAAAAAAACTGACAACAAGCGTAACAAATTAAAAATTGCTGGTTATAACTAGAGAAAAAGTTAGACAAACATCTCTACTCAGCTAGTGACGTCAACACCTCCTCGAAAAGATAAACTCGCTGCGCCTCTCCCTCTTTAAACAAAAAGGGCTTTAATCTTTTTAAATCATTGGCTCTGATGCCTTCTTTAGCTAATTTGGCCTGAGCCAACTCTGGTATCTTTTCTAATTGATTCCTTTTTAAAAAGGCCTTGTCTAATCTAGCTCCCTGGGCAAACAACCAAACACAATCGTAAACATCGCGCAGCATGGTTCTTCGTCGCTGAACATAGGCCGTTAATTTCTGACATAGCAGTTGATTAAGCTGATTGGTGATCACACGTTGCATTAAGCCATATTTATTGACCAACTTTACTTCAGTAGTTTGACCCTGCCAATAATTGGCATAATCAATTTTGATCATAAGCTTCTGTCTTGGATCGGTGGTTAGACCTAATGGCTTAAGTAAGTTAATGAATCTAAGTTCGTAATAATTTTTTGCACCTTTTTTAACTTCCTTAAACTCGACCTCAAGATTATCTTTGCTAAACTGACTCACTACTGCTCTAACTAAACTCTGAATCTTGATCCGGCTCAACCCCAAGTTATCAAAATCTAAATCTTCAGAAAAACGAGGTAGGTCTTGCAGCAATCGTAAACTAGTACCACCGACAAAACTAAGCTGTTGGCTATCTTTCAAAGCATACAGATGATAGATAAACTTGAGCTGTAAATATTCGCGCAAAATACCAAGTTTTTTATCTTGAGGTAAAGCCAATTGTTGAGAGAATTTTACAATTTGTTCAAAATGATCAATTAAATAATTCATGATTTATTGAGTAGTTAATAATTAACCGTCGGCATTACTAGCTAAGGGCAAGCTTGAACTCGATTTACCAATCGTCTTTAATTCACCACAACACTCAAACCTTAAAAAAATCTTAATTTTTCAGTAAATTTATTGCTGAAACCTTCATTCTAAGACAGCTTCTCCTGCAAATTGTTGCCACACTCGAACTACTCTCTGTGGATAAAACGACAAATAGCGATTTAATCTCACTAAATTTAACTCCCCCGCCCCACTCAAGCGCAGTTCATTCAAATCATCCACCAGACGCACATAAATGTAATCCAATAAAGCTTTTTCCGGGTAAGCCAAACGATGCATACCCAAGCTTGATCCGGTCCAGCCCAGTTGCCCAAGAGCGTGGGCTTTCACTGGTTGAGCTTCAACTAAATAAAAGCCAAAAAATAATGCCGGCTTAAGTTTCGCATAGCTAAACCGACCATAGTGATTCTCAAACTGCTTGGTGGTAATAGGATTAACCGCGGTTGTTTCAGCTGGTACCTCCGGAATCATGGCAAAAGCATGAAGGGCTGATTCTAAACTTACATAAGAAGGCTGATATAACAAATATGAAACTAAGAATTCCGGTAGTTCCACGCTGGCTAAAATGTACAAACCTCGTTTCAAACGCTTGATTTCTCCCTTTTGTTGAAAACGCTGCAGTTGAATGGCAATTTGTTGTCTACTCTCGTGCCTAAAAATTTTTTGCACATCAAAACTAGAAAAGTAGGGTAATTGCAAAGCTTGTTGTAATTCTTTAAGTGTCATTAATACTAAATATACAAAAAAGTATATTTATTGTCAACAGGCTCTAAACGACAATAGGCTACGACAGTCATATGTTGTT
>Ga0208904_1002722_pt1 | contig 10916 bp, 27 predicted proteins | sample AntAceMetag02UKB_FD_184774 | JGI IMG/M metagenome (GOLD analysis project Ga0208904, IMG submission 184774) | Saline lake microbial communities from Ace Lake, Antarctica - Antarctic Ace Lake Metagenome 02UKB (SPAdes) (version 2) | ecosystem: Environmental > Aquatic > Non-marine Saline and... | reverse complement strand
CTAAAAGAGAATTAGGTATGTATAATTATGACCATGAGAATTGTCATAAAGAACGTATGGGTAAAAGTTACAAACCATTAACTACATTAGATAGTTTCGCAGTTCAACCCTTAGGTGAAAAGAAATGAACAAGAAAGAATTTATAAATAAGATATTTGAATTTGATAAGAAATGTGAAGATGTAGGTGAACCTAACACCCAATATCATATTTATAGACACAATGAAAAAAAGGGGTATGTAGCTATTGATTATAATGATTGGAAGAAATTGATAGAACAGTTATCAGAATTACAATGAAATCAGAAATAACAATGGACTGTAAATGGCTGTATGCTGATTGGTGTCATAAACCATCTAGATGTAAAGATGGTCAAGAAAAATGTTTTTGTTATTATCGAAATGATATGTGTGTGGATTACGAACCACCCAAAACACAATGAAAGGAGATGATTAGAAATGCACGAAGGAAAACCAGAAAGCCATGATTTATCTGATTGGGTAGAATGGGCTGAAGATAATGATAGTGAAAACGATGGTGGTCTTTGGGATTTCCCTTTGGTTTCTGTTGGTTATGTATTAGATTTGTTACAACAAGTCAGAAAAATGAAAATGAGTACTGGAGAGTTTTGCATATCATTAAAATATCCAAAAGAAGACTTATCCGAAACATCCAACAAGAAGAGGGAAAGCAAATGATTGACGAAAAATCTATTATTAGAATATCTGTAATTATGAACAATCTTAAGAAGAACATTAATCCTGCATATCATAATAAAAAATATCAAGATTGGTTAAATAGGAACGAATTAGATATTAATATGAAATTTAGAGATTGGGTGATTGAAGGAGCTAAAAAAGAAATTATAAAAGAACTATCGTCAAAAACCGAAGAGAAGAGGGAAAAATGAATAAAGCAGAAAAATTAATTGTGGAACATTTTAATAAATGTTCGTTTACAAGAAATAATATTGTAAATTTAAAATATCTTGATAGTTACATGACTGAAAATGACCAGGTTAATAACTCAAATTCAAGATATGGAGATAAGATATGTAATGGAACTTATAGAAGAATTTTTGTCCGTATCAGAGGGGAATCAAAGATATTATGGGGTAGATGCTATCATAACATAAATAATATGTGGTGGATAGTCTTAGGGAAAACTAAGTTTACAAATATTGCTAATTTTGATATTCTAGAAGAACTTTTACCTACTACCAAAGAACTATCAAAATTCGGATACTCTGATTTGCCAAAAGAGAAGAGGGAATAAAATGGGGAAATATATATGTGATAAATGTGGCAGAGAATTCTTAGCTAATTTAGATGGTGAATGTTTTAGTGGATGTGGGGGAAAATTAGCTGAAATGCCAAAAGAGAAGAGGGAATAATAATGGATATGTCTAAAGATTGTATGGTTTGTGGAAAAGAGATAGGTCATAGAGGTTTTTGTTCTGAGAAGTGTCATAATGAATATTATGATAATGAATTATCCGAAATGCCAAAGGATGTGAGTAAAGATGGAGAATAGATTAACTTTTTCAGAAGCAAATCATCCTCATTTAGGATGGGGATTTGAAGTTTATAATGATAAAGAAGAGAATATTTGTGCTATAAGAAGAGTTAGAACTGGTCAATGGATGCACTGGTCTATTGTTGTAGAATCATTTCATCTAGATGGGGGATATATAATAATATCACCTGGATGTCAAGATGAGATAAGGGCTGAGTGTAAAAAACTTAACTCACAAACACCCACAAAGGTGAGTAAATAAAATGTCAAAACTCCTGTAGTCTAGTGGACAAGGATTCCTCACTTTGGATGAGGAGGTCGTAGGTTCGAATCCTACCAGGAGTATTGAGGGGTTAATATAGCTTGGACTATTATCCGTGCTTTGGAAGCACGAAACAGCGGTTCAAATCCGCTACCCTTCATCTTTAACAAGGATGGTGAAAATACATGACTAATGAAAAGAAGATAATAATACCAAATTTAGAACTCTTGGATGATGAACAATACGATGAAGTTATACAAATGGTAGAATCACTTCCTGTTGATTATGAAATTTGGGAAAAAGAGAATTAATACTCGTGATTGAGAGAATAAACGAAATGAAACGTAAAATAAATTATTCAGGAACTTTTTTTACATTAAACGCATTAATCATGTGGGTAACAGGGATATTTGAAATTGAAAATTTATTTTCGTGTTATGAAACGGTTAATTATGGAGTATTTGTATGTAATCATACCCTAAGATTATTTATATTTATTATTACATTATCAATATTTTGTATGTGGATAGGTTGGTTGATAATTGATTTAGTTTGCTTAGAGTGGGAAGAAGATAATACTCACAATTGAAGGAAAAATGGAGGAGATTAGAATGAAAGGTAGAAATATTGAAAGGCATTACAAAATGCGAATATATAACAGACCTTATGAGAAAAGACAAATTGATAGAGAGATAACTACAACTTTGCAGCAATCTGATATAGATACATTAGATAACATAATTAATAAGATTAATACAGGAACTATCAGGACGGATCAAGATTTAGCAATAGTAAAGGCAGAGATAAATAAAGTTGGCTATGATAAGCTATGTAGTTATTTGATACAAGAGTATGGACACAGGTGAAAATCAATGAATGGGTTACAAGAAGTGATATTTGAATTTTTCATCAGGGTTGCATTGTGTTTATTATTCTTTTTAATAATTATATATATTTATATTCCAATAATATTGTTTACAAAGTCAGTATTTATGATTACAAGTCTTGTTATAACATATATTAGTTTTTTTGGAAAATATCATTGTGATTATATGATGATGAAAAGAATGGAAGTTGAATAAAATGGAAGATTTAGGTGTTGAGGAATTATATAACAAGGTTGTATCTGATGAATTTAAAGAATCATTAAGATTATGGAAATTAAGAGATAAAAATAGGAAACGAATACTTAGGGAGAAAAATAAGTGTATAAATAAACAAAAATCTGAAACTAAAAAAATTCTTAATGAAACACAATCATATTATAAATATTTAAAAAGTTTATATGATAAAGAATGTAGTAGTAATAATATAACTGGAAAAGGCAAATATGATATACAAATAATATTCTACTAAAAAGGGGGGTTTTTAACTCCTCTATATTTAAGTATAAGATAATACCTTTTTTAGACCCCCCCTTCTTTTTCTTGGTATTTTGTCCTTTCCTCTTTTCCCAACACCAGTGCAGCGTTTTAATCCTTCTTTGGTTCTTTCTGAGATAATTGTCCGTTCAAATTCTGCAAATGCACCCAATATCTGCATCTGGAGTTTTCCCCCTGCATTAGAGGTATCAATATTCTGGGTGCAGGCCTTGAAGTGAATCCCTTTCTTCTGGAGTTCATCAAAGATAGATAGAAGGTGACTAAGGGATCTTCCCAACCGATCCAGCTTAGTAACCATTATCATATCAAATTTAAAATGTCGCATATCATTTAAGAGTTCATTGAAGCCAGGCCTGGAAGATGATGCACCACTGATCACATCTTTATATACTTTATATATATCATACTTTTCTCTAGCACAATATTCTCTGCAGATATTATCCTGCTTGTCTCCATGCTGTTCTTCTGTACTGACCCTACAATAGATTGCCACTCTCATATTCTAACCTCTTGATTTTCTTTCCTTGTATATATGATATGACCAATAATCCAAAACAAACTATCAATATCACAAGGATGTAAAGTCTCAGATTATTAATATCAATACATTTCTGAAGAAGATTCTCCCAAATGTCCAGGTCATTCTTTAATAATCTTTGTTCAAGTTCCAGCAAAGCCAGATTAATTGTTTGGTTCATTAATCATCCCTCACATTAGTTGCGTATAATAGTGTTGCGACCATCAGGCACACTGCACCGATCACAGAATACTTACTAAATAATAATAATACACCGTAACCTAAGAATACTCCTGTATATATCCCTCTATAATAAGGTAACTTGAATATATTCTTTGGATAATATGGTTTTAATATCATAACTTGATACCATCTCTCTTATTCTCTTTGGTTATTGGTGCAAGTAATCCAGCTAGAGCCATGTGTTTAAATAGGATTCTTCTCATATTGATTAATAATTTTTCAACAGTCCTATATTGATTTTTATTTATCATACTTGTGAAATCTGATTCCACACTTTTCATATTGGATCTTATAACATCTATCTCATTTCTATATTGATCCAATAACAATTTTTCATCATCATTAATATTGATATATGGCATAACCAAATCTTCAATAATATAATAAGTAGATAGCCCACTGATACTATCTCCTCGTTTGATACATTCATTCATATCAAAAAATAAGTCTTGTAATATTTGATAGTAGAATTGTTGTGATGATTTGACTGATATTGTTTCCTTATTCATATTAATTATACTATGCTCCGTGTGTGTGTTTATCTTTGGTTTTTTCTATATTCCCATATAAATACGTATTGGATAACTTCCTGGCTTTTGGCCAGCTTATATCTAATACCGATACTAATTTATCTGCCTTCAAGCCCCCTTTCTTACTATAGATTGTATCCTTTATATCGTCGGGCAACTCATTAAATTTACCCAATAAATCCACATCAGAAACCTTAACTTTCGGTTTATCAGAATGTACATCTTCAAGTATAGACTTATATAATTCATCTTGGAAATTCTTCTTCATGTCTTCATAAAACCCTAATATATCTTGTGGTGGTTGGGGTAAACCAAACTTGGTTAATTTATACTTTGCATTGTCAATTTTAAATAAGGGATACTTACGATAACATTTACCACTATATTCATCATGTTCTATCTTGGTAAATGCAGAATATGATACTTTATTCTTTCTATCTATACCCCTCATAACCCCATGATAATGACATAATTTCCTTAATGAACTATCAAGAGAAGATATATTAGGTAAGTTCAGTATTAATACTGTGTTATGGGATCTAACTGTCTGGAACAGTTTTCCATACGACCTATTTGATTTTGTCATAAACTCTCTACTTCCTGCAGAAACCCCCATCTCTTCTAAGATACAAGCTTGTCCTGCACCAATTTCACCTTTAACAACAGCTTCTAATAGTTTTTCTAAAGAGAAATATACTCTTAGGTTATTACTGAATGTTTTATCTAATATATTAGCTAAGCTTAATGAATACCAACTTTTACCAGAACCAGTTTGACCAGTTATCAAGATAATACTGTTACCATTTATATCTTTTGATTGCCTTCTGTTTATTGATTCTATTAATTTTGTGGCTAATACATTTTTTATATCTTTCTTAATTGTCATCTACTGCCCCTTCGTCACTGTCTGAATATATAGCCCTCGTATTATATTCTAAAGATAATATGTCATTCATTATTAATTGTCTCATTATTAATTCAAATATCTCTTTCCAGTATTCAATGCCTTCTTTATTAATGTTTTTTATCTCATCTTTAAACTTTTCTGGTTTCAATGAACTTGGTAATAAAGCATATAGAAATAGAACCTGGTTGCTTATTGCCTGGACTATATCATCCTGCTTTGATTTTATTTCAATTCTATCAGCATTCATATATGATCCAGGCATAGTTTTAGTAGTTTCCAAAATATATGTAACTTGCATAAGAATCAGTAATTTGATATTCAATCTGTTTATATCTTGGTAATCCATACTAACAACCCCATACTTTACTTATCATTAATAATCTCTTGTTTAATCTTTAAGGATATTATTTCAACCTTAATCATTTCTAAAGATTGTATGATTTCGTTGTAATCTTTTTCTCCAATATGCTTGTTGATAAGTTTTACAAGGTCATCATCCAAAGTGTTAGTATGGTCTTCATCAGATTCTTCTTCAACTTCTAACTCTTCTTCAGTTTCGTAATCATCAACCTCTATTTCTTCTGGTTCTTCGATTACTTTCCTAACTTTTTTCGGTTTAGGTTTCGGCGTTGTTATTTCTGTCTTTACTGCTTTCATGTTTCTGTTAAATAATCCCATTGTTATCACCGTTTGTTATACCATCTAATAATAAGGGTAGTCACCCATATTAACGAGAAAATATACATTATTATTGAATATGTTACTATTTGTCCAACATACATTAAGATTGAAAATAATAAAGCGTAAAATGATGATAAGTGTAATGCTTCGTTAGTTTCAGTACCACCTTTAATCATTGTGTATAAAGGTATTACAAATACCGTCATTATTAAAGATATACCGAACCATTGGCCTGTCATGTTTGAAATGTTCTTTATCATTCCCACTGTTCCATCAGCGTCAGAAACTTTAGATAAATTATAGTATCCTACCATTTTAACTTACTAACCTCAAATCAAATCCATCTAAGACTGAGGATTTACTATTTGGATCTATCATACATTCACCATGAATATAAACTCTTCCAGTTTCTAAACAACTTAAACAACCATCCCCTTGAGTATAATAATACCCTAAATCATTACATTGTTCAATCTTACCATTATCAAAATTAATCTTAGCTATTGCCATACATGAAACTATAAAGATGAATAATATCATCAAATTGTATTTAATAAAACTCATATCTTTCTTGTCCATATTACTCTCACCATTAATATTACTATTGTTATTGTCGCTAATGTAATAAGTAAAGTTACAAATATTTTGGGTAGATTTAATTTACCTTGGTTTAATGATAAAGTTATTGAATCGACACTGAACGCTATTAGTTTTGGCATTAATTTTATTGTGTTCCACGCCTTACCAAATATTGAATCTTGCCAGGCATTTTCAATATTGGTATAAACTTTATTAAGCCAAGATGATTTCTGGTCGAGTTCATCTAAATTATCCTGTGACCTAGCAAACTCATCTGTATAATTCTTTTCAAAGTTTTGTTGCATAGCTTCATATTGTTGGAACTCTGGTGCAGATTCAACTGCATATCCTTCCGAACCCGTCATTTTTATAATCAATGATGATATAAGGGCTAATGCTGAAAATGCAACTATCATAGTAATAATCAATGCCGATATTGAACCTTCTGCTTTCTTATTCATTTTTTCAACCCACTTATTGTAACTGCAGTTATAAGTGCCAAAGATACCATAATCATAGCAGTACCAATCTTAAATCCAACTATGAACGGCATTAACGATATACCTATAACTCCTACCATAAATATGATTAATCCTATTATTGGGCTTGCTATGAATCCCATGACCGATGCAAGGGTCAAGATAATCAATATAAACAAACCTTGTGATTTGGTTAATACTTTACCGTCTCTACCCAAAAATTCATCTGAGGTGTCCATGATAATATATCCTTCACCGTCTTTAAAATCAACTTTAGCAAATGATACATAATATGTCCTGTTGGATGGTGTTAAGATTCCAGTTTGTAATGTTCCAAATGTTGCATTTTCACATGATGTTGTATTTAAGTAAGTTCCACTCTGATTATGTATATAAACATATATACACATTTCAACTGGATCAACCATATTATAATCTACTTCAAAGAATCCAGTAATGTTAGATGTAGTATTAAAATGTAAATCTACATAATTGTCTAATATTTGAGTAACTTCATCAGAATATTTTTCTTCAATTACACCAACAATATATATTAAATCATCGTTAAGAGACAATGAAACAGGGTCAGTTAAGCGATAAATTTCTTTACCTTTATAATCAACGTACCAACGATAAAAGAACGTATCAGTAGCCAGTATAGTTGTTGCTTGACCATTAGAATTTGTGGTTAAACTTGTTATTGGTAAATAAGTATTAGTTGAAGGATTCTGTAATTCGATATGAATAGTTGCACCTTCTAATGTAGAATAATCTTCATCATAAACGTAAAAAGTTACTAAATTTGTTGTAGCTAAGTTTGATGTATTTGTAAGGTATAAATCTAATGTTTTATCAACTCCTGGTGATAATGTAATATTGTTGATAACTATACTATAATCTGTATTATTACGAGAATATGCTCTGACTGTAATATCGTCAGCAACAGATACAGCAAACGGAAAACTTAAGTTTAATTGTCCAGTATTTGTATAATTTTCATATTGGAAAACTGAACCAATAAGCTGGACTGTAACTTCAGTATTTGTTATCTTGTTAAGTGTTGTTGAATCATAAAAATTAACAGTTAAGTTAGATTCACTATATGTATAATTTATTTCAAGGTCGGTAAATTCAATTATTCCTGGTGTATCAGAATGAGTATTCAAAGTTATGCTACAATTACTTCCTGACAATGTACAACCTGTACAAATACATTCATTATCAACTATATCCTGTAAAGTTGTACTGAAATTGATTTGTTCACTTGTACCATTCCATGACTCATTTTGTTGGAAAAGATTATATGAATTTGTAGAGTTTTTGGTTATTTTAATGTAAGGATTATACGGTGTATTTATTATATACCCTTTTGCTTTTATACCGTTACTAAATGTGAAATTAAGTTCATTAGATAAATTCATCCATGTACTGTTAAAATTGAATGAACCTGCATATGTACATAAAGAATGCTGGCAAGAATCTTCTGTTCCTATTGTACAACCATCTGAAGCAAAAATATCAATACCAAACTTATCAGTGGTGCAAGTTGCACAATCTGTATCTAAATAATATATATCTGTACAAGTTCCAGTAGCATTAGTTCCACCAGAACGAACATAATTTTCAGTTGATCTGCAAGAATCACCTAATTCATATACATACCAGTTTGCAGTATTGTTGTTCTGTGAAATTGGTGTATTAGAACAGTCGCTAGTATTATATAATAATGGACTACTAGGGTGATAAGTACTTTTCAAACAAGTAATGGAAGTTGCTATATAATCTGTTGACCTTAATAAACCAGAACCACAATACCCACTACTTCTACCACTAAATAAGTTACGGCATTTATTATAAGCTATCGGGCTTGAACTTGAACCAGTATCATTATATCCATTAAGATTAGAATTATTCATATCAACATATTGGATTGCCTTATAATCTATATTCATAATATAAGTATCTGTGGATTGTAATAATGGGTGAGCAAAACTATTTTCAAGTTCAATAATAGAACCATTATATATTACACCACTAGAATAATAATTATATAATGCAGAAACAATATTCTGGTCTGCAACCATTATATCTACTGTTTGACCAACCCTACCTAATAAAGCAATTTCACCAAAACAACCATCAGTCATATTTAAGTATTCAAATATAATATAATATGTATAATCGACAGAATCATAATCTTTAGATATGTTTATTGGATATCCTTTAACCTTGAAACTTGCTGAATCTATATCAGAATATAATGGAATATTTATAATATCTAAAGAATGGGTTTGGTTGCCAGTGAATGTCCTGTTATAATTTATACCTTGCCCTCTAAAAGAATTGTCAGTAAAACTAACTACAATAACTGATAAAATTACTATTATCAATATAGGTATTATTGCTTTTTTCATGGTTCACCGCAAAAATGTTCATAATCCTGATCTATTAAAAAATGACAAGCTTCATGGTACTCTGTTGTTTGGATAGCTTCTCTGTTCCTTCCATCCAGATATACGCAATAAGATTCACCTGGAAAATATACACCAGTTATATTAACATCTTCTGATTCTGCATAAGCTGGTTTATATTCTTCTTGACTAGTTAATATACCAATAATCATAAGTTGAAATATTATTATTACTGAAATCATAATTATAGTTATTATATGTGACTTATTCATTTTTCGAGAATAACCCCACAGATACTATAAAAGAATATATCAAACCATAATAAGGTAGATATGGCATAAACATTGGGATAATAGTTAAATTAGCAACAAACGTAGCAAACAAAGCATTATCAAGCATAGCACCGTAAAGATTACTTAATATTGCCATCATTATTATAAAGAAGCCCATGAATAAGAAAGATATTACAAAGAATATCGGTTCTGACGGTATATTCTTAGCAAGGAAAAAAGATAATATTGGTAACACTATTAATATTATAAGGAATCCATAATCAACTCCATTAGTAAGTGATTCTTGATGATCGTCATAATCTGCTATTAATTGTGTATTATTCATCTCAGAATTACCTTTAAATGCAGTACCCATATTATTCATCACAGTCCACACTATAAATAAAGTAATGACTGTACTGAATAATATAACACCAGCAGTTACAGGGTCTTGGAGGTTGGCTTTCTTTTTCATCTTTTATATAGTATCTTATTTTTGTTTACTACCATTTCAATGTCTTCTTCACACCAATTTGATTTTAACTGCATTAAGGCGTGAGTGATTATCTGTGAATCCGTCGGTGAAAAACCTATTTTCATTAACGGTACAAATGTTGCTCTTGACCATTCAATTAAATCGTGAGGTATTCTGATAGTGACTTTAGTTTTATTCATAACTGTTATAGCTTCCCAAATAGTCTCTCTGCAAGTCTCTCAATATGTTCTGCACCTGTGATCCAGATGATGATTATTATTATCATACCAAACAAAGTTATGCCTGTTATAGACATAGTATTCAGGTCAGGACTTGAATAATTTATCCTTGAAATGATGTACATATTTATAAGTCCTAATGCCATGAAAGCGAACGATGAATAAAAACATATCTGTTTTACTAATTGGTAATTCTTATCAACCTGGAATGATATTAATATGAATAATGCAGCTATTCCAATATAGGTTAATATTACAGCTATTGCAGACATACCAATCTCCCCTGTAAGTCCTGTCTTGAAAGTTGTATATCCCCAGTTATCAGTTTCGTTTTTACATCTTGCATAATACAAAGTATTCTCTTCAAGGTTTTGGGCGAATGAAACATTATTGGAATCATCTATATATCCCCATCGTCCTTAACA
>Ga0208904_1002721_pt1 | contig 10919 bp, 7 predicted proteins | sample AntAceMetag02UKB_FD_184774 | JGI IMG/M metagenome (GOLD analysis project Ga0208904, IMG submission 184774) | Saline lake microbial communities from Ace Lake, Antarctica - Antarctic Ace Lake Metagenome 02UKB (SPAdes) (version 2) | ecosystem: Environmental > Aquatic > Non-marine Saline and Alkaline... | reverse complement strand
ACCCCAAGAGGGGCTTACAAGAAGATTGGCAGCTGTTGCTCCTATATTGTTTATGGTTAGACTCCAAGTTACGGTGCCTGTTTCTTTGATAATTCTTGGGTTTGCGCTAAAACCTATCGTGAAGTTTGTACCATTTGGTAAAGGTGAGTAACCACCGCATGCCGACTGGTTTGTCAGATTCTGCCAGGCAAGGGGCTGGTAGCCGTCGCCGTCGCAGAAATTATCCCATGGCGGGAAGTACCACTCTGCAATTGGTTCGTGAGAGATATAAAAGAAGTAGTGCACGTCAGTTTCTTCTGTGCAGTTCTCGTTCCCTCCAGAGTAACAAGAGTTCGCATCATCACCTGAATTGTTGAGCCAGTAGGTGTTTAGAATCTTTGAACCTGCAATTAGAGATCCTGCGAGGCCGCCTGTGTCATTAATCCCCGTTACCATGCCTGTTGAGTATGAATTGTTGATTGTTGAATTTATATTTAGACACCCTGCGAGGCCGCCTGCATATGTGTCCCCTGTGACGTTTCCTATGGCATAAGAGTTATTGACTAATGAACCACTATACAGATATCCTATTAGTCCCCCACTAAACCCGCTTCCTATAGCGCTGCCTGTGGCATATGAATTTAAGATCAGTGAGGTGTATACGAATCCTGCGAGGCCGCCTATTCGCCATTCTCCTGTGACGGTGCCTGTAGCATAGGAAGTTGAGATTGTTGAATATCTGTCTAAATAGCCGGCTAGACCGCCTAGGTTATAGCTTCCTGTGACGGTGCCTGTAGCATAGGAATTATTAATTGTTGTTAAACTCTGAGCGTTTCCTAGCAAGCCGCCTGTTTCAGAACCTCCTGTGACGGTGCCTGTAGCATAGGAACTCGTGATTGACCCTAGAGCATACCCGACCAAACCGCCCACCTTGGAGTCTGTTCCAGTCACACTTCCTGTAGCATAAGAATTTAGGATTGACCCCCCTAAATATCCCACCAAACCGCCCACGCTTCTATTTCCTATGACAGTTATTGCGTCTGAAGAGTTTGATATTGGACCGCCTATGTATCCTGCAAGGCCACCCACATACTGACTTCCGGCGATACTTCCTGATACAAATGAATTTGATATCGGACCCCAAAGATACCCTGCAAACCCCCCAGTATGCTCATGGCCCGTGATGTCAACTGAAATTAAACTTAGGTTGTTTATGCTTGTGTAAATCGCCCGTCCAAAAAGTCCTATGTAATCTTCAGTTGGGCGATTTATGTAAAGATTACTTATTGTGTGGTTGACTCCATCTAGATTTCCTGTGAAAAGTTGCGACATGTTACCTATGGGCTTCCACCCTTCACCTGTGTTATATGGGGCCACACCTATGTCAATATCTGTTGTCAATGAATAGTTACAGGTCAGGCAAATCCTTGATGAGTTAAGGTCTGAAGCGCTTGTTATAAGGCAGGGGTCTGCTAAGGTTCCGCTCCCAGCCATCCCGTTTGGGCAGTCTGAAACAGCTACAACCGCTTGTAATGTTGGATATGTGACACCATCGTTTGAATCGTTCCATATATCGGTAAAATCCCAAGAACTTTCTGGGTCATTTGAGTAGTCAAAGAAGTAGGACTCTAAAGTTTCTGCAGTACAGTTATCATTTCCAAATGGGACTGTATAACAAAATGTTGCATTATCTCCCGTATGGTTTAGCCAGTAAGAGTTTGAGATGTGGGCATCATTTGCTGTGATGCCGCCTACATAAAAACCATAAGCACTTTCTCCTGTGACGCTCCCTGTCGAAAAGGAATCTGATATTGAATCTCCATTTCCTGTAAGCCCACCAACCCACCCCGTTCCCGTGACATCTCCTGTGGCATAAGAAGTTAGGATTGTCCCCCCAGTACCGTAACCGACTAAGCCTCCTGCGTCACTTCCTCCTGAAACGCTCCCCCCTGCATAGCAATTTGATATTGACCCTGTATTTGAAAAGCCTACAAGGCCACCTGTTTGCGTGCTTCCTGTGACGGTGCCTGTAGCATAGGAACATGAAATTGTGCTCATATCGCCCACAACCGCTACAAGACCTCCTGTTCTAACAGTTCCATTTACAGTTGATGTTGAATATGAATCGCTTATCGCAGAATAGAATCTAAGACTTCCTACTAGGCCGCCTGTGTGTTGGTATCCACTAACCGTTCCTTCAGTATGAGAGTTTACGATTGTTGAATTATAGTCCGCCTCGCCCACTAGGCCAGCAACAAGAGAATTTCCTTCTATAGTTCCTGTCGCATAAGAGTTTGAAATCAGAGATGTATACGAATATCCTGTAATCCCTCCGACAGGCCGATATCCTAAAAAGTTTCCAGTTGCATGAGAGTTTGAAATTGTGGAATATTCCAAATAGCTTGATATGCCACCTAAGTATGAAGCAGTTCCTGTGACGCTTCCTTCGAAATAGGAATCTGATATTGCTGAATATTTTGAATAACCTGACAGGCCACTTATGTACGAATTACCTGTTACAGAGCCCATTCCATGTGAATTTGAGATTAGTGAATACAGAGCGTACCCAACAAGGCTGCCTGTATACCCGCCTCCTGTGATATCAGCAGAGATTAGTCCTAAATTACTTATTTTGGCGGTGGACACATATCCAAAAAGACCCACATAATTCTCAAGGGGGCGATTTACATATAGATTACTTATAACATAGCCAGCTCCATTAAAGTTTCCTATAAATGAATCTGAATAATCGCCGATTGGATTCCAACCCTCGCCACTTGTGTAACTAGCATCACAAGCAGAGAAATCTATGTCGTTTTGAAGTTCATACTCCCAATTGCGGTGATTTCTTATGTTATTTAGGTCGTCACACGAGCATATGGGGTGAGGACTTATGCTGTCGTTCCAACAGTCAACTGTTGAGCTTCCCATAGGTTCTGAAACCGGAGCGTCACCTTCGCCAGTTTCGTTTCCATCCTCACCTCCGGTTTCATTTGACTCGGGAGGAGTTATAAAGTATTCATAGATGTCATCGTCTCCAATCGCAAGACCCTGCGGAGGTTTTAGGTTCTCACTCGAAGGATTTAGGAGGATTAGAGATAGAGCAACGGCTGCAATGATAAAAGCTATACTTAAAATGAAGGTTTTTTGTTGCATTATATACCTCTTATACCTAGAATCTTACGCTAGAAGGGTTAAAAATATAGTTAAACTTTATAACAAAAAGATTCGAGTAAATAAGATATAATGCAGGAGATTACTCCCCTACTTTGCTATTTTAAATCTTACTTTTTGTCAAACATGCCACGAAGGCCTTTTCCTACCTGTTCTATCTGGTGGGATTGTGACTCCTCGCGCATACGCTTCATGTTTGGCATTCCTGCGTCACACTCTGCGATGAACTCTTTTGCGAATTCTCCGGACTTTATCTGGTCAAGGGCCTTTTGCATGTTTGCAACTGACTCCTTGTTGATTACCCAGGAACCGCGCGTGCGTCCTCCGTATTCGGCAGTGTTTGAAACTTTTTCCCACATGTTCTCAATGCCGCCTGACTGAATCAGGTCTGTTATGAGCTTCATCTCGTGGAGTACCTCAAAATACGCGATTTCAGGCTGATATCCGTTTTTGACAAGAGTCTCAAAAGCGCTTGTTATCATTGATGCGATTCCTCCGCAAAGGTCAACTTGCTCGCCAAAAAGGTCTGTTTCGGTTTCTTCAGTAAATGTCGTTTCGATGACACCAGCGCGCGTCGCGCCAATTCCCTTTGCGAATGCGAGGGCGATTTCTTTGGCTTTTCCTGACTCGTCTTTTTCAACGGCAACTAGTGCTGGAACTCCGAATCCTTCTTCATAGACTTCTCTGACCATGAATCCGGGGCCTTTTGGCGCAATCATAAAGACATCAACGCCTTCTGGCGGGGTAATCCTTCCGAATCTGATGTTAAATCCGTGTGAGAATGAAACTGCGTTTCCTTCTTTTATTCCAGATTCTATTTCCTCAGAGTATACTTTTGCCTGAACCTCGTCGGGTATAAGGATGTGTATGATGTCAGCAGCTTCTGCTGCGTCTTTGACAGTCATTGTCGCAATACCGTCTTCTTTAGCGAGTTTGTCGCTCTTTCCGCCGGGGCGAATTCCAACAACTACATCAAGACCTGAATCGCGCAGGTTAAGTGCCTGTCCGCGTCCCTGGTTACCGTATCCGATGACTGCGATTTTCTTTCCATCTAGGGCGCTAAGGTCTGCGTCCTTCTCATAATATACCTTTGCCATTTTTATGATAAACTCTGAAATGATTTTCTCTAAGTTAGATTAAAGCCCGTAAAAAACCTTCACTTAGCACCAAGAGCGCGTGATAAGAGCTCTCCAAGAAGGACTGCAAATACGACCCCTGCAAAAGCAACAGAGATAAGAAGGCCTATATTTATCCCGGCGACATCAGATCCTATGTCCTTTAGGCCTGCAAGATAATAGAGAAGAAAAAACGTGAGCGCAGCAACAAGGGATGCTACAATAGGTGCTTTTGTTATGTCATTTTTCTGGATATTTGCCATTGTTGGTTTTTAGTTTCAAACGATTAAAATAAATAAAATGTTAGGTATGGTCAGTAAATCAGAATATGACAAGGTCCTAAAGGCAAATTCCGAGCTTAGGATGAAGCTTGAGAAGATGCGCCTTGAAAACGTACTCTTAAAAGACCAGATGCGCGTCATTGCAAAACTTCCGGCAGGCGAAGCCGCAGTTTATATCACAGTCCAGCGCGAAAAGAACATTTCGATTGAGGAGATGCTTGCCATGCGTGAGTTCTCCGGAAAAGAGCGTAGTGATATAATAAACGTTTTGAATGTACTTTTGGAAAGGGGTCTTATTGACGTCGGTGAAAAGAACGGACGAGAGTTCTTTTATGTAAAGACTCAGGACCTTGCAGGCAGCCTCCCCAAGGCTAAAAAGATTCCGGTTGTAGGTGAAATAATAAGGGTTGAAAAGAAAAAGACTCAGAATGAAAAGGATTCTGATGACGTCAGCAATATTTTAAACAATTTAAAAAAGTAATAAAAGAATTAAATCTCTTTTGCTATCCTTATCACGTCTGAGAATATCGCACTTTGAGTTTCCTGTCCGCCTGCGCCGCGTCCTATGACAGTCACATCACGCCCAACGTCAGTTGTGAATAATACTGCGTTAAGGTTGCTGTCAATATCAAGTGGGTGCCCTTTTGGAACAAGTTTTGGAGAGACTAAAAGCTGTGTTTTGCCATTCTTTTGTTTTACTGATGCGATAAGCTTAACTGAATAACCATTTTTTCCGGCGAGATCAACTGCTTCTTTTGTAACGCCCATTATGCCTGTTACTTTCACATCGCTTATCTTGGCGTTAATTCCCATTATGTTATTTGCAAGAATCACTGCTTTTGCCGCGGCGTCTATTCCTTCCACATCATAAGTCGGATCAGCTTCGGCGTAGCCAAGCTCCTGAGCTTCTCTAAGCGCAGTTTCAAGGTCCATCCCGCCTTTTGACATCTTTGTGAGAATGTAATTTGTCGTTCCGTTAAGTATGCCTTTTATCGATTCGACAGTATCTACTTGGAGACACTCGCGATAAAGGTTCATGACAGGCATTCCACCGCCTGCAGCACCTTCGAAAAGGAAAAGAAGTCCTTTTTCCTTGGCAAGAGAATTTAGCTCCATATAATTTGGGGCAACCGCGCACTTATCAGAACTAACAGCATGAAGATTTGATTCAAGTGCCGCGCGAATCATTGAAAGTCCGGGCTCTCCTGTCTCTATGTTGCTTGGCACAAGTTCTACTGCGATATCCCCGCTTACGTCTGCAAACATCTCTTTTGCGTTCATGCTTTCCTGCCAGTCTGGCAAAGATGAAAGTCCTGATGAACCTTGTGCTAAGACTTTTTGAAGGTCAAGCCCGCCTTCCTTGGAAATCAGGCATCCGCTACGCTCTGCGATTCCTGCAACTTCAAGTTGTAACCCATGGCGCTCTTTTAGGTAATCCGACTTGTCAAGAAGGATTCGGGCAAAGCCCTGACCGATGACACCAAAACCCAAGATAAATACACGTATAGTCTTCATTTTACTTTTTCACTCCTCTATTGAAGGGATTATAGTAAGCCCTTTCTTTTCTGCTACCTTATCAAGATTTTCCATCGCGCGGGCAAGATCCTCTTTTGTCTCTGCTGAGATTCCCACAAACGCCGAGGATGGGTCTGTAAGTGATTTCATTCCGATTTCAAGGGAACGGATTATTACGCCTTTGCCGCAGATTGCATGTATCGTATCCCTAATGTCGGTATCCACTATGTGGCCTATTATCACAAATTCTTTTGAAACGCGCGTACTTCCGCTTTTGCCAAACTTTTTTTCCGTGACTTCTATTCCGCTGTTTTGGAAGTCTGTAACAATGCCTTCAAGAGCATCTTCTTCAGCCTCAAGCCTCACCACAACAGGGATTTTTCCGCTTTTAGCCTTCTCTCTAAGGTGCGAAACTGAAAACAGGTTTGCCTTGTGTTTTGCAATGATGTCAAGGGAGCGAGAGAGCTCGCCCGGCTTATCCTCTAAGATTATGATTAGTTTACATTCGTCCATTTTGCACAAGATTATCCCTTTTCTAATATCCTTAAGGCGAGATGAGATGCGTTTTGCCCGTTGTCGATTCCAACGCAGGCTACCGGAACGCCTTTTGGCATTTGGGCGATTGATAAAAGAGCGTCAAGACCGTTGAGTTTTGAAGAGACTGGAACCCCGATTACGGGTTTTTTTGTCTTTGATGCGACGACACCTGGGAGTGCCGCAGAGAGGCCTGCTATACAGATAAATACCTTTGCATCAGTCGCTTTTATGATATCATCAAGGCGCTCTGGCTCCCTGTGTGCAGAGCAGTATTCAATAACATAGTCTGTTTTTGCGTCCTTTAGGACGCCTTCGGCCTTTTCGACAATCGCCGAATCTGACTTTGAACCGGCAAGTATCATCACATCTGTCATTTTGTTAGCTAAGTTATCCTTCAAATTCATAAAAATGAACTGATTTTGCTTATTGGGAATCGGGATAGAATAAATTAAAGAAATCCTCTGTTGCTTTCTTGCCGCTTTTGTAAAGAAGATTTTCTGTTTCCTTTGAGATATCAAAGTCTGTAGGGGAAACTCCAAGCGAATCTATCCATATGCTGCGATTGGTGTTGTATGCTTTATTTTCACTGTTCCTTGTTTGTGAGGCGAGCATTGTTTCAAATAATGTTTTGGCATACTTTAAAGGCTCGTTATAATCCAAATCATTCGTTTTGTTAATGGGTGTGACAGAAAACCCTAATGTCTTGTAATTTGGAACTCCGTTTTTATCAAAAAGATCCAGTGGATAGTTATAGACTACTACTCCGTCAACATAGATGTGGTCATCAGGCTCGCTATTGCTGAATTTCCAGGCGCGAAAAAACATAGGGATGCTCGTGCTTGCTCTTACTGCCTCGGCAACTATTGTATTTGGGGTCGTGTTGTAACTTAGGTCTTTGAATTTCTCTTCATTTAGGTCTGTAACGATTATATGGAGTTCAAGACCGCCGTTCTCGTGTAAATCCTTAAAAGTCGCGTCTTTTGCTAGGCCTTTTTTTTCTATTAAAGATTCTATCCATTCAAGGCATGTGGCTCCTTTGTAGACGCCGTATTCACTTAGCAATGCGAGGGGATTGCCTCCGTTTTCAAATGAGTTTAAGTCCAGTCCCCCGAGTACCTCTGTAATTTCACTCGTATCATATCCCAATGCTAGGATAGTTGCAACGATGCTGCCGGCACTTGCCCCTGCAACGCGCTTTACTCCACTTAAAACGCCTTTTTCGTCAAGGACTGTTATTGCCCCCGCGTAAGTTATGCCCTTGACTCCTGCGCCTGCAAAGACAAGATTTTCAATCCCGCCGTCTCTGTTATACTGAACAGGAGCGAGGGTGGCGTTATTTTGGGCTTGGGCGAATTTTACTGTTTCTTTCGGTTGGAAAGTATCCTGAGTTGGGGGAAGCAAGTTTTTTTCAGGGATTTTTTCAGAGAATGAGCTAAATGCGATGGCAATGATAATCAATAGCAATATTGCGGTTATTATGGCGCATGCGCATTTCACATTAGACGCTTTAGGTTCTTTTTGCATTGTCATTTAATCCGGGATACCATAAAAAGAACTTGCTTTGTTGAATAAACAAGACATTAAGTCTTTTCCGCCATTGATTCCCATCTACATATACCATAAGTAGTAATTATACAAAAGTAAGAAAATCTTACTTTTAGATTTTCTCTGGCTTTATTGCCGCTTTTCTCCTGGATGCAAAGACTATAATCAATATGGCTGCGATTATTACTGCAATAAGAAGCAGGACTGATCTTGTGGCTGACTCAGTTACCCAGTCAAAGAAGTCGCTTATCGCGTTTGATCCCGTGCCAAGTTCAGCTCCTTTTGGCTCCTTGCCAAGTCCGCTGACATCAAATAGTTCATAGTCGGGAGCGTATCCTTCCTTATCTGCCATTACTGCCCACTTGCCAGGTTCATAAGTCCTAAAGCCTTCTTCGTAGGAAAGTATTGTCCCGTTTGGGAGGATGAATTGTATCGTCGCGTTTTCTACAATGTTTCCATTCTTGTCAACAACAGTCACATTGACGTCTTCTCCAAGGAGCTCGCCTCCGTCTCGTAGGATGTTTAAGGCATTAGTTGCGTTGAGTAAATCGAGGCCGCAAGTTTCAACCATTTGCCCGTTTCCTTGGCAACTGTCGTTCTCGCATTCGCAGGAACAGGCACGCGTCCTTAGACCGTTTTCGCACTTGCCCCACTCTGTGCATTCCCAGTATTTATCGCAAAGCCCTTTTGTGGGACAAGTTTCATCGTAAGTAAACTGGCAGGTTCCAGAGACGCAGTCTGGGATAAAGCACTCGGGCTGCGGGCAGTCACTTGCTACCGAGCAGGCGCAGACATATCCGCCTGGGATACATTCTCCGTTTGAACAGGAATCGCTTTCTGTACAGAAGTCATCGTCATCACAAGGCTCGCCACTAAGGGGGATTGTCACGCACGCGCCATTTATGCAGGAGACCCCCGTGCATGGATTATTGTCATCTTCACAATCTAGGTTGGCGTCACATTCTAGGACGCATACGCCTTCTGCGCATATTTTATCAGTAGGACAATCCGAGTCAGTATCACAAGTTGGGGAGCAGCTTCCACTCACACATAAGTATTCGCCTGGGCAATCCTCATCAGTATCGCAGTTTGGTGTGCAAATACCTTCCTGGCAATCCTCGTCTGCCGGGCAATCCTGATCTGATAAGCATATTATCCCGCAGTCTTTTTCTGTTATGGGCTCTTCTGTGCAGTCTGAGGCGTTGGGACAAAGGCAGTCACACTCGCGAGTCTGGATTCCGTCTGAACACTCGCTCCAGTCGGTACATGACCAGAGATTATCGCAGTTATCTCCGGCACAGGAGTCATCGAAACTGAATTCACATGTATCCCCCTCGCAGGAGGATTCAATGCATTCTTCTTCTGGACAATCAGTATCTGTGTTGCAGTCACAGACATACGTTCCAGGCATGCAAAGTCCATCTTTACAGGAGTCGCCAGTTGTGCAGATGTTGCCATCGTCACATGAACCTGATTTTTCTGTTTCGACGCACTCGTCGTTTATGCACTCAATAGTAGTGCATGGGTTAGTGTCATCCTCGCAGAAAGTGTCTCCACAAGGTATCCCACAGTCTTTTTCTGTTACAGGCTCTTCTGTGCAGTCTGAAGCGTTGGGACAAAGGCAGTCACACTCGCGAGTCTGGATTCCGTCTGAACACTCGCTCCAGTCGGTACATGACCAGAGATTATCGCAGTTATCTCCGGCACAGGAGTCATCGAAACTGAATTCACATGTATCCCCCTCGCAGGAGGATTCAATGCATTCTTCTTCCGGACAGTCGCTGTCTGTCTCACAATCACAGATGTAGCTTCCGGGCATGCAGGCGCTGTCTTCGCAGTAGTCTCCGTCTGTGCATATATCGCCATCGTCACATGAGCCTGACTTCTTGCTTGTGACACAAATGTCATTTACACACGCAACGCTTGTGCAGGGATTATTATCATCCTCGCAAATGATTCCGTCACAAGAGATGACTCCGCATTCCCGTTCAGTATCGTGATTGCCTGTGCAATCAGAGTCATCCGGGCATCCGCATGAGCATTCTCTTGTCTGTATCCCGTTAATGCACTCGCTCCAGTCATCACATTTCCAGTTTCTTGAACAGGAAGATGTACAGGAGACTGAGACTATGGCTGAGGCCGATCTTGTTATTGTCGGAGGCACACTAGAGCTTACAGTTACGCTTCGAGTAACACTAGTTGTCGGACATGATACTTTTTGAGTCCAGTTTAAGACTTCTGAGGCGTGCGGGCCGACCGCCTGAGAAAAGCTAGTTGTCCATGAAGGGACGACAATGAGGTTTGCAGCACTTGCGCCTATGTTATTTATGGTTAGAGTCCAGGTTGTGCTGCCCGTTTCTTTGATAATGCTCGGATTTGCGCTAAAGCTTATTGTGAAGTTTGTTGCGTTTGTTACAGGTGAGTACCCACCACAATCTGATTCGTTTACTAGGTCTTGCCAGGCAAGAGGTTGGTAGCCCACACCATCGCAGAAATTATCCCATGGGGGGAAGTACCACTCTGCGATTGGTTCGTGAGAGATATAAAAGAAGTAGCGTTCTTCAGTTTTTTCTGTGCAGTTCTCGTTTCCTCCGGGATAACATGAACTTGCATTGTCGCCGGTGTGATTTAACCAGTATGCGTTCACGATTTTTGAGCTTGAGTCTAAGGTGCCCAGGAAGCCACCCACGCTTGAATTTCCTGTGACGTTTCCTGTCGAATATGAGTTGTTTATAATTGAACTTGTGGATAGTTCTCCGGCGAGGCCACCTAC
>Ga0208904_1002718_pt1 | contig 10931 bp, 17 predicted proteins | sample AntAceMetag02UKB_FD_184774 | JGI IMG/M metagenome (GOLD analysis project Ga0208904, IMG submission 184774) | Saline lake microbial communities from Ace Lake, Antarctica - Antarctic Ace Lake Metagenome 02UKB (SPAdes) (version 2) | ecosystem: Environmental > Aquatic > Non-marine Saline and... | reverse complement strand
AACGTATTAGGCATATAAAACAAGACAAGGCAATTATAGCCGAGCAGGGCGCCGTAGTGCAAGCGCAAGCAACGGCACAACAGCAACAGCAACTAATGATACGTTCCGCCATGCAAGACATACCCGTAAGGGCAACCGTAAAAATGAAGCCCCAGGAAACTATGAGCCTAGCGGCATATAGTAAACTATCCGCTATGATATACTCAAGCCAGCAACGTTACGAAACCTACTGGGAATATATGGAAGCCATGCAAAAGCAAGGCTATAAAGTTAAAACAGAATACGAAATTACTTACGAACCTAAACTAGCTACTACCCTAACGAACCTGGAAAGCAAACAAATACAAAGGGTAGAGCAAATACAAAAGCTAGACCAAAAACAAAAGCTAGACCAAAAACAAAAACAACAACTCGAAGTTATCCAAGTAACCCAGTCGAAGCAATTACAAAAACTACTACCTATTCAAATACTAACAACTAAAACGAAAGTGGCGCAATTAGAAAAGGTAAAGCAAGACCAGCTTTTAATACAGCGCCAGGACCAGGAGCAAAAGATAGCACAGCTACAAACACAAAAACAGATAATCGAACAGCAAACCGACCCATGGTTAGACGAAAGAATTAAAGCACCGGACGACCCCCCGCCAACCAAGAAGCCGCCCGGCGGACTTCCATTATTCGGTTTTCCCGGGTTTATGCTCCCGGGCGGTAGAAAGTACCGAACCACAGGTGGTAGAAGGGGTAAAGCGAGTACTCCGCCTAGCCTAATCGCTATGGACCTGGGAATAAAAAGAGAAGTTACCGCAAAAGAAGCAAAGCGATTACGGGAAAAGAAGGTTTACACCGGCGCAGAAATACGCCCGGTCCTAATAATAAAGAAAGAAAAGAAACCCAAAAAGCAGGCGAAGCAAAAGGCGCCTAGGGGGTGGTTTTAATGCTAGGCAAAAAATATAAAGGAAGGTCTGGAACGTGGACAGTAACGGGCGTAGACGATAAAAACGCAACATTAACGAGCGTAGTAGGTAATACTATTACTATGCCAAAAAAAGACGTACGAACACTCAAGGAGCTAATCGATTAGATGAAAAAAAGAAATAAGGGGGTGCAAAAATGCCAGGCAACACAATAACAATAAACGGAGCCGCAGAGTATTACGTAGGCGATTCTAAAATGGAAAATCTATTAACATGGCTAAAGAAGAACGGACACAAAACTAAAAAGTAAAAATGACGATATGGCACACCCGACAAGAAAAGAAGATAATAAAGAGCATGGGCGCTAAACCACATCACCCAGGCTACGACGGCGTACTACCGAACGGGCAACCAGTAGAGGTCCGAGCCTCCCGCAAGGACGACCGCTACCGAATCCAGCAGGACGTACATAAACAAATGGTAGCCAAGAACGGGGTTTATGTTTTTACCGACGGGAGCAAAACCGAGAATGTTCCGGCTAGAGAAGTTTCGCAAATCATGGGACCCGGCAACTGGTACAAGGACCGGAACTACCCGCATAGATTTATAAAAAAGGAGGACATATTTTAAAGGAGGTGATAATATGCCAAAGAAAACTTTAACGGACGCATTCGAGAAAGCAGAAGCCGGCGCAAGAGATAGGTATAAGAAAAAATACCCACAAGACTTCGACAAAAAAGGAAATTTTACAGGCTTTAAACAATAATAGGGCAAAACTATATAACCTATTGACACTTTCTTTTAAACTGTAAAATGGCACGAGAAGAACCCCCGGCACCACCGACAAGATTTATAAGCGCCCCTAAAGAAGCAAGTACCGGCGCCTTCGGAACCGAAACGACCCAGTATTTTTTAGAAAACGCAACCTTAATTAATATAATCTCGAACGTCCTCCGGGGCTTACGCTACGACCCCCTGGCGACAGATAAAAAAAACCCCTGGAAGCAAGGCGAAGCACTTATACCAAATGAGGAAGGCGTAGAAATTATCCTTTCAGAATTAAACGCTTACACTCATAAGGACACTAAATTAACAAAAATGGATATATGGACGGTTACTAAAATCTGCCTAGAGCTAGACCTGCGGCTAATAGAAATTCTAGCAAACAACCGGGAACACTTCGGAATTAAGCAGGACCGTATGACAATGATAAAGGACACAGTTACCGATAATGTTTTTTTCGCTTTAACCCGTTCAGAGGGTGAGGGAGAAAGGAAGTTCCTAGGAACTATTAAGAAAATAGTAGAAAACATAAACAAAGACGAAACGCCGAAAAAGGAGGGCTGGTTTTAATGGTAATAAATCCCGTAGTAATATTAGTCGTAAAATATCTCGCATACGCTTTAATAGGCTGGGCGGTATTTGAAAAAATAATGGACGTACGGTTTAGAAGTAAATACCCCATTCCTATATTACTTATAGAGAACCGGGGCGGACAGCCTATATTTAAAATGGCAAGATGTCGCCGATTCGCAAGCAAAGAGGGCGAACCTAAATACGATATTATGGCAGGACTTCGGAAAAAGATAGGCACGGAACCAGCCTTTAACTACGAGCAAACCTACCCGACAATAGAGTACGGACCTTTCCGGGAAAAGTTTACGACCTCGATACTGGCATACAGCCCGAAGGAAAAGAACATTAAACCGATTAAATTTAATATGCCTTTCCTTAAATGGTTCGACCATAAAACCGGAAAGGACACAACCACGAAGCCGGTATTAACTCCCGACGAGGAAAAAATAGTACCGATTACAGAAATAAAGATACCTCCAAACCTGACGATTCTAGACGAGAACGATAGGCTTTGGGTAATCCGGGAAACTATAAAGGCAATACGCTTTAAGTGGCAACTATCCAAGCACCCCCAGCTTATGCTATGGGGCGGGCTTTTAGCGACAGCCCTAGCTATTTGTTTCGTGTTATACGGTGGCGTATACTGGGCTAGGGAAATGGCGACGATAGGGTGCGACGGTGCTAAAGCCGCCGCCGCAGGGTCCGGCATTAAAAATATAATCCCTTTCTAAAATGGCAGGACAAAACCGATTCGGGAGAGTATTAGAAAAAGGTACGACAGATAAATTAAGTACCCCTATTATTATCCACGACATTTTAAGCCGGGTATTCGCCGCCCCGGACCTATTCACCAAGACCATAGCCGTAGACGACCTAGAGGACTACCTGGCGAACGAAAGAATAGCCGACACCGACTACCAGGAAAGCCTAGCTATAATAGTAAAAATGCAAACGGACTTATCCGGGGACATGGAACAGCGGAGCCTTCTAGGTAATCCCATGTACTCCCAAGAAGTAGAGGGGCGCAAGTATGAAATTCTACGGGAAAGGAAAAACGCTTTAATGACATTAATGGGACGTAAGAAAATGCTAACCAGCAAAGAGGGAATATTTACCGAAGCCGAGGACAAGGACGAAAATGTTAAGAGCTAAAACCCATAAAAACAAACTAGCCGAATGGGACGCCAATATCGGGAGTAAATGGGTTTTAGCCGTAGTCGGATTAACTAATTTTAGTCTTGGCTTCGTATGGTTATTTTCTGGATTTAAAGAAGGTAGTCTAGCTATTTTTTCCGGAATATTTATGTTATCTATTATATGGTGGGGCGAACTACTAGAGGGGAAAAATGTTAAAAGCTAGCGAAACCACGAACCCGATTTACCTAGAAATAATTAAAGAGATAAACGCCAAACGTAACGCCATGGTAGCCGTTACGGGTCCCGTAGGAAAAGGGAAAAGTACCGTAGCCCTACGCATAGCCAACGACCTAGACCCGTCCTTTACCCCAGCCGACCGGGTAATATTTACAGCTTCCGGGCTACTGGACATTTTAAACAGCGCCGACGAGGGACTAATAGAATTACCAAAAGGTAGCGTTATTATTTTCGACGAAACCGGCGTAGGTATGGGCGCCAGGGACTTCTTTAAGCAGGAGAATAAAGAATTAAGCGCAGTATTTCAAACCTTTAGAAATATGAACCTGGTAGTAATCTTTACCATGAGGGATAAAGCCTATGTAGACAAACAGCTACGGGGTTTATTTGACTTTATGATTGAGGTAGTTAAAATCGACTTCGACCGGGGACTAAATATATTTAAATTCCATAGAATCCAGTACAGCGGAAAGACTAAAGAGTATTACACTAAACGCCTAATAGTAAGAGGGATAAAAATAAGCAAATACGAACTAAAACCCCCAGCCAAGTCCCTAGTAAGGGCATACGAAAAGATAGCGGACGCATACAAAGCACAAATAAGGAAGGACAGCGCACGAAGAATAAAGCGAGGCAAGGCACGGACCCAGGGCTTCAACGAACCCGAAGCCGCAACCGAAATAACCGACCTGGTACTAAAAGACCGAACCGCTAACAAATTCCTAAAGCTCCGGGGTGGTAAATTATACATGGACCACGAAGCTATAAGCATAAAATACAGCGAGTACGGCGTAGGTATGTTAGTTAGCGGACGCATAGCCAAGCGGGTTAAAGACAATTTAATAGACACGGGCGAATGGGACAACCTAAAAAAAGACTTTAGGGGGCGGTCCTAGTGGATAAGTCCGTACTGCAAACATATTTAAGCGATAATCATATTAACCCTTATCGGGACGCCCCAGCGGCGTTACTAACCCTCAAGGAGAATAACCTATATGTCTTTCCTAACCGACAACATTACCGAGCTTTTGGTAGCTGGTATTTTGGTTGTAGTCGCTTTAGCCGTTATGACAGGTACATACCTGACACAAAACAGCAACAGCGTAGCCTACACCCAGGGTCTAGCCATGACGACAGCCATCGGTGGTTTTGCGACTTGGTTCCCTCTGCTTGTACTGGTAGCGGTTGCAGTAATCATACTGTACCGAATCGGTATGTTCAGCGGACAAAAAACCGGGTTCTAGGAAAGGACGATAGCTTAATAGCTAAAAATGTCCTTCCTAACCGACAACATTACGGAACTTTTAGTAGCGGGTATATTGGTAGTAGTCGCCCTGGCAGTAATGACCGGGACAGCCAACACCCAAGCGAACGCCACAATAACGGCGAACGCTTCGCTAGGAACGCAACCGACAGCATACCTACAAGGTATAACTATCGTAACGTCTATCGGCGGCTTTGCTACATGGTTCCCCCTGCTCGTACTGGTAGCGGTGGCAGTAATCATACTGTACCGAATCGGTATGTTCAGCGGACAGAAAACCGGGTTTTAAATAACCAACCAAACACACACACCGGGGGCGGGTTATATTCCGCCCCTTTCTTTTTTTTAATAGGGGCTAGCTAATGCCTTACAAACAATCACAATACGCCGGCGGTTATTCCTATAAAAAACCTCGTCCAATATCTGTACCGGAAACTGACTTAATTCACCAGCTAGCCGGACCGCTAACCTATTGGGACCGAGGTCTTTACCTTTCGTGTTACCTAACCGCCGGGCGTATATCCGAAGTGTTACAGCTAAAGCGTAACCATGTTAATAAAACAGAAATAGACGGGGACCTAGTTTTAAACGTAACCCTTCACACTCTAAAGAACCGACTAGAAAAAGTTAGAATTATTCCTATTCAAATGGATATAGGAAAGCCAGCGACCGGCGCCGAGTACACCATAGCGCAAGAGTTCGAGAAGTTCATAGAAGAACAGCCGCTAGACGAACCAATATTTACCATTTCAAGAACCAACGCAGTAAACCGATTCAAAAAAATAACCTTCTTAGCCGACGCAATACACGGCGATAAAATCCTAGAAAATTATACGTTCCACGTAACCCCTCACTTACTGCGACACGTGCGACTTACTCACCTGGTACAACTGTACCACATGGACCAGCGCCCGGAACTTTTACGAAGGTATGCCGGCTGGTCCTCAATGCTCCCAGCTACACAATATATACACATGAGTACGGCGAGCCTGGCGAGGCAGTTAAAAAGAGGGGGGACAAATGACTAAAAAAGACGAAATTAATATAGAGCTTTCGACAACCTATACCCGCATGAATAAGCACGATAAAACAGTTTACTTATACGGCGCAGGCGTCGCTATTTTATGGTGCATATTTTTAATAATGACGGTATACGCTTTCGACCATAGGGCATACGTAAACGGTATAAACGCCTACAGCGCTGGACACCTGGTTTATGGGTGCGAGATTCTACTAGACCAACCACTAAAGAATGTAACGCAACCATGCCCGCCGTGTTCCTGGTCCGGTTCCCCAGGGGTATATAATAAACCCTATGGGGGCTATGATACTCTGAACGAAACTATAAGTTAAAGTCCTATTAGCATATGGTAGGACAGCCATAGGTTGCAATTTCCCCGGCGGGGTTTATTCGTTTCACTCGCCGGGGTTATAATCCAAGGGGCACTATCCCCCCGAGGATAGGCGGCGGTTTTCTCTTGTGCATTTCTCCGCCGCCTTTACTCTTTCTATAATATTGTTCACTACCTCGAGAAAGAACGCTGACAGTTGTATAGAAATGTAAAGAAAGGTAAAAGCATGCGAAAATTTGGGGGGTTATATAGTATATTAAAACTAATACACCCATTATCACGCTTTTTTTGACATTTCCTAAGGTATATCCTAAAATCCCTACTATAAACTTATATACTGCCTAGGCTATTCACGTTTATTATATGGCGCGCGGTAGCTTTTTAGACATCGGCTGGTGGCTTGTATTACTATTTGCTATTTCTATTACAGGGCTTATATGTTACACGGTAGGTACTGAATTTGTAACCACTATGAACGCTATGAATGAATCCTTTTATAATGAAACTAACATAACCCTAGAAACCCAACACCTAGAAAGCGCCAACGCCGCTATTAAGCTGGGGGCGGACACGTCCTTACCAATTATCCTAGTAATGTTAGCCGTGCTTATAGTCCTATTAATGTCCCAGGCAAGGAGCAACCCGGCGTTTATTATAGTGGCCGTTCTCCTTATGGTAATCCTAGTATTCCTAGCGGCGCTTATGTCAAATATCTACGAACAGATAGCCTTTAACTCAACCCTTAACAATACGGCGGCAGAGTTTACCACAACTACGACCGTATGGGCTAATATGCCTACCTTTGTTTTACTCTTAATTATTATAGGGGGTATCGTCTACTATGCGAAACCAAAGAGTACCCCCATGGGGGCGTTTTAATAATGAAAAAATATTTATTTCTCTTTTTGATACTCTTTATATTCCCTACAATTATTTACGCAGATAAGACCGCCGACGACGTGTTTACGCGCCTGGATTTTAATACCTACTACTGCGCCGAAAATTGTTACGCAATTTACACTATTACAAACCCATACGATACTTCGATTCAGTTTACAATCGACCACGACTTCGAGATTGGAAATATAAATAGCTATAAGATTTTTGAATACGAAACCCAAATCGAAACAACTATATGGAAAAACTGTACAGAGTTTCAGGAAGTAAGAAATACCTCATATTGTCAAACATGGAAAAACGTCCAGGAAAAGAATGTAATTGAAAAGGACAACCTCAAGGAAATAACCAACAAAAAGGTTACAATCCCGCCGGGCGGCGTTCAGCAGATAAAAATTACTGGCATAAAAGACCCAGGCGTAACGGTAGACTGGATTCCGTCGGTAACATTCACACACGGAGGAAAAACTAAAACTCTGAAACAAAAGAAGTGGGCTTTATGGACTTCCTCATATTACGCCGATTCTTTTTCTTACTGGGCGCAGAACTGTGGAAATACATTAAGTAATCCAACTAGTGCAAACGACCAAAACTGGAATACTTACGCACAAATAACGAACGATTGCGGAGCCGATTTCTCTGTAAATTTTTATAAAAATTATACAATCTCACCACAGTCAAATTTCAATAATCAGAATGGCTTTTCAATCGAATGGAAATGTTACCTACCAACGGGTACCGCGACGGATTGCATAATGTACCTTTGGAATTACACCGCCGGGGCATTACAAAACGTTCGACAACATACTGGCGGCGAAGTTACTATACACGAAAACGTATCATTTTCGCAAAGCGAAACAGCGGACTTCCTCAACGCGACTAATGGTATGTTACAAGAATTGGTTATTATGTATTCCGGCTCTGGAAAAACGACACGCTTCTATGAATCAATGTTAATTCTAAATTGGACTAATACTAGCCTTCCAATAATAGACCCACTTCCAACAAATCAAAGTATAGACGAAACTGCGGTATTCAATTACACACTCTACGGCTTTGCACTAGATACAAACATTAGCTCTTTTTTTATCAACGACACGACCCTTTTCAATTACACAGTAAACGGTAGCTATGGCGACACAGCACGAAAAATAGAAATAAACTCAAGCGCATTAAGCAAAGGGACCTACTCTCTAAACATAACCTTAAACGACACGCTTAATAATCACGCTAGCTATGTTTTCTATATCGTCGTAGGTGATTTTACAAACCCGACCTGGAATCAAACCCCAACAGACCAATCCCTTTATGTAAACGAAAAAGCACCATGGTTTTATCAAATCAACGCAAGCGACACAAATGGGATAGCTAATTACCTAATCAACGACACCGACTATTTCCAAATAGACGCGGACAACGGCACGATAACAACCAACGCAACAACAAACATAGATAATACCGTAATTGTTTCAGCAAATGACACGTCAGGAAATCAAATTAACAAAACAATAACGCTAACTTATATTCAGAACCTACTCTATAATTGTACTGAAAATGCAACGTTCTTATTAATATTTAGAAACGAAACCGACAATAGTAATATGCTTGCAGACATTGAAACAACCATATCCTCAAATTATCCAATCCCCTATACTCTATCTTTTGAAGCGGACAACGTATATAATTATAGTATATGCACATTTTCCCCAAATACGATATACACCATAGACGCCTTAATACAGTATTCAGATAGCCCCGACTACGACATACGCCAATATTATTTAACCAGCGCAAATACTACAAACAAAACCCAAACAATATACCTATATCTAAATAAAGACGCAACCACGACCACCATAAACATAGACAACACCTACGGCATAGGTGCCGCGGGGGACCTAATAATAGCCGAACGCTACGACGTCGGAACCAATATATTTACCACGGTAACTATGACAAAAACAAACGCCGAGGGCGCCGCTACGATATTCCTAGAAAAGCCCGCCTGGTACCGTTTCATAATTCAAACCAGCGCAGGCGCCAGTATACGGATATACGACCCCATGTTTTTAACTGGAAACAGTTTAAGCCTCCGCTACTCCGACGCCGCAATAGGCGTATACTACGACGTGGCAAACGCATACACCGCAGTAGCTAACTACAATAACGTAACCGGCTACCTAACGGCAACGGCGACAGATACCAGCGGGCTAGCTAGGTCCTGGTGGTTTACAGTAACACAAAACGGTAGCTACGTATGCAACCAATCGGCAACAACCGCAAGCGCCACTTTTAACTGTTTAATCCCCGGAGAATCCGGGAGCTACATTTATAGAATAGTCGGCGACTTTGACGGGCAAGATAACATACCGGTCCTAGCCGGGGTCCTAGACTTTTTAGGAAGCCTGGGCTTTGGTAGCGTCGGTATTATAGCCTCCCTATTACTATTCTTAACTCTACCTTTCGCCATAGCCTATATAGAGAACCCGGTAATACCGGTAATCCTGGCTATGGTAGCCGTCGTAACCATGAACGTTATGGGCTTCTTTAGCGTTACCGAGGGGTCCATAATCGGGCTTTTAATTGCGGGGGTAATAGTAATTAAAAAAATAGCAACATGATAAAATCGAGTATAATAAACGTATTGCTAGTAGTCGGGCTTATTATAGGCTCGTCCGCCTTTTACATAGATAGCATAGGCTCGAACACCGACATAGACGTTTCCAATTATCCAGCCTTACAAAGAGCAAGCGAGGAATATAGCCCAACCTCTAAAGGAAAAGTCCATACCAGGATAGATACCTTTAGCGGACAAGTCCAGGACAGCACTAACGAGATTCTGGTAGAGGGTGAGGTAGACGACCCGGACGCCACTAGCCTATGGAAAGGCGCCTGGAATACTCTTAAATTATCCTTCGGCATAGGGGGAATTATTCAGGACCTTTTCGCCGACCTTTACGCCTTTTTCCCATACAATATACCTAACTGGGCTACGGCCATAATTGCCAGTATAATATTTATACTCCTGGCGTTCGCAATAATAGAGGGGTTATTAAAAACTAAACTATGAACGATAATTTAACCATAACAGATATAGCAGGCTTTATAATTGTATTCGGGATAATCCTTTTATCCATGGCTTTAATATTCGGACCAATAGCCGACGGCGTACGGGAATACAACGCGGGAGCCGCTAATCAAGTTACCGGTATGCTTAATATTGCGGCGGTCCTTATGAGTAATTATACTATCGTGGTTATGTTAGGAATATTTCTTATATTCTTGGGCGTAGCTTACTATTTGGAGAAGATGTAAAATGAACAAAAAAACAATAATCGGTTTTATATTATTCCTAGTCTTGACGATAACAATATCCTCCGCCGCAACGATAGTACAGGGAACGGCAGAAGCGGAATGCAACATCCCCCTAACGGGCGACCAATGGAATGTTTCTGGAACCCACGCCTGTGCGGATATGATAATAAACATGGACGATACTCTGCTGAACATAACAGCGGGCGGAACCCTTATCTTCAAGAATGTAACGATAACAAACAGCTCCGGCTTGATTATTGATGGGACTTTTACGGCAGACAATGAAACAAATGGGAACGGGCAGGAGTTCGGATACCTAACAATAAACTCCGGCGGCCTCTACAATGCGACAAGCGGCACAACCACAATTACTGGTGATGACAATACCCACATAAGTGCGGCGGCAAATAGGATAGCCCACAACGACGGAACCTTCTTGATAACTGGCGCAGGTAGCCC